>Ga0193707_1000254_pt1 | contig 17200 bp, 16 predicted proteins | sample U3c2metaG_FD_143043 | JGI IMG/M metagenome (GOLD analysis project Ga0193707, IMG submission 143043) | Soil microbial communities from a riparian zone of the East river system, Colorado, United States - U3c2 | ecosystem: Environmental > Terrestrial > Soil > Riparian zone | place: USA: East River... | reverse complement strand
GACGGTGACCTTGTGCTCGTTCAGTTGGAGCTTCAACGCCGAGCCGACTTTCCGAACCTCTGCCAGAAACCGTTCGGTCGTGGGATCTTGAGGGTCGTTCAGGACAAGAACGTGGTGAAGCTGAGGGACAATTTCTTTAAATAGCTCCAACTGTTTGTCGGGAAGCTCCCGGCGGCCGACAAATCCGGTCACATTCCCGCCGGGACGAGCGAGACTTTTCACGAACCCGTCAGCCACCGGATCGGTCACGCTGATAAAGACCACGGGAATCTCGGCGGTCGCAGCCTTGGCTGCTCGAACCGTTTGGTTCTCCCACGCTACGATCAGGTCCACTCGATTCCTGACGAACTCCATTGCGCTTTCACGGGCCGCCTCCTCATCAGGGAGGTTCCGCCAGTCCAAGTAGATGTTTTTTCCCTGCTCGTATCCGAGGGCCTTGAGGCCGGCTCGGAGGGGCTCCAGGGATTGAGGAGTGTGATCGAGTCCCACGTGGATCAAACCAACGTGCCAGACTCTTCCAGCTTGCTGCGAATGGCCAAGAGCGGCAAAAAATAAAATTACAGTAGCAATTACCAAGACAATAAGTTTTTTATTCACGGGTCCTCTCCGCAATCTAAAATCCCCTCACTTCTTCGCCAGAAACATTTTCGCCTGCGCGATCTCGGGACGATCGCTGTCGGATTTTTCGGCAACCGCTACGAGCTTGGTGAAATAGTCGGCGGCTTTTTGCTTTTCACCGGCGGCATCAGCAGCGCGAGCGGCACCGTAGAGTCCGCGGTAGCGGTTGGGATTTTCCTTGAGCGCGGCTTCGAACTCGCGCAGCGCCGGCGCCGCTTGTCCCGTCTCCAGCAACAGATCGGCGAACAACTCACGCATCGGATAGAGACGGTTCTCCATCGCCACGTGCTTGATGCTACCGTCTTCACCATCCGCCGCGGCACGCATGAGTTTCACCGCCTGGTCGCGCGCGCCTTCCGCGAACGCTATCCATGCGTTGATCGCGAGCATTTGTTCCTCCGAGCGAGCCGCCCAGTAGGTGTCTTTAGCTTTCACCAGCGCTGCCTTCACTCCTTGAATTGCTTCGATCTCGCGCTTGGCGCCGGCGACGTCACCGCTGCGCGCCATGCCGAGACCGCGCGTGAAGCGGATCAGGGAATCGGCCATCGCGCGCTTGGTTGGAACTACCGGCAGAGCGGCGGCTGCTTTCCAATCCGCGCGTTCGATGGCGTAGCGCGCGGGAATTACCGCGAGCGCTGTGTAGGCGCCCACCGTTCCTATATTGTCCTTAGCGAGCAACTCATCCCTGCCGATCTTGTCGACGGCGTCGATCATCGCCTTGGCCTTGACGTCTTGCCCCAACTGCAGATGCGCATAGACGATAAAATCCATTGCGTGGTAGTAATCCCGCTGGATTTCGAGCGCCGAGCGGTTTGACGCGATCGATTCCTCCCACAGCCCGACCATGGAATAGATATGCGACGGCATATGCCGGGCGTGCGGCGCGGCGGGCGCGATGCCGGCGTAACGTCGCGCGGCGCCAATCCCCTTGTCGGCGAGCGGAGGGTAGTCGTAGGCGTGAATAAGGTAGTGCGACACGCCCGGATGCTGCGGGTTCTGCTGAAGCAGTTTCTCTAAGATGCCCGCTGCTTTCAGTTGGTTGGTGTAGGCCTTGTCGGTCTTCGGCGCGGAGGCCTGCAGTGTCAGCGCATAGTAGGCCCAGACTTCGAAATCGTCGGGGTAGCGCTGCGTCATCTGCTCCATTGCTTTCGTGTATGCCAATAGTCGGTCATCCACCGAGACCTTGTCGTGGTCGCGAAAGTAGGCGCTCAACGACTCGACCCAATCGCGCTCACGTGGAGTTTTAGCGCTCATAGCGCGTGCCCGTTCGAGCGCGTCCCAAGCCATCTCCGCGTCTTTTGCCGAAGGAGGGCCGGCGAGCGAATTGCCGAGCAAGTTGACCGCGTAACCCCAGTAGGCCATCACGCAAGTGGGATCCTGCTTCGCCACTGCATCGAACACCTTGCCGCCTTCGGTGAACCAGTAGGAGTGCAGCATCGCCACGCCGCGCTCGAACTGCGCTTGCACCTTCGGGTCGCAGGACGTAGGGAAAGTTACCTTGCCGAGTTTTTCTTGGGCGTGTGTTCCGGACGCAAACAAGAATACCAGCGAACTCGCCAGCAAAAACAGTTTAGTCGGTTTCACAATAACCTCCCTTTGCTATTCAGCCCCACGGCCTACGGCCTTTTCATTTTCGATTTTGGATGGTTCGACACGGCTCACCACAGGTTTAGATCGTTCGATCATCGGATTACCTTGTCGGCTCTAACCAAGACATTCGGTGGGATCGTCAGACCGATCTGCTTCGCTGTTTTCAGGTTGATCACAAACTCGAACTTCCTCGGCTGCTCAACGGGAAGATCAGCGGGCTTGGTTCCCTTCAGGATTTTGTCAACGTAGGTAGCGGCGCGGCGGTACAAGTCGGGAAAGCTGGTTCCGTAGGACGCAAGACCACCGGCATCGACAAAATCGCTACGCCCGTAGATCGTGGGGAGGCGCTGTTGCGCGGCGAGATCCACGATTACTTTTCGGTTCTGAACATAAACGACGTTCGGGCTCACCACTAAGCCATCGACACGCGCCTGCTTCATCTCGCTGAATGCACGCTTGAAGTCGTTTTGACTTCGCGCGTCCACAGACTTTATGGTCATGCTGAATTCCCGCACCACGGGCTGCATCGATTTGAAGACAAGCACCTCAGGAGTCAATTCTGGATTTGCCAGATACGCCAAGTGCGAGGTCTTGGGCGACATTTCCTTAAGTAGCTCGACCCATTTGCCGCCCAGGTCGGTGCCTATAAAGGTCAGCCCTGTGATGTTTGCGCCAGGGCGCGCCAAACTCGCAACGAGCCCAGCTCCAACGGGATCGCCACTCAATGTCATTACGATGGGAATATCTGCGGTCGCTCTTTTGGCCGCCTGCGCGGCTGGCGTCGTTTCGGTTACGATGACGTCGACTTTAAGTTGAACCAGCTCGACCGCGAGTGCGGGAAGTCGATCCAATTTTTCCTCGGCCCATCGGTACGTAATGCTAATGTTTTGTCCTTCGACGTAGCCCAACTCTCGCAGGGCGGTTTTGAATACTTCGTCCAAAGGCCCCGGTCCGGAACGGCCTGAGATATATCCGATGCGTTGAATTTTTCTCGCCTGCTGCGCCTCGGCAAGAACGACCGCATATAGAACTGCCGCCGCGACTACGAGAGAGGCGATTACTTTACTCATGCTTACTCCATCCAATCCCTAGCCGAAGGATCAGGGCGCTAAAACGCGCAACTGCTACAGAGCACGAATAGTGCCATGACCGAGTCGACGATCACCCAGACAAGAGCGTTGAATTCGTAGAGGAATTCACGATGGAAGAACCGCGGCCGGCACGTCGAAGCAAGTTCACGTGTAGCCGATTTGATACGGGGCGTATCAAATTTGATTCATCATTCAGGTTAGATGCGATCTGCATAAGATAAACGAAGATTGAGTGAGATCGATGGAAAAGCGCCCGACATGAGCCGAAAAAAAAGCCCGAGCGGTATGAAACCGTTCGGGCCTTTGGATTATCGATCTATGGTGCCAGCCTAAGCAGCGTCAGCCGGTATCTGTGTAGCTCCTTATCCCACGGGCATGAAACAGCTGTCAATCACAACCGAATCCAAGAAATCCCCTCGCGCCAAGCACGCTAAGCTCGCAAAGGCTCCGCCCAGCCACTTTTTTAATTTTACCTTGGCGTCCCCTTCGACTTTGCTCAGGGCATGCTTTGCGCTCTTTGCGGGAGACATAATCTTGGCTCCGCCAGATTGCTTGACAGCCAAGGGTTGCTGAAATATCTGTCAAAGATCGAAGAGAGGAACTCAAACCATGAGCATACGAGGAAAAACTGCGGTCGTCGGCATTGGTGAGACGCCGACCGATCGGCTCGGCAGCAAACCCGATGAGGCGCGCAAATCAACCGCGGAATATCTCGCTTGGGCGGCGCGCTTGGCGATGGAAGATGCGGGGCTGACAAAAAAAGATTTCGACGGCCAAGGGCTCGCGGCCATCTATACGACCAATCATTCTCAACCGTTTTGGCCGGAGGAAGTGGCAGCGATTCTCGGCGTCACGCCGGCGGTTTCGCTCGCCGGCGGCAACGGCGGCGCCAGTTCCGTGTCGCTCCTCGGCCACGCGGCGGCGGCGATCACGGCCGGTCTCTGTGATCTTGTCCTCGTCATCGCTGCCGCGTCACCATTCGGCGAACGGGGCGGCCACCGCGGCGCCCACGCCGACACGCGCGACTATGAAATGCCCTTCGGCGTCATGGGACCAAACTGCAAAATTTCTTTCGTCATGAGCCGCTACATGCACGAGTCGGGCATGACCGAAGAACATTTCGGCAAGATCGCCGTCACCGGGCGATATCACGCGTCCTTGAATCCTAACGCCTATCTTCGCAAACCCATCACCATTGAAGATTACAAAAAGTCGCGGCTGATCTCCGACCCGATTCGACTGTTGGATTGCGTCCTGCCGGCCAACGGCGGCAAGGCGTACATCATGGCGTCGGCGGAGCGCGCGAAGAACCTGCGCAAGAAGCCGGCCTACTTGCTCGGCTGGGGCGAGTGCAACAACGCGAGCTACGGGCCGCGCTACCGGGCCAATCCGCTAATCACCGGCATCACGCAAGCCGGCAAACGCGCATTCGATATGTCCGGCGTCGCGCACAAAGATATCCGCTGTCTGAATCTCTACGACGACTACATTCCGATCGTGATGATTCAAATCGAAGACCTTGGTTTCAGCGGTAGAAACGACAAAGCCTTCTTCGAGAAGACCGATTTCACTTTCAAAGGCGATTTACCGATTCAGACCAGCGGCGGTATGATCAACTGCGGCCAGCCGTCGACGACGGGCGGCATGCTGCACGTCTTGGAAACGGTCCGGCAGATTCGCGGCGAAGGCGGTGACCGTCAGGTGCCGAATATCAAATTCGGCATTTCGACCGGCGTCGGCGCGGTCAACTACGGCAAAAACTTCGGCTGCACCGCGGCGGCCATTTTGGGCAGCGAAGCGTAAAGCAATCGGAGTATCTCCCGCAAAGGCGCGAAGGCGCAAAGGTAATGTAGGGGCGACCGGTGGTCGCCCTGGGTCCGACAGCATCGATAAATTGCTGCAAGCCGCCAACGCGGCAGGAGTATCACATGGCAGATGACAAATTAGCTAAAAAACCACTCCCAGAAATCACTCCCGTCAATAAACCGTTTTGGGAGGGCGCAAAGGCGGGCAAACTGATGATGCAAAAATGCCAAGATTGCGGCACCTGGGTGTTTTGCCCGCGGCCGGTTTGCGGAGATTGCGCCAGCGATAGGCTCGACTGGGTTCAAGTCGGCGGTAAAGGCAAAATCTTTTGCTTCACCGTGGTTCGCGAAGTCGTCGGCCAAGCGCTGCGCGGTTTCGCGCCTGACATCCCCTATGTCACGGCCTGGGTCGATTTGGACGACGGCCCGCGCTTCTGCAGCAACGTAATCGGCTGCCCGATCGAAAAAGTCCACATCGACATGCCGGTGGAAGTCGTCTTCGAAGACAGCGGTGACGGAGTAACGCTGCCGAAATTCAAGCCGTGCTGAGGCCGCTGAAAAGGCTCAAGTGCTTCGTTGCGCTCGATCGCCTCGCTCCAACGTACTGAATACGTACGTCTGCGCTCGTCGATTTATCGCGCGCCTTGCATTTGAAACTTTTGACCGGCCTCAGCGCCCATTGAGGGTCCATTGTGAAAAAACTTCTCGGCCTGATGGTCATGAGCGGCGCGGTTCTGGGCGCGCTTTTTTTTCTCAGCAATCTCGCCCGCACCAGCGTCGCCGAATCGACTCGAGGGATCACGCTCAAACCAGGCACGGTGATTCAAGAAGGCTCCATCGTTTCCGTCGAATACACGCTTACCGATGATGCCGGCGCCGTCATCGATACCAACGTCGGTAAGGAACCGCTCACATTCATTGAAGGCGCGGGACAGATCGTCAAGGGGCTCGAACAGGAATTGCTCGGTTTGAAAGTCGGCGACCAGAAAAAGGTGAGAGTGAAGCCGGAGGAAGGTTACGGTTTGTCGGACCCCGCTGCGTTTCAGGAGATCCCGCGCGATAAGATCCCTCCGGAAGGACAAAAGCCGGGCGCCATGCTGATGAGCAAAGCGCCCGACGGACGAACCATCCCCATCCGCGTGCACGAAGTCAAGGACAAAACCGTCGTCGTGGATCTGAATCATCCGCTCGCCGGCAAGACTTTGAACTTCGACGTCAAGATCAAAGACATCAAATCGGCAGAAGCGAAGTAAACAAATTCTCCTTGGAGTAATGGAGTGATGGAGTAATGGTTTGATGCCGTAGACCCAACACTCCGATACTCCAGCACTCCACCACTCCAATCCCCTCATGCGCCCCAAGTTTTTTTACGGCTACGTCATCCTCGCGCTTTGTTTCGCCAACATGGTCGTTATGCGCGGCGTCAACGGCGCGTTCGGCGTTTATTATATCGCCCTGTTGGAAGAATTCGCCTGGTCGCGCAGCGACGGCGCCACCGTGGCGTCTGCCAATTTCGTCGTCTATGCCGTCGCCGCGCCGCTGGTCGGCTTGGCCTTCGACCGGTTCGGGCCGCGGCTGTTGATGCCTCTTGGCGCGCTGTTGGTCGGCGCCGGCCTAGTCTTGTCATCCTTCGCCAATTCCCTGGCAAGTCTGTACTTTTCTTACGGCATCGTCACGGCCCTCGGCCAAGGGGCACTCAGTTTCGTCGGTCACAACGCGCTTATCTCTTTTTGGTTCGTGCGCCGGCGCGCCACCGCAATCGGCATCGCGTCGATGGGCCAGGGCCTAGGCGCGTTGGTGATGGTGCCGGTGACTCAGCTGCTCATCGATCGAATTGGCTGGCGCTGGACGTTTATTGTCACCGGCAGCTTGTTGTTGTTCATCTTAGTTCCGGCGAACGCACTATTTCAGCGGCGCTATCCGCAGGACGTCGGCCAGTATCCCGATGGCGACGATGCGCAGACTGCGTTGAGTTTCAGCCGTCACTCGACAAAACACCCGGGCCAGCGTGATTGGACTCTCGGTGAAGCTGTGCGCTCTTTCCCGTTTTGGTGTATCACTGTCGGCCATCTCGCCCTCGGAACCGCTTTGTTCATGATCAACACCCACGCCATCGCGCATTTCGTCGCCGTCGGCCACGAGAAACTGGCGGCGTCTTTCTACTTTGGACTCATGGGCTTCATCCGTATCGGCGCGACGATACTTTGGGGTTCCATCTCGGACCGCCTCGGGCGCAGCACGACGTACGGTGTCGCGATTTTTGTCACCGCTCTTGGCGTCGCTTGTATGATCGCCATGACCGCCGGCGCGCCGATCTGGCTCGTGTACCTCACCATCGTGCTCTACGGTGTCGGCCACAGCGCCGGCAATCCGACCTACGGGGCGGTGATCGGCGATATTTTCTCCGGTCACAAGATCGGTCTCATCTTCGGTTTTCTGGAAATTAGTTTTGGCCTGGGCAGCGCCTTCGGTTCGTGGATCGGCGGTTACCTCTTCGATGTCACCGGCACTTACGCCTCGTCCTTCGCCGTCTGCCTACTCTGTTTCATAATTTCAGGTCTTGCCATTCACGCCTGCGTGCGCTGGCACACCCGCCAAATGGGAGCGGGGAATTAGGATGTTCAAGACGTTCAAACCGTTCAAGTAGTTCAAATCGTACGAACGGAGATCGCGAAGCGATCGGTTGAACGGAGCAAAGCGGTTGAACGATTGGAAGGTTTTGAACTAAGAGCCCAATGCTAGTATGAAGCGGTTATGAACTTTTGTCTGCACAGTTCGGCGCGCTCGGTTAACGAAGCTGTGAATCGCGCAATCCGCGCCGAAGCGCTCGGCTTTGAAGCGATCTTTTTCGCCGACAGCCAAATGAACAATGTCGATCCCTATCAAGCCATGGCGCTGTGCGCCGTGAAGACCAAGAGAATTCGCTTCGGCACCGCCGTGACCAACATGGTTTATCGCGATCCGACCATCACGGCGAATTCCTTCGCGACGCTGAATGAAATTTCCCAAGGCCGCGCGATCATCGGTATGGGCACCGGTGACGGTCCGGTTTACAGTCTCGGGCGAACCGCGACCAAGCTCGTCGATTTCGAGAAGGGTCTTCGCGTCATCCGTGATCTTCTTCACGACCGCGGCATCACTGTGCCGAAGAGTAGGGAGCGCGCCGGCGGCAACGTCAAGCTCAAAGCCGGCAAGCATCTCGTGCCGATCTACATTTCCGCGGAGGGACCAAAGACGCTGCGGGTCGCCGGGCGTACCTGCGACGGTGTCATTCTCGGCACCGGTTTCGACGCGCAAGTAACGGACTGGGCGCGCCGCCGCATCGCCGAAGGCGTGGAAGCGGAAGGGCGAAGCTTGGATGAGATCGATATCATGCCGGCCGGCATGATCGTCGTCGACGAGGACGGCGACGTCGCTCGCCGGCGCGTGCGCTCGCGCATGGCCAATCGCGCGCACCATAATTTTCGCTTCACCATGGAAACCGTTCCCGAAGGCGAGGCTGCGGGCGTCCGGCGCTTCATGGACAACTTCGATATCTCGAAACCGATAGAAGAGCGGATCGATCCCGACTTCGTTACCGATTATCTGCTCGGGCGCTTTACCATTGCCGGCACTCCGCAGGAATGCATCACCAAAGTGAAAGGATTGGAAGCCGACGGCATCAAAAGAATTTTGCTCACGCCGCCCAACGCCATTTACGATCGAGTGATGGAGACATGGGGCAAGCAAGTGATCGCAAAATATTAGCGGCCCGCATCGCGACGATCGAACTACAACCGGCACTCCAGCTTTCCGATTTGACAAATTTCCTCGCTTTTCGTTGTGTTCCGTGGACTCCCCGTATAAGCTGATTGCATAATTGTAAAATCAATTAGGGAGAATTTGATGCGCATTAAATTCGTATCGTTGGTAGCGATTCTTTTCACGTTCACGCTCAGCTCGCCGGCACGGCTTGCAGCCGCCGAGAAAGCCAAAAATGACGGCGTCGTAAAAGACGGCATGATGGTCAGCCTGGACTACACACTTAAAAGCCCGGACGGAAAATTGATCGAAACCAGCAAAGGCCGAGAGCCGCTAAAATATATTCACGGCCAAAAGATGATGATCCCGGGTCTGGAAAAGGAACTGACCGGCATGAAAGTCGGCGCCGAAAAGCATGTCACGGTGAAGCCAGAAGACGGTTATGGCAAGATTAACCCCAATGCCGTTCAGGAAGTTCCCAAGGAAAAAATTCCGCCGAACGCCCTCAAGGTCGGCGCGGTGCTGGCGGCGAAAAGCCCGGAAGGAATGGTCGTGCCGATGACGGTCCGTGAAATCAAGGAAAAAACTGTCGTCATGGATTTGAACCATCCCATGGCTGGAAAGACTCTAGTCTTCGACGTCAAGATCGTCGACGTTCAACCTCCACCAACGCCGCCATCACAGCCGGCAACGCCCGCAGCCCCGGCTAAACCTAGCGCGCCCGCAGCGCCGGCTAAACCCAATCCTCCCGCGACACCGGCAAAGCCGGCGGATCCGGCGCAGAAAAAATAAATCGCATCGAGTGCGAGGCGAAGATGGAGCTCGAAGAATTTGCCACACGCCTGCGCCATTCTCGAGCTGTCGTCTTTTTCACCGGCGCCGGTATCAGCACGGAATCCGGTGTGCCGGATTTTCGCAGCCCCGGCGGCGTCTGGACAAAATACCAACCGGTGCTATTTCAGGATTTCCTCGCCAGCGAGTCGGCGCGCGTCCAGCACTGGCAGCTCAAGAAAGCGACCTACGAGCTTTTCAAGACGGTCAAACCGAATCCCGCCCACTACGCGATTTGCGAGTTGGAAAGACGCGGCCAACTGCTCGGCCTGATCACGCAGAATATCGACGGCTTGCACAAGCTCGCCGGAACGTCGGAGTCAAAACTCGTCGAGCTTCACGGCACCGATCGACTGGTCACCTGCCTTGAGTGCGGCAAGCGTTATGAACCCGCCGACGTCTATGAAAACTTGCCGGAAGAATTTACCGCACCGACTTGCGATGACTGCGGCGGATTTTTAAAATCCGCCAACGTTTCCTTCGGTCAGTCGATGCCGGTCGAAGCAATGCATCGCGCCCAAGCTTGGAGCGAACAAGCGGAGATCTTCATCGTCGTCGGTTCATCCCTGCAAGTGCAACCCGCCGCTAGTTTTCCGGTCATTGCGAAACGAAGCGGCGCGCTCCTGGCCATCGTCAACCGCGACCCCACGCCGCTCGACGATCTGGCGGATTTTGTTCATAATGGCGCCATCGGAGAGTTTTTTCAGCGGCTCATGCCTTTGGTTCACGCCGTTTCGAACTGATGCCGTATCCCGAGCACGTGCTCGTCCCTATCCTTTGACCAGGTTAACTATGCAGCTCATGCGTTTGGCCGATGCGCCGCTGGATCGACGCGATCGAGTCTTTGAATATTCCAAGCCTCGCGCCGTGACCGGAGCGTTGCTGCTCAGTGGAATTGCGTTTGGTGTGACCCTATTCGGTTGGCTAAAAGGCCTCTGGCTTGCCTACTATGTCGCGGCCGTCATCGTCATCTATCTATTGATCTTACAGAAGCTCTTCACCGCGCGATTTCGACCGACCAATTGGCTCGTGCGCATGACCGCCGACGGACTTTTTATAAAATTTCGCTCGTATTTGAACCACGGGTTTCCCGACGAAGACCTCACCGTCGTCTTCATCCCCTACTCTGATATTCGCTCGGCAAAGCTTATAAAAGAACGGCAAGAGCTTCCGGACCGCGATCAGGCAAATCGAAAAGCCTCGACCGTGAGAACGCGCCGTTTTGTCGAACTGGAGCTCGCCGACAATATGGACCGGTTGGCTGCCGCGCTCACCAATGAATCCAAACGTGTATTCGCTAAACCCAATCAAGGCGGCGCTGCTGTCTCAGCCCGATATCAACACCTGCCTTTGAGACTCTCATCGCCCAATACCGTGAGAATCGAATGGGGCGTCGTGCCGGCCGCGCGAAATCTTCTGGACGCGCTCACGCGCCATACGCTTGTCCGGCCCGCCAGTAACACGGCAAAGGATTTTGCCCATCTCGAAGGCCTCCAACGCAAAGAGCAGGAAGCGCGCTTACTGGAGTTAGCCGAATCCGGCGATATGATCGGCGCGGTGGCGCTAGCGCGTCAACTCTACGCTTACGATCTAACTACGGCGAAGGAGTTTATCGATTCATTGATCCGAAAATAGCCGCAGGCGATTTGATGCAATCGAAAATCGAAACGATTCTCAACTTTTGGTTCGGCGCCAATTCGGACGACACAGAAGTCGCCAGGTCGCAGGCAAAGCTTTGGTGGGGCAAAGACAAAGAGATCGACGATGAAATCGGGCGACGATTCGAAGACACTGTGCGAGCTGCGGTGGCGGGAGAATTAAACGATTGGCTGACGACGGCGCGCGGACAATTGGCATCGATCATCGTAACGGATCAATTCCCGCGCAATATTTACCGCGAAACGGCGCGGGCGTTTTCTTCGGACACTAAAGCGCTGGCGTGGTGTCTGTACGGTCTCGACCGCCGCGCCGATCGCGAGCTTCGACCGGTTGAAAGAGTCTTCTTCTATCTCCCCCTCGAACATGCGGAGTCGCGCGAACATCAACGACGATCGGTTGAATGTTTTTCAAATTTATTTGCCATCGTACCGGCGCCGCAGAAAGGTATCTTCGAGGAATATCTAAACTATGCAATCCGCCATCGCGATGTTATCGAGCGCTTCGGCCGATTTCCCCACCGCAATAAAATTCTCGGTCGGGATTCCACCCCCGAGGAACTGGCGTTTCTCTTGGAAGCCGCATCGACCTTCTAACGTAGGGGCGCGATTTATCGCGCCCGCTTGGATGCCGCGCACTCGACGTTACGCCGGTCGAAGCAAAATCTTTCGCGCACCGGGCCTTGCCGCATGAGTCATGGCCGCGACACCGTCGTCAAGTGAATAAACTTTTTCAATCAGAGGCGTCACCGCAATTTGCTTCACGGCCAGCGCCGCAAGCGCGTCTGAGAACGGCCCACAACGTGAACCGATCACATTAATTTCGTTGATCACGACCGGCGCCAGTGAAGTTTGATGATTGCCGGCGATGGTGCTCTTGAGAACCAATGTGCCGCGAGGACGGACGGCGCTGAGCGCCAGCTCGAACCCTGACGCCGAACCCGTCGCTTCAACGACGACATCGAATAATTTCGCTTGCCAATCGCTCAGAAGGATCGTTCGCACGCCCGCTTTCTTGATCAAAGCCAGTTTATCGGCATGTTTGCCGAGCGCGGTTATTTTCGCGCCGGTAAGCCGCAACGCCTGCGCGCAAAGGTTCCCCAGCTTGCCGTCGCCCAAAACGAGAACATCATCGCCCGGATCGAGTTGGATTTGGGTGAGAATTTCAAACGCCGCCGCCAGCGGTTCGGTAAAAACCGCTTCTTCGTCGCTGATGTTGTCGGAAACGAGATGCAGATTTTCCACCGGCACTGAAACGTAGTCGGTAAAAGCACCGTCGGCGTTGACAATCCCCATCACGCTTCGGTTCGGACAGTGACGGCTGAGATCGCGGCGGCAAGCGTCGCATTGCCCGCAACCGAAGTTGATTTCACCGACGACCCGTTTGCCAACAAACTCGGACGGACCTTCGACAACCGAGCCGACGAACTCGTGGCCCGGCACGCCTTTGAAACCCATGTAACCGTTAAAAATTTGCAGGTCGGTGGAGCAGACGCCGGCGAGGTGAACCTTGATCAAGGCGTGTCGCGGGTCGGACCTCGGCACGCCGTAAGCGGACTGAAGCGTTAGTTCCCGTCCGTCCCAATAGAGAGCCCGCATGATTCCGGTGAATTAATTTATTTTCTCAGGGCGCAGACCCATTTTGTCTGAGGCGACGGCACAAGCTCGCCATCGACATAAATGTCGCAGCCGCGCTCATGGAAAAAGCAAACCAGGCCTTTGATTTTCGGACACTCGGGAATCGGCTCCATGTAACCCCAGACCAAGTCGGTGAAAGTCTCATCGCCGATTTTCACTGACCAGTAGGACGCCGGTCCTTTATACGGACAGCGCGACGTTGTCGCGCTCGGGGCGAGCATATCCATGCGCACGTCTTCCTGCGAGATGTAGTAGCGCACCGGATGATTGGTTTCGAAAAGCAAATGCGGCCGGCGCGTTTCCGCAACCGTGTGGCCGTCGATCACGACGCGAACGTGGCGCTTGCTCGGCATCACATCGACGCGCTTGTACGGATCGCGCGCATGCTTGAAAAGCTCTTCGTCTTCCTCCATCCACTTGTCCATTTTCGGCCAATCGAAAGCAAAGTGATCTTTCAGGCCCGACGCTTCCGGGCGCGGAGTCGTATAACTCCACGCCGCGTTTTCGGCGCGGCGATCGCCGACTTGGATCGACCAATATGACGCTTCGCCTTTGACTGGACAATCGCTCTTGAATTCGCTCGGCACGAAAAGGTTGGTGCGCACGTCTTGTTTGGGAAAATAGTAAGCGGGCAAGATTTCCGCCTCGCGCAAGAGTTTTGCGTGCTTACTGTCGGCGATCGTCTCGCCACCGAACATGACACGCACATGGCGCGGGCTTTCGCTGACATGAACCCAATGTCCCGGATCGCCGTGAATCGGCACACGTTGTTGAGTAACGTTGCTCTGCATACTTCAACCTCCCTTACCTATCTCGTCCCTTCCGCCGCCTTGTTCAAAGGTTCCAAGTTCAAAGTTCAAGGTTCAAGGTAGGAGTTCGGTCGTTGAACATTGAACCCTTGAACGGTTAAACGGTTTTATCCTGCCAAGACAGCTAACCGAGCTTCTTCAGTTTCTGCAGAGTCCGCAATTCGCGCGGCGGCTTTAAATGCTGCCCCATGATCGTCCATGACACTTCGCCGACATAAATATCGCCGCGTGAATCGATGGCGAGCCCGTGCGGCGCGATGAACTGTCCGGGTTTTTCTCCCGCGTGGATGTCGCCGAGTCGCGCCAGCCGCTTTCCAGTTCTATCGTATACGTCGACGCGGTTACCCAGATTCGGCGCTTCTTTATTGACGCCTAAGCCTGGACCCAACTCACCGATGTAACAGATCGGATCTTTCTTCGTGGTATCCATATAAAGCGCGCAGGGCCGATGCATATTGTTCCATTGCTTTTCATATTTACCGTTGCCGTCGAAGACTTGAACTCGATTATTTTCCCGATCGGCAACGTAAACCCACCCGTCTTTATCCGTCACGATGTTGTGCACGATGTTGAATTGCCCGGGATCGGAACCGGACTCTCCCCACGATAAGAGTAATTTACCGTCGGGAGAATATTTGTGAACGCGCGAGTTGCCGTAACCGTCGGAAACATAAATATCTCCTTGCGGCGAGAACGCCACATGGGTACAGCGATTGAACGGCTCGCCGCCTTGATAGGGCGCGGCTTTCCCGGGCACGCCGATGGTCATGAGAATTTTCCCGTCGAGCGTGCACTTGCGCACCGTGTGGTCGCCGTCATCAGTGAGGAAGATCGTTTCGTCCGCACCGATGGTCGCGCCGTGAGCGCGCTTGAAAACGCCGTCGCCCCACGAGCGAAGAAAGTTGCCGTTGCGATCAAAAACAATCACCGGGTGCTTACCGCGCGTAAAGCAGTAAACCTGGTCTTTGTCGTCCACCGCAACCGCTGCGACTTCGTGAAAGGTCCAATCGTCGGGCAATTTGCCGAAGCCCTCGATCACTTCGTAACGATAATCACCGCTGCCTACGATCGTACCCATGATAACCTCCTCGCTTTCGCGGTCTAAAGTTTAGAGTCCAGCGACTTGAGTTTGACGCGAGACCCGAGACCCTAGACTCAAGACTCTTTCATGCTTACGCCGGCTCATGCTCATACACCGGCCGCCAAGCTTCGAAGCCTCCGCTCATGCTCGCGACGTTGGTAAAGCCGTTCTCCATCAGAAACGCCGTCGCGCCCAAACTGCTGTTGCCGTGGTAACAATACACCACCACAGGTTGTTCCTTGGCGGTGTTTTGCAGAAATTCCTGCACGTTGCCGTCGTGGAGTTGAATTGCACCCGGAATATGCGCTTGGCGATAAGAGCCGGGATCGCGAATGTCGACGAACATGCAACTCTTTTCATCGAGCTTCTTTTTGGCCTCGTGAATTTGTATCTGCGCTATCTCCATACGACGCTCCTTGCCTGATGCTGCCGTTTTATCAAGCTCGAACCAAGCTGTCCACAGCATGAAAATCCCTGCCGCTTTCGTAGGCTCCAAGCCGGCCAACTGCTATAATCGCCCGATGAACTTTTCTCCGCTTACGTTGTACGTGTTGGCGGCGATCTTCCAGACCGCTGGATCCTCCGGCGCAGCGATGCTCGCGCCGTTTTTTATGAAAGACCATGGCTATTCCGTCGCCGTTGCGGGCGTGCCGCTGGTCGCCAACGGCGTGGGACGAGTTTGTTCCGATGTGATGTCCGGGATCATGGCGACTTATTTCAGCGCCGGATCGATTCTCTTCGCCGCCATGATTATCGGCATCGTGACCAGTATCGTTGGCTATGCCTTCATGGACACCATGCCGGTTTTTGTCGCCGCCTGGATCATATTCGGCTTGACCGAAGCGATGTTTGCTTTGTCGCTCAGAAAGATTGGCTTCGACCAATCTCCCCCCGACCGTCAGGGAAGAGTGCAAGGACAAATGGCCTCCGCGTTGGGCATCGGATTTACCTTCGGCCCGCTGCTCGGCGGCTTCGTCGGCAAATGGCTTGGACCGAACGGATTATTTTTTCTCTACGCCGCGCCGCAATTCATCGGCCTGATCGTCGTCTTTGTCGCCGGCGCGCATCGCTATCGGCGCAAGGATCACAACACTACGCCGAACCTGTGGCGCGAAGGACGGCAGCTGCTCGCTAAGATTCCTTTTCTCGCTTCGTGCCTGGCGATCTGTCAATCTTTCCTATTTTTGGTCGGCGTTACCCGGGTGGCGTTCCCGTTTTTTGCGGTCAACCTGCGCGGCATCAGTTTGGAAACCGTTGGAGTGATCGTTTCGATCTCTCGTCTGAGCGACACCTTTGGGCGCTATGTGGGCGGACGGCTTTGCGACCGGATCAAGCCAGCCAGCGTCATCCTGCTGGGAGTTATCGTCGGTGTGCCAATGTTCTTGCTGCAGGTCTATGGCTCCGGCTTTGTCACTCTCTTGGTTCCTTTGGCGATCATGACCATGGGATTCGGCTTTACCAACGTCGGCGCCACCACCTTCGCGCTGCAGTCCGCCGACCGCGGCGCCAAAGAACTCAGCCTTGGCATCTCCCGTGCTTCCACGTCCGTCGGCCAAGCGATTGGACCTTTGGTATGCGGCGCGCTGATTGAACAGATGGGATACGAGGGGGGATTTCAAGCGATGGCGCTGATCTCGGCGGTAGTTCTGATCGTCACCTGGATCGGCCTAAAACAACAACCGGAGTGAAACGGTTCGAAGTTCAATGTTCCAAGTTCAAGGTCCGAATCTGAAACCTTGAACCTTTGAACCTGGAACATTGAACCCTTTTTTTAGCGCAGTCCCTTATACTCCTCGCCGATGCCGAGATCTTTTAAATACTCGATGCTGTTATTGGCGTAGCCGACTTGGCCTGCTTTCTCGGCGCGCCAAGCATCGAGATATTTTAGAATCTCATCCAGCGGCAAAACGTCGGCGTATTTTTGATTCATGTCGAAGAGATTGATCGCGTGGCAAGCCTCGTGACGATCGAACACACATTCTTCGGCGACGACCATGCGCAGTCGATTGGTCGTGCCGTCGACGACGCTGGCGCGCACGCAGCCGCTGGTGCTTTCACCACAGGTGATAATGGTATCGACGCCGAGAAAATTGAGATGGCCAACCAATGGCGTGCCCCAGAACGCGCTCGGCGAGACTTTCTTGAACACGGTTTCGCCGGGAATCGGTTTTACTTGATCGACGATATCGTAACGGCGGCGAAAACGATCAAGCTCTTCCGCGCTCATGGTTGCGCGCTTTTTGGTGTCGCGCCGGAAAGCCCAAGGCTCGACCGCCACTCCGTCCATGCCAGTGACGTGAATCACCGGAACGCCCACTTCGCGCGCCTTGGCCAGTAGTTT
>Ga0193707_1000253_pt1 | contig 17207 bp, 18 predicted proteins | sample U3c2metaG_FD_143043 | JGI IMG/M metagenome (GOLD analysis project Ga0193707, IMG submission 143043) | Soil microbial communities from a riparian zone of the East river system, Colorado, United States - U3c2 | ecosystem: Environmental > Terrestrial > Soil > Riparian zone | place: USA: East River... | reverse complement strand
CGGCCAGACGCTCGACCGCCAGCGAGACCGAACCTTGGTCGGCGGCCTCCTCGACCAACTCCACGCCGGAACAGCTTGCCGATGGCGACCGCGAGCAGGCTGGAGGCGGCGTACGGGCGGTCGTTCACGTACTGCCCGAGGGTGAATCCCTCCTGCGCCTTCCCCCGCCCGGACCGGACCAGCCCGATCAGATCGATCTCGAGCAGGACGGCCGCCGTACAGCGTTCGTCCGTCGCCTCGGGATAGAACACGTGGGCAGAGCCAGCGGTGACCTCGATCGCCCGCGGTCGCACCGGGTTCTTGTGCAACAGGAACCCGAAATCGCTCGCGGGTGCGTCGATGCCGGACAGGTCGGTGCCGAACGTCAGGAACACTGCTGTATTCGATCACGCAGTGCACCCGGAACGGCACCGAATATGTACCAGTCCGGCCTCGACAAGCCTTGGTTTGTGAGGAGTTGGGCGGTGGGCCGGTCGAGTGTTGAGACACGCGATGAGAAGCTCTGGCGCGACCGGCCGGTTTGGATCTAGCTTGTCTTGAGAAGAGGAGTCGCTACAGACCGTCCTTCCCCGCTGACAGTCGGTATTGTCCCCGGTTTGTGGCGAGCGCCCACCCACGCCGACACGGGGAAAGGACCATGGCAACTCCCTCACGACATCCGGGCCACGACAATTCGGTGCGGTGCGGTTCCGCATCGGCCGGCGAGGTCCGCCGGTGAAACCCCAGACGTTCGAACTCCTCCGTTACACCGACATCAGCGGAGTCTCCGGGACCGGCATCGTCGCCGAAGGCTGCGTCTTCACCGACGGCTCTGTCGCCCTCCGCTGGCACGGCCCCAACCCATCCACCGCGGTCTGGCCGGATCTCGACTCCATCCTTGCCGTCCACGGCCACTGCGGCGCGACTGTCGTCCGCTGGCTCGACGTCTCCGAGATGGAGCCGGTGCCCGGCACCGACCTCCTCCCCGGCGAGGTGGCACACATCCTGGCCACCGGCCGGCCCACCCATCACCGCTCACCAGCGGCGGTCGGTTCCGCCTGAGGCGAGTGTTTGCTTCGTCCGACCGCCTGCTTACGGGGTGAGGCCGGTCAGGGCGAAGAACTCCTGGCGGGAGCTCTGGTTCTCGCGGAGGACGCCCTGGAGTGACGACGTCACCGTGCGGGAGCCGACCGCACGGACGCCGCGCAGCGACATGCACTGGTGCTCGGCCTCGATCACCACGCCGACGCCCTTCGGGTCGAGGTGGTCCTGGAGCCAGTCGGCGACCTGCTTGGTCAGCCGCTCCTGCACCTGGAGGTCGCGGGCGAACAGCTCGACCACCCGGGCCAGCTTCGACAGCCCGAGGATCCGCTCGCCCGGCAGGTACCCGACGTGGGCGACCCCCTGGAACGGCAGCAGGTGGTGCTCGCACAGCGACTGCACCGGGATGTCCTTGGCCAGGACGAGCTCGTCGTACCCCTCGTCGTTGGGGAACGTGGTCAGCTCGAACTCGCGGGGCGTGAGCATTTCCGCGTAGGCGTGCGCGACCCGGCGCGGGGTGTCCGCCAGATGCGCGCTGTGGGGGTCCCGCCCGAGCGCGGTCAGCAGGTCCGCGACCGCGCTGGGCGGCGGGAAGATCGATCTCCGCACGTCCGGCGACGATGTGGAGGGGGACGGACTCGAGGTCGGCCGAGATCGCCATCTGCATACTCCCTGAGAGTTCAACGGATCGTCATCATAGCTCTTTCATCAATCGATGTTGGCGATACAATCATTCCGTGGACACTTCCTGGGACGCGCGCGTGCAGGCCGTCGCCGTACTCGAGGAACCGACCCGGCGCCGCCTCTACGAGTACGTCGTCGGCGAGCCCGCGCCGGTGAGTCGTGACGACGCGGCGACCGCGCTCGGGATCCCGCGGACGACGGCCGCGTTCCACCTGGACAAGCTGACCGAGGAGGGTCTGCTCACGACCTGCTACGAGCGCCGCTCAGGCCGCACCGGCCCCGGCGCCGGCCGCCCCGCGAAGCTCTACCACCGCTCCGACCGCGAGATCGAGATCACCCTTCCCGAACGCCAGTACGCCGTCGCCGGCCGCCTCCTGGCCGCAGCCGTCGAAGACGCCGAAACCACCGGCAGCTCCCCCCGCGAGGCGGTCAACCGCCGAGCCCGCGAGTACGGCGAGGCGCTCGGCCGGACCGCCCGCGAACTGCCGCCGGACGGCGACCCGCTGCTGCAGGTGCTGGAAGCGCACGGCTTCGAGCCTCGCCCCGACCTAACCGGCATCTCCCTGGGCAACTGCCCGTTCCGCCGGCTGGCCGCAGACCACCCGCGGCTGGTCTGCGGCATGAACCTCAACCTCGTCGCCGGACTCGTCGACTCGGTCGGCGACACCGGCCTGGAAGCACAGCTCGACCCGCAGGCGCATCACTGCTGCGTTCGTCTCGCAAGCTCGGCGGGTGGCGAAGAGTAGGCAGAGTCAGGGGACGCCGGCGACGGTGGCGTTGACGAAGGCCAAGGTCGAGTTCACGACGCATGCGTACGAGCATCCACGGTCTACGTCTCCACGGCCGCCGCGGCCTCGACATCGGCCTCTCCCCCGCCGACCTGATCACCGTCACGAAGGCCAAGACCGCGGCTATCGCCCGCTGACCGTCACGTTCTGAACCACCGCCGTTCGGTTGAAGACCTTCATCCCGAACTGACCCGATCAGCGCCTGATCATCAGTCCATCAGATCGGGAGGTGCGTCCGGATCACCGGGACGCAGGGCACCGGTCATGAGCGAGACCACCTGACTCATCGAGGCGTCGGCCGGCCGTACGACGGCGACGCGGCGACCGAGGCGGTAGACGTGGATCCGGTCGGCGATCTCGAACACCTGCGGCATGTCGTGACTGATCAGCACCACCGGCAGACCTCGATCGCGGATCCGCCTCGGGATCGTTGCCGAGGGCATACACATGCCGGCCCCAGGCGGTCCGGGTGAGCGCGTACCAGGTGACCGCGAACATCACCACGGCCAGCGTCATCCCGTGCGTCACCTTGAGCTGACCGAAGAGGTAGCCACCCTGGCCGAGGATGCCGAGCAGGTCGTTGGTGACCGGGAACGAGTTGCCACCCGAGTACAGCCGGCCGGCGGCCAGTACCACGGTCAGCATGCCGAGTATCACGATGAACGGCGGCAGGTTGAGCATCGTCACCAGCCCACCGGACACCCGCCCGAGCAGTGCACAGACGTGGAACCCGACCAGCAACGCGACGCCGGATAGGCTTCCCTCGGTCACCAGCCGAGCGAGCACAATCGTCCCGAGCACCATGATCGCGGCGTTCGCGAGATCGATCCCGCTGGTCAGCACGATCAACGTCTGCCCCAACGCCAGCGTCGCCACCACCAACGACTGCTGCACCACCAACGACAGATTGTCGACGGTCAGAAACGTGCTCGTCGGCTCCGAGAACACGATCATCGCCAGGATGAGCGCGGCCAGCGGTCCCAACGCCGGATTGTGCAGAAAGGCTTCCGCAGAACGGTTCCGGAGCGACGGAGTTGCCGCCGCCCGGTCATCTGTCAGCGTCATGTCAGCCCCAGCGCGCCTGGTCGGCCGGCGGCGTCGGGCTTCCAGCGGGCGATCGGCGCCGGCACCGCACCGGGCTTGTCGACCGACGGCTGCCGATAGGAGCACTGGAAGTCGAACGTCGAGGTGAGGTCGCCACACGCGGTCCGCCGCCAGTTGCTGATGTTCGGCTCCCGTACGCCGGTCCAGCGTTCGAGGAACTGGATCACCGAGGTGTGGTCGAACACCTGCGAGTTCACGTGCCCGCCGATCGACCACGGCGACACCACCGTCATCGGCACCCGCGGGCCGAGCCCGATCGGCTGACCGGCGTACCAGTCGTCGCCCTCCCCCGACGAGGGCCGCGGCGCGACCGGCGGCGGGACGTGGTCGAAGTACCCGTCGTTCTCGTCGAAGTTGATCAGCAGCACGGTCTTCGACCAGGTCTCCGGGTCGGATGCGATCGCGTCGAGCAGGTCGTAGACGAGGTTCGCGCTGCCCACCGGCGTGGACGAGCCGGGGTGCTCGGAGTCGACCGCGGGCGGCACCAGCCAGCTGACCCGCGACAGCGTCCCGGCCTTGATGTCGGCGCGGAGCCGCGGGATCAGCGACTCCGGCTTGGACCGGTACATCGCCTTGCGGAACAGCTTCTGGTCCTTCGCCGGCAAGTTCGCGACGGCCGCGTCCAGCTGCTTCAGCGCCTCGGTCTGCTCCGCCGGTGTCTTCGCGAAGAGCTTGTCGTAGAACTCCTCGGTGGTGCGGTACTCACCCGGCACGGACGCCAGGATCCGGTGACCGAGCTCCTTGAAGGTCTTGAAGTACTCGACCGCGTTGTCGGTGAAGTTGTCCCCACTCCTGGTAGATCTGCCAGGAGACGCCGGCCTGCTCGAGCCGTTCCGGGTACGCCGTCCAGTCGTAGCCCTGGTGGTTGTAGTCGTACGCCGCGTTCGTCACCGCGCGTTGCGTCGTACCGGGCTCGTAGCCAGTCGTGCAGGACCACAGGTAGTTGCGGTTCGGGTTGGTGGAGCAGTGGTAGGCGCTCTTGCCGTCGCGCAGTCGCAGTGGTTGCCGGTCGCCGTATCCGCGGACTCCGCGGAGCGTCCCGTAGTAATGGTCGAACGAGCGGTTCTCCTGCATCAGCACGATGACGTGCTCGATCGCGCGCAGACCACTGCGCCGCACAGGTTGCGCCATCGCGGTGTGCAGCGAGGGTGGGAGCAGTGAGACCGCTGCCCCACCCACCGCAGAACCGAGCACCAGGCGCCGGGAGATCTCAGTCATGGTCCGGACCCTAGGGTCGTCCTGTAGCCGCCGCGAGGTGGGCAGATGAACAGCTATCCCCTCCGGGCGACCACCGCGTCACGCAGCTTCGCGAGCACTGTTTCAGTCGTGTCCCAACCCATGCAGGCGTCGGTGATGGACTGCCCGTAGGCCAGCTCACGGGTCGGCTCGAGGTCCTGCCGGCCCTCGATCAGGAACGACTCCAGCATCACGCCGACGATCGCGTGGTTGCCCCCGGCGATCCGCGCACCGATCTCCTCGGCCACCTCCGGCTGGCGGCGGTGGTCCTTGCGGCTGTTGCCGTGGCTCGCGTCGACGACGACCCGCTCCGGCAGGCCGGCCTTCCGGAGCAGCTCCTGAGCACCCGCGACGGAGTCCGCGTCGTAGTTCGGCCCGCTGTCCGATCCGCGCAGTACCAGGTGGCAGTCCAGGTTGCCGCGGGTGTGCAGGATGGCGGGCGCGCCGTCGTGGTCGATACCGGTGAAGACGTGCGGTACGCCGGCCGCCTTGATCGCGTCGACCGCCGTACCGATCGAGCCGTCGGGGCGGTTCTTCATCCCGATCGGCATCGACAGGCCGGACGACAGCTGGCGGTGCACCTGGCTCTCGACGGTCCGCGCGCCGATCGCGCCCCACCCGACGGTGTCGGCGATGTACTGCGGCGTGATCGGGTCGAGGAACTCACAGCCGACCGGCAGGCCGAGCTCGAGCACCTGGAGCAGCAACTGCCGGGCGGTGCGCAGGCCGCGGTTCACATCACCCGAGCCGTCCAGGCCCGGGTCGTTGATCAGGCCCTTCCAGCCCAGGGTCGAGCGCGGCTTCTCGAAGTACACGCGCATCACCACGAGCAGCCCGTCGGAGAGTCGCTCGGCGACCGGTCGGAGGCGCGCGGCGTACTCGAGCGCGGCCTTCGCGTCGTGCACCGAGCACGGACCGACGACGACCAGCAGCCGGTCGTCGACGCCGTTCAGTACGTCGGCGACCGCCTGGCGACCGTCGACCACGGTCCGGGCCAGGGCGCCGCTCAGCGGCAGCTCGTCGTGCAGGGCGAGCGGCGTGATCAGCGGGACGGTCTTCTCGATCCGCCGATCGACGACGGCCGTCTGACTGGCCTGGTGCGGGAGGGTGTTCATGAGTGGGGACCTTTCCGCCGGATGACCGCGGAAGGTCGCAGGCAGCCGGCTGGGAACAAGAAAAGGCAAGGACTCCGTCCTTGCCTTCGTGCCGGCTCTGGTGTGTTCGGTGCGGCGTCAGCGATCGGCTGAGCTGCCCGGCACCAGGGCCGGCCACTCAAAAACTCGCCAATAGCTGCGCTTCACGGGTACGACGATAGCACCCGGGCAGCACCTGTCAGTAACCACTGGCTGTCCGGGCTCGTTGAGGCTGCAACGACTGCTGAATTGATGAGGGGTGCAGCACGGTGGGTCCGCTCGGGGAACAGGTTCTGCTGCGTGAGTGCTCGGCCGGAGTCGGGTGGTGAGGCCGCGGACCTTCGAACTCGTGCGGCACCGCGACCCGAGCGGCGTCTCGGGCACCGGTGTGGTCGCGGAGGGCTGCCAGTTCACCGACGGGTCGGTGGCGCTGCGCTGGCGCGGTGACAATCCCGCGACGGCGGTCTGGCCCGACGTCAGCTCGATCCTCGCGGTGCACGGCCACCAGGGCTCGACCGAAGTCCGCTGGATCGACCCGCAACCCGAACCGGCCGGCGTCGACCACCTCTTCGACGAGCGGCACCAGGTCCGGCCGCCGACCGCCCTCACCGATCCTGTCCCGCCCAGCCACGCCCGAGGCTGGGCGGGCGCCCGTCATCTCAGGTAGAACATGCCCGTGACGCAGATTTACCTGGTCCGGCACGGTGAGCCGGACTACGAGCCGATCGACTCCCGGGGCCGGCCCGGGATGGCGGCCGATTCCGCCCCGCTCACCGGCCTCGGCACGAAGCAGGCCGAGGAGCTCGCCGACCTGCTCAGCGGCATCGGAGCGACATACCTGGTCAGCTCACCGTTCACTCGGGCGCTGCAAAGCGCCGCGATTATCGGTCACCGGCTGGCCCTCGGCGTCCGGGTCGACTACGACCTGCGCGACTGGCTGCCGGACCACACCGGGTCGTGGCGCGGTGTGGCCGACGTACGGGCGGCCCAGGCCGAGTTCGAGACGTACGACGGTGAATGGCCGGAAGGCATCCAGCGATCGTGGGAGCCGCTCTCCCGGGTCCGGGAGCGGGCCTGCGCGGCGCTGGCCCGGCACACCGCCAGTACGGACGGACCGGTGCTCGCGATCACGCACGCGATGGTGATCCGCGCACTGACCGGTGAGACCGGTACGCCGCACGGCGGGCACGAGTACTTCCGCTACGACTCGGCGCTCAGCTGACCTGAAGCGATCGAGTGACTCATGTCACAGGCGGTGGTGACGTGAACACCTGCTCCGCGTGAAAAACGCCGATCACGGCCTGCGACGGGCCCCTGTGGCTACTTCGGGATAACGAATGGACCGAAGTTCGAGACAACAAGGGTTGAACTCGGTGGGAGTTGAGCATAGTTTTCACCGAGCGCCCGTCCGCGCTCACGGTGAGTCAAGGAGGTTGCCATGTCGAGAGGGATGCCTCGCCTACCCCGCCCGCTCATGGATCTGTGGGACTGGCAGTCGCAGGCCGCGTGCCGCGATGTCAACCCGGAGCTGTTCTTCTCCCCCGAATCGGAGCGTGGCGTCCGCAAACGCGCCCGGGAGATGGTGGCCAAGTCGCTCTGCGGCACCTGCCCGGTCCAGCCCGAATGCCGTCAGCACGCGCTCTCCGTGGGTGAGCCGTACGGCGTCTGGGGCGGCACCACAGAGTCGGAGCGCGACAACACCCTCCTGCCCGTGCACCGAAAGTCCGCGTAGCGGGGAGCTCCGAACGCGCTCAGGCCTTGCCGTCGTCGGGCTCTGAGGTGGTCTCCTCCGACGGAGTCCCGGAGTCCTTGGGTCTCTTCTTGTCCTGAGGCTTGTCCGGCTTCGGTTTCTCCGGCGGGTGGTTGTCCTCCGAAGGCTTCGCCGTCGTCCGCGGGTCCCGGTAGCGATCCAACGACTTGAGGAAGTCCGGATCGTCATCAGGCGCGACCGAGCGCGCGGCCGGCTTTGACGGTCGTGCGACGGCCACCGGGCCGCCGGACTGGGTGCGCGACATGAGCAGCCAGACGATCGGGCCCGCGAACGGGACGAACACGATCAGGACGATCCACACCAGCTTGGGCAGGTGCGGGACATCCTCGTCGGGTGTCTGGATGCAGGAGAACAGCGCATAGACGCTGAGCACCAGGCTGATCAGAAACGGCAGAAATCGGACCACGCTCCAACAGTACGGCCGTTCCGGCCACACGCCCGCGCCACCACGGCCAAGTGGCCAACCCGTGACCCCGTACCGCGTGCCTCAGCGGGTCGAGGCGGTCAGGCCTCGCGCGCGCAGGACCGAGTTCTCCAGCGGGCGGAACACCAGCAGCTCGATGCCGACCCCGACCACGAAGATCAGCAGGATGCCCGCGAACACCATCGAGATGTCCGACAGCGACATCCCGTTGTGCAGGAACTGCCCCAGCCCTTCGCCGAGCTCGGGCGAGGTCGCGATCAGCTCGGCCGCCATCAGCGACCGCCACGAGAACGCCCAGCCCTGCTTGAGTCCGCCGAGGAATCCGGGCAGCGCGGCCGGCAGCAGGATGTACCGGATCCCGCCTAGCCGGCCGGCGCCGAGCGCCTTGCCGACCCGCGGCAGGATCGGCGGCACCTGGTCCAGACCGGACACCAGCCCGTTCGCGATCGACGGCACCGCGCCCAGCAGAACAACCCAGTAGATCGCCCGGTCGTTCAGCCCGAACCACAGGATCGCGGCCGGCACCCAGGCCACCGACGGCAGGCTCTGCAACCCCGACACCAGTGGCCCGATCCCCCGCCGTACCACTGTGATGTTGCCGATCGCCAGGCCGAGCGGTACGGCGATCAGGAGCGAGAGCGCGAAGCCGATCACGGCCCGGTGCACCGACACCCAGAACAGCTCGGCGATCTTGCCGCTCGTCACGAGCTGCGAGATCTGGCCCCAGACGTCGACCGGCGCCGGCAGCTTGAACTCGGGCCAGAACGCGGCCGCCCAGAGCACCTGCCACACCAACACCAGCAGGACGATCGCACCCACCGGCGGCAGCGCCCTGGCCGCGATCCGTCGCGCCAGCGAGCTCTCGGGCGCGTTGACCGGCGTGTCCAGCGCGTCCAGGCCGGCCTCGACCGACCCAGCGTCGTACGCCGCTTCGTGAAGAGTCTGGTCAGGCTGCGGCATGACTGCTGATCACCTTCCGCAGCGCCGCGTTGATCTCGTCGACCGCGTCGCCCTCGGACACCTGGTCGACATCCCACTGCCGCACAACCCGACCGGGCCGCGACGACAGCAGTACGACGCGCTGCCCGAGCCGCACGGCCTCGCGAACGTCGTGCGTCACGAAGAGGATCGCCGTACCGGTCGCACGCCAGATCCGCAGCAGTTCGCCTTGCAACACGTCACGTGTGATCGCGTCGAGCGCGGAGAACGGCTCGTCCATCAACAGCAACGACGGCTTGCCCGCGCCACTCCCGGTGTTGTCCGTCGTCGAGGCCAGCGCGCGTGCCAACGCGACCCGCTGCCGCATGCCTCCCGACAGCTCATGCGGCCGCTTGTCACCCAGCCCTGCCAACCTGACCAGTTCCAGCAGCTCAGCTGCCTTCGCACGCCGCTGCGATTTCGGTACGCCGGCCATCCGCAAGGGCAGCTCGACATTCCCGGCGGCCGTCAGCCACGGCATCAGTGCGGGTTCCTGGAACACGACAGCCGGCCGCGACGAGCTCAGTTCGATCCGCCCGCTGGTCGGCTGGTCCAGCCCGGCGACCAGGTTGAGCAAGGTGGTCTTCCCACAGCCCGAAGCACCGAGCAGGCAGACGAACTCACCGGCGTCGACCTCGAGGTCGACGCCGTCCAGCGCCACGACCGCTCTCCGGCCGCTCCCGAACGCCTTGCCGACCTGGTGGAACCGCACCGGACTCTCCACACTGCCGGAAAGAGCTCGGTCGAACTCGACTGTCGCGGTCATGGTCTGCCTCCTCGGTTGCTGCGTGAGCTACTTGGTGTCCAGACCGGCGGCGTCGACGGCCGGCTTGCCTGCCTTGCTCAGTACGTCGTTCAGCAGGCCGAGGTCCGCGAATCCGGCAACCGCCGGGGCGTCCTTGGCGATGCCCGCGGTGACCTGGTCCTTGGCCAGCTGCGGGAACGTGCCGGCGAGCGGGTCCGCGGTGCTCTGGATGTGATCGAATGCGCGGTCGATCACGGCCGGTGCGAGCGCCTTGCCGGTCGCTTCCTTCAGCTGCGCGTTCACGACGGTCTTGGCGCCGGCCTTGTCGGTGTTCGCGAAGTCGATCGAGGCGACCAGACCGGTGAGCAGCGCCTTCACCGTCTCCGGGTGCTCCTGCAGGAACTGGGTCCGGACGATCAGCACGGTGGTCGGGAACTTGCCGTCCGGCCAGATCGAGGCCTCGTCGAGCAGCACCTTCGCGCCGGCATCGAGGACGAGCCGCGACGACCAGGGCTCGGGCAGCCAGGCCGCGTCCACGTCACCCTTCTTGAAGGCGTCCAGGGTCTGGGCGTTCTCGAGGTTGGTCACCTTGACCTTGCCGGTCAGGTTCTTCTCGGCCAGCCACTTCTTCAGCGAGACGTCTTGGGTGTTGCCGAGCTGCGGGGTGACGACGGTCTTGCCGGCCAGGTCCTCCGGCTTGGTGATCGTCGGCTTGACCACGAGCTGCGCACCGCCGGACGTCGTACCGGCGATCAGGCGGACCGCCTCGCCGTTGGACTTCGCGTAGGCGTTGATCGCAGGACCGGAGCCGATGAACGACGCGTCCAGCGAGCCGCCGAGCAGCGCGCCGACAGCCTCCGGTCCGGCGTTGAACTTGGTCGGCACCAGCTTGGTGCTGCCGAGCTCCTTGGTGAACAGGCCCTTGCCCAGGCCGACCAGCGCGCCGGCCTGGGTGACGTTCGGGAAGTAGCCGAGCCGCAGCTCGGTGGCCGGGCCCTTGTCGGACGAGGCGACCGGGGCGTCGTCGCCGCCGTCCGCGCGGGAGCAGCCGGCGACGGCGGCGAGCAGGGCCAGGGCGGCCGCGCAGGCGGCGAACAACCGGCGACGGGCAGGACGGATGCTGGGGATGCTCATAGGAAGACCTTTGATTGTGCGGGCGGACGGGACTCGCCGCTGGCGGGCGTGGTGCAGAGCGGGCTGGAGAAGGCAGCGGGCTGCGGACGGCGCCGAAGGTCAACAGGTCGCGGAGGCGACGCGGAGCAGGTCGACGTGCCGACGGCGGGTGAGCGCGTCGGCGGGCCGGTTGGCGGTGACCTGCATGCGTCCCATCAAACCGGACAAAGTCGACCGACATGCTCAGGTTTCGCGATGTGAGACGACAAATCGCGAATTGAGACAAGCGATCACTTGACCAGCGAAGCGAGTCAAGCAGCGGCACTTCGATCACGCGGCCGGTTCTGCTCAGGGTGTTGCCGGTTCTGGTCAGAGTGTTGAAAGGAGGCCGCTCAGCTGTCTACGGTCCTCGAGGTGCCTAGACGAGCCCGAGGAGCCGCCTGATGCCAGATCTGCCCGACGGTTGGACGCCTGGTGGTCCGCTGATCACCCGATCTCTCAAGACCGAGTACGCCGTCCGGCCGCTGGGCACCGACGTGACCGGGCCCCGGTTGAGCTGGATCGTCACGGCTCCCGGGTACGGCGCGACCCAGACGGCGTCCCGGATCCTGGCGTGGCTGACGGCCGTGCAGGTGGACGCACCGAAGGGACAGGTGCGCGCCCAGGAACACGAGCCGATCCGCGTGGTCGAGACCGTCGAGCCGGTTGACGCCCGCGAGATCGGGCCAGGCAGGTGGATCGTCGACTTCGGCCGGACCGTGGCCGGCTGGACCAAGCTCCGCGTCACCGCCGACGCCGGTACCACGATCAGCTTGACCCATGGCGAGACGGTTGCTGATGGCAACGTGGTCGCCGAGAACGTGCACGTCGAGGGCGACCGGATCCAGCGCGACGAATACATTGCCGCCGGCAACGGCGTCGAGGAGTGGGAGCCGCGCTTCTCCTACAAGGGTTTCCGTTACGTCCAGGTCGAGGGCGTCACCGACCGCCCCGACGTGCTGATGCGGGTGGTCAATTCCGACGTTCGCCCGGTGACCCGCTTCGCTTCGACGGAGCCGTCGTACGAGCAGTTCGATCAGGCCATGCGTCGTACCGTCCTGAGCAACCTGCACGGGATCCCGACCGATACGCCGTTCTTCGAGAAGGGGTGGACCGGGGACGCCCAGGTGGGCGCGCCGACGATGCTGGCCACGTTCGACCTGGCCCGGTTCTTCACCAAGTGGCTCGGCGACATCCGGGACAGCCAGGCCGCGTCCGGGCAGTTGCCGGTGATCGTCCCGTCCAGCGGCTGGGGGTTCACCGACCTCTCCCCCGCGACCGAGTGGCCGACGGCGTACCCGTTCCTGCTGCGCGAGCTGTACCGCTGGTACGGCGACGAGCGGCTGCTGCGCGAACACTGGGAATCGCTCACCCGCTACCTCGCCTGGGAACTCGACCGGGTCGAGGACGGCCTGTCTGTCAGCGTCCTCGGCGACTGGCTCCCGCCGGGCTTCGGCGGCGGCCCGGCACCGGAGGACCGACGGCTCACGGGTACGGCCTACCTGTACCGGGCGGTGCTCGTGGCCGCCGAGATCGGCGATATCATTGGCCAGTCCAACGACTATCGCAAGGCGGCGACCGAGCTCGCCGACGGCCTGAACCGGGCGTTCCTGGATCGCGAGGCCGGCCGCTATCGATCGGCCGACGACCCGGACTACCGGCAGACGTCCAACGCCGTACCGCTGGCGTTCGGCATGGTGCCCGACGAACTGGTCGAGCGGGTCGCAGCCAACCTGGCCGCGGATGTCGAGGCGCGTGGCTTCCATCTCAACACCGGCTGCCTCGGCGTCGGCGTACTGCTGCCGGTCCTTACCGCGCACGGATACGGCGACGCGGCAACGAAGGTCGCGCTGCAGCGGACGTATCCGAGCTGGGGTTACTGGTTCGAGCTCGGTGCGAACACGATGTGGGAGAAGTGGGAGGACGACTCGCGGTCGTGGAACCACTACTTCCAGGGCACGGTCGTGCAGTGGATCTTCGAGAGCGTCGCCGGCCTCCGCACTGTCGACGCGGGGGTGGAGCGGATCGTGGTCCGGCCGGACGCACGCGGCGAGGTGGGTTCCGCGAGCATCCACACCGAGACGATCCGCGGCCGGGTCGCGGTCGCCTGGAAGAAGGCCGGCCGGGTGCTGTCGCTGGACGTGCAGGTCCCGATCGGTACGACGGCCGAGGTCCAGGTCCCGTCCGCGTCCGGATCGGACGTCACCGCCGTACCGGCTTCGTTCGCGGGCGAACCGTCGTACCAGGACGGCTACACCGTCTACACCGTGCCGGCCGGGCAGTGGAGTTTCACGAGTCGCTCGGCGTGACCTTCGTGTAGAGGAGGTCCCGGCAGTCGCGGCCCTCGGCCTGGGCGCGCGACTCGAACTTGGTGACCGGCCGCCATTCCGGTCGCGGCGCCCAGCCGTCGTAGGAGTTGCGCAGCAGTGGCTCGGCCTCGCAGACCTCGAGCATGCGGTCCGCGTAGTTCGCCCAATCGGTTGCCAGATGCAACGTTCCGCCGGGCCGCAGCCGGGACGCCACCAGCGCGACGAACGCCGGCGTGACGAGTCGGCGCTTGTGGTGCCGCTTCTTCGGCCACGGGTCCGGGAAGAAGATCCGTACGCCGGCCAGGGTGCCGGGGGCGACGTGGTCCCGGAGGAAGTCGAGCGCGTCACCGTGCAGTAGCCGGACGTTGTCGAGGTCGTACTTCTCCACCCACAACATCAACTGGCCGAGCCCGGCCGGATACACCTCGGCGGCCAGGTGGTTGATCTCCGGCGCCGCCACCGCGAGCTGGGCGGTCGCGCGACCCATTCCCGTCCCGATCTCCAGCACGGTCGGCGCATCACGCTCGAACCACGCGGCCACGTCGACCTTGCCCGGTGGCAACTCCTCCAGCTTCCGCCCCAGCTCAGACCAGCGCGTCTCCCACACACGCGTCTGCCCAGCCGTCATCCGCACACTCCGCCGGACGTGGCTGAAGACGCCTTCCTGCCTGACCCGATCCACTGCATCCACCAGCACGAGTCTAGGAGAGGTGGGGACGCGTACCGAAGAACGGGTAGTAGTCGACCGGCGCAGGTCCGGCGACAGGTGGTCAGGCGCGAGACCGGGTCGGACTGGTGAGAGCCGGCCGACCACTACCCGTTCTTCGGTACACCTCAGTCGTCCCAGAAGAGGTGGGCGACGGTGTTGGAGGCGTGGCGGGTGAGGCGGAGGTAGTCGTCGGAGAAGCGGCTGGATTCGCCGGGTGGATAGCCGCAGATCTGGGCAACAGCGGCGAGGTCGCGGGGGTCGCGCGGGAGGGAGTCGCCGGGACGGGCGCGGACGAACATGATCGCGTTGCGGATGCGGGAAGCCAGTTCCCAGGCGGTCCGGAGGGTGTCCGCCTCGGTCGGGCCGACCAGACCGGCCTCGACCGCGGCGCGCAGCGCGCCGATGGTGCGCGTCGTCCGAAGACTGGGGACGCGGTGGGCCTCGCGGAGTTGGAGGAGCTGGACGGTCCACTCGATGTCGGCGAGCCCGCCGCGGCCGAGCTTCGTGTGCGTGCTCGGGTCCGCACCGCGCGGAAGGCGTTCGGCGTCGACGCGCGCCTTGATCCGGCGGATCTCCATCACATCGCGCTCGCTGACCCCGCCCGCCGGGTAGCGCAGCGGGTCGATCAGTTCGCGGAAGGACTGACACAAGTCGGCGTCGCCACAGAGCGGATCGGCGCGCAGCAACGCCTGCGCCTCCCACACCGCGGACCAGCGCGCGTAATAGGAGGCGTACGACGCCAGCGTCCGGACCAACGCTCCCTGGCGACCCTCGGGACGCAGATCGGCGTCGATCGCGACCGCCGGATCCGCGCCCGGCAACGCCAGCAGCCGGCGCAGCTCGGTCGCGGCCTGGGTGGCGAAGTCGGTGGCCGCCTTCTCGTCCGCACCCGGCTTCGGGTCGTGGACGAACATCACGTCCGCGTCGCTGCCGTATCCGAGCTCGTGCCCACCGAATCGGCCCATCGCGACGATCGCCATCCGGGTCGGCTCGGGCTGACCCTTCGCCACTGCACGCCGGGCGACGTCCAAGGCGGTAGTGAGCGTCCCGACCGAGATCACGGTCAGGGCCTCCCCGATCGCCTCGACCTCGAGCAGCCCGGACAGATCCGCCGCGGCCACCCGGAACAGCTCGCGCCGGCGGACCGCCCGGATCGCGGCCACCGCGGCCTCTGGTTCGTCCTGCCGGCCGGCCGCCGCGGCCATCTCGGACAGCAAGGCCTCCTGCGTCCGCGGCACGAGTTCGCGTTCGTCGGCGAGCATCGCGGTCGCTTCGGGCGCGCGCTGCAACAGGTCGACGGCGTACCGGCCGCTCGCGAGCAGGTGAGCGAGCCGCTCGGCGGACGCGCCCTCGTCGCGGAGCTGGCGCAGGTACCACGGCGTGGACCCGAGCGCGTCGGAGATGGTGCGGAACGCGAGCAGCCCAGCATCCGGATCCGGTGACTCCGCGAACCACCCGAGCATCGCCGGCAGCAACGCCTTCTGGATCGACGATCGCCTCGAGACACCCTCGGACAGTGCCTCGATGTGCCGCAGTGCCGAAGCGGGATCGGCGTACCCGAGCGCGGTCAGTCGCTCCTTGGCCGCCTCCGGCGTCAACCGCACCTCGCCGCCGGGGATCCGGGCGACGGCCGCGAGCAGTGGCCGGTAGAACAGCTTCTCGTGCAGCCGTCGTACCTCGAGCGCGTGCTTCTTCCAGGCCGCGGTCAGGTCGGTGACCGGGTTCTTCGAGAAGCCGAGCGACCGGCCGAGCCTCCGCAGGTCGGCTTCGTCGTCGGGGACCTGATGGGTCCGTCGCAACCGGTACAGCTGGATGCGGTGCTCCATCGACCGCAGGAAGCGATAGGCATCCGCGAGTACGGCGCCATCCGTGCGGCCGACGTACCCGTTGGTCGTCAGCGACTCCAGCGCGACGAGCGTCGTACCACTGCGGACCGTCTCGTCGCTGCGGCCGTGGACGAGTTGCAGGAGTTGTACGGCGAACTCCACGTCGCGCAGACCGCCCGGGCCGAGTTTGAGCTGGCGATCGACGTCGGCCGCGGGGATGTGGTCGACGACGCGACGACGCATCGTCTGGACGTCGCCGACGAATCCCTCGCGGTCGGCAGCGGACCACACCAGGCCAGCGGTCTTCTCGGCGTACTCCTGACCGAGCTTCGCGTCGCCCGCGATCGGGCGGGCCTTGAGCAGGGCCTGGAACTCCCAGGTCTTGGCCCAGCGCTGGTAGTACGCGAGGTGGCTGTCGGGGGTCCGGACCAGCGGACCGGACTTGCCTTCCGGACGCAGCGCGGCGTCGACCGGCCAGAGTGTGCCCTCGCCGGTGTGGGCCGAGCAGATCCGCATCGTGGCGGCGGCCAGCTGGGTGGCGGTCTGGAGGGCGGGCGTCTCGGGCTCACCATCGAGCGGCTTGGCGACGAAGAGGACGTCGACATCGCTGACGTAGTTGAGTTCGCGGCCACCACACTTGCCCATGGCAATGATCGCGAGGCGGCAGTCGGCGGCGCCGGGATGGGCGGTGAAGTAGTCGTTGCGGGCGATGTGCAGGGCGGTCTCGAGTGCTCCCCCGGCCAGGTCGGCCAGTACGGCGGCGACTTCGTCGACCAGCAGGCCTTCGGCGAGATCACGCGCGGCCAGCCGCAGCAGCAGCCGGCGGTACTCCACCCGGAGCGCGTCGACCGGGTTGTCGGCGTCGACCGCGGTCGCGAGTTTGGCCGCGACGTCCTCAGCCGAAGGGCGAGCGCCGGCCAGCGCGGGGTCGGCCAGGTCGTACCAATGGCGCGGATGGACGCCGAGATGCCGCCCGAGGGCTTCGCTCGCGCCGAGAACGTATACCAGCCGGCGACGGAAGCCGTCGTCCATCTCGAGCGTCCGGGCGAAGGCGGCGACGTCGTACTGATGCCGATTCAGCGCCTCCACCATCCCGCACAGCCCCAGCAGCGCGAGATCCGGATCCGCCGACTCCGACAAGGTGGTGATCAGTTGCTCGGTGGCCATCGGGCTGTGGGACTCCGGCCCGTCCAGTTGCTCCAGCATCCGCCCGGTCCGCTGAGGATCCGCGAACCCCAGGCGAACCAGCCGCCCTTCCCACGAACCCCGCCGAGCCTCAGCCACCTCTGCAGGCTACCCAAGCACCCCCGGGGCGATGCCTTCGGGCA
>Ga0193707_1000252_pt1 | contig 17223 bp, 25 predicted proteins | sample U3c2metaG_FD_143043 | JGI IMG/M metagenome (GOLD analysis project Ga0193707, IMG submission 143043) | Soil microbial communities from a riparian zone of the East river system, Colorado, United States - U3c2 | ecosystem: Environmental > Terrestrial > Soil > Riparian zone | place: USA: East River... | reverse complement strand
GCGTTCTCCACAGCAAGCTCGTCATAAGACGCACGTCGATCGGCGGGCACCACACCATCATCAACAACTCGTTGCCTAGATCAACGAACCACGCCGATGACCTGACCAGTTACGCAACCGCATGGTTCTGAGAACCAGTTCTGAGAGACTCACAGAGTGGATCTGACCCCTGACCAAGCCGCCGCGGCGGTCGAGCGGCACCAGTGCCCGAACGGCGAAGCGCCGGCCGGCAGCGCGTGCCGCACCCGCGGCGGTAAGACCGCCGCCAAGTACCACACCGCCCGGTTCGTCCTGGTCCCTGCGATGCGCGAGGAACTTGCTGTCTCGGTCCCCGCGAGCAGGCGGCCCGGCACGTCGTGGGTGCCAGGGCCGGAGGTCGCGCCGGCCGAGCCCGATAGGACCTGCGTACCGATCCGGATCGGCTACGCCCGCTGCTCCACGGCCCAGCAGGACCTGCAGACCCAGCTTGACGCCCTGGAACAGGCCCGCTGCACGCGGGTGTTCTCCGAGAAGATCACCACCAGGATCCAGATCCGGCCCGAACTGGAGAAAGCACTCGCACTGGCGCACGACATCAAGCAGGCCGCACCAGACCAGCCGGTGATCCTCACCGTGCACGAGATGAAACGCCTTGCCCGCAACGCCGCCGAGCTGATGACCCTGTCGGCTCAGCTGCAGACCGGCGGGATCGGCCTCGAGCTCCTCACCGGGCCACAGACCGGGATCTACGACCCCAATGGCATGGGCTCGATGCTGTTCGCGGTGTGCGCGGTCGCCGCCCAACTCGACCGCAACTACATCCGCGAGAAACCCTCGAGCGCCAGCAGTTCGCCGCGAGCAAAGGCAACCACGGCGGCCGACCCAAAGTCATCGACGACGACATGCTCCTGTTCGCCCGAGCGCTGCGAGACCGCGGCACACCGATCGGCGAGATCACTCAGAAGCTCACCATCAAGACCGGCAAGAACGCCGGACAGCACCCATCGGTTGCCTCGCTCTACCGCGCACTGGCCGAGCCATCCAGTTAGCCGACCTTGCTGTGGCGGCTGGTACCACAGTTCTTACCAACACCCCAACTCGGTGAACTCATGACAACGTGGGCAGATGTGACAATGGGTTGCATGCGTGCCACCGTCAAAGACGTCGCCAAGCTGGCCGGGGTGTCCCCGAAGACGGTGTCCAATGTCATCAACGGCGTGGTGTTCGTCCGCCCGAAGACCAGGACGCGGGTCGAGAGCGCGCTCGCCGAGCTCGACTACGTGCCGAACATGAGCGCCCGCGGCCTGCGCAACGGCCGGTCCGGCATGATCGCGCTCGCCTTGCCCGACCTGCTCCGGCCGTACTCCGCGGAGATCGTCCACCTGGTCGTCGAGCTCGCCCACGAGCGTGGCTGGGGTGTGCAGATCGAGCAGACCGCAGCCGAGCCCAAGCGTGAGTTCGAGCTGCTGTCGAAGGCCCGCGCGTACCTGGTCGACGGCCTGATCCTGAACCCGGTGAACCTGGACGACAGCGCGGTCATGTCCGCCGGACCGCTGCCGCCGCTGGTGCTGATCGGCGATGTCGATCAGGATCTGGTCAGCCAGGTCGCGATCGACAACGTGGCCGCCGCCCGGGACATGACCACGCACCTGCTCGCGCAGGGCTGCCGCCGCATCGCGGCGGTCGGCACGCCGGAGATCCCGCGCGGCTCGAGTGGCGCCGGTGTCCTGGCCGGCTCGGCCGAAGCTCCGGGTACGGCGGCCTCCCGGTTGCGGACCGCTGGTTACCGCCAGGCGCTCGAGGAGGCCGGCGTACCGAACGACGCCTCGCTCGAGATCGGCCTGGACCGGTGGCGGCCGGAAGGCGCGGCGACGGTGGTGGGGAAGTATCTGGCGGAGCACGAGTTGCCCGACGCGTTCTTCTGCTTCACCGACACGGTCGCGTCCGGCGCGCTGTCGGCGTTGTGGAGTGCGGGCATCGCCGTACCGGGGCAGACGCTAGTGGCCGGCTTCGACAACATCCTCGACAGTCAGTTCATGATCCCGCCGCTGACGACGGTGGATTTCGACCGGCGGGCCTTCGTGGGCGCCGCTCTCGACCTGCTCGGCGAGCGGATGGCCGACAAGAGCGCGGCGCCACGCCGGGTGATGGTCCCGCACCGGATCGTCGAGCGCTCCAGCACCGCACGCTAACGGACACATTTCCGCAAAACACACACGCGCTCCGGACGTCGCGATCATGCATGCCTCCCGGATCGCGGGCTACGCCCGGCAGTTCAATCTGGTCGACACGTACTGGGGCATCATCCGGCCGCAGGCGTCCGCGATCCTGGCCGCGCTGCCGCTCGTCATCGTCGTCCTGTTCTTCCAGCGGCAGATCATCAAGGGGATTGCCACCACTGGCTTCGGTGGTCGGTAAGACCTCTGATGGCTGTGTTGATTCCTTCCCTGCCCCGGTCCGTGGACAGCGGTTCCGGAACGCGGGATTCCGGTCACGATCCCTTGCAAACGCGGTCACTCTCAGCAAGGGTTGCCTGATCACTTCCGCGTCGTTTCCGGGTGCGGGAAGGACGGGGGAGTGTGCGGTCGTCACGTCGTACGGGCGGCCGCGTCTACCGTCACTCGGGGGTCGTTTCACGAGAAGAAGGGGGAAGTGTGTCAGCGATGACAAGGCTCGCCGAGCAGTGCCGTGATGTGAGGAGTCATGGCAACGCGGGACTCGGACGGACCGCGATCCAACCGGCGGTGTGTACCGGCATCCACGAGGTGAGCTCGTCGGTCCAGCCGCGACGCGTGGCAATGCTCAGATTGAGCAACGGCATGACCACCACGCTGCGGCTTGGCGTCGGTGCGAAGGCACCGGCGCGAGGCGCCACCGTGTTCGTCCAGGGTGGCCGGGGCATGGGTGATCAGCCCGCCTCAGGTGGGGTCACCCTCGCGTCAGGCAACCCCAGCCGGACACGGATGGACTGAGTCAGTGACTCGCCGGTCTCAGGTCCCAACGCCGAGCTGAGGCCGGCAAGTCCCTGGAGCAGTCCGCAGAACACCGCAGGAACCTGCCGACGCACCCGGCAGCGGGGGTCAGGATTCTTCCTGCATCGGATCCGTGAGCGCCCGCACCTCGATCGGGGAGAACCGTGCTTCCGGCAGCTTGGCTGCCAGTTCGAGGGCGCGGTCCAGACTGCAGTCGACCACGTAGTAGCCGGCCAGGACTTCCTTCGCCTCGGTGAACGGACCGTCGGTGACCGCCGCGATGCCGTCGTTGACCCTGACCACGCGAGCGTCCGCAGTGGTCAGGCCGAGGCCGTCGACGAACTCACCGTTCGCCTTCAGGTCCTTGGAGAGCTTTCGATGCTGGTCGAGCACCCCGTCGATCCCCTCCTCGTGCAGGGCATCCCAGGTCTGCGTGTTCCCGTAGATCAGCAGCATGTACTTCATCGTCTGCCTCCTTTCACCGGGTACGTCGGAGCGCCAGTGCCCACTTCGACACTGTGCCGAAACCGTCCCCGCCCCGCCGCGCCGGTCAGGCGCTCAGACTACGTGACCTACCAGGTGACCCCGGCGGGCGCGCGGACCGTGGTGTTGATCCGGTTGAACATGTTGGTCAGCGCGATCATCAGGACGATCGCGGCCAGTTCCTTCTCGTCGAAGTGGTCGGCCGCCGCGGCCCAGATCTCGTCGGTGACCGCCTCGGGCCGGTCCGCCAGCCGGGTCGCGGCCTCGGCCAGCTCGAGTGCCGCCCGCTCGGCGTCGGTGAACAGGTCGGACTCGCGCCACGCCGCGACCTGGTGCAGCCGCTCGTCGGTCTCACCGTTCTTCAGCGCCGACTTGATCCCGCCGAACACACAGGGCGAACAGCCGTTGATCTGGCTCGCCCGCAGGTGCACCAGCTCGAGCGTCGTCCCGGGCGCGCCGGACTGCCCGATGGCCTTGTAGATGTTCTGGATGCCTTTGGTGGCGTCCGGCAGGATCTCTGCGGGGTTGGTCATCCGTGCATTCATGGGAGGTACTCCATTGTCTCAGTGGTGGTGAATTCACTCCCTTGACGGATGCTGCGCCGCGGATGTGACAGCGGTGTGGAGGTCTCTTGCGAGCCGCTCCCCGACCGGTACGGCGGGGTCGGAGTACTGACCTGCCAGGCAGATCGGGCCGGTGTACTTGACCTTCCGCAGAGCCGCGAACACCGCGGACCAGTCGGACAGTCCTTCGTCGGCCTGCACGAAGTGCGGCTTCCCAGGCGCCGTCGCTGCGGATGTACTGCACGTTCTTCAGGTTGATGATGCCCAGCCGCTCCGCACCCAGTTCGAGGGTCACCGCGGGATGGTCGCCGGCCAGTGCGTCGTGCGCCGCGTCCCAGACCAGCTTGAACTGTTCGGGCAGCCCGTCCAGCAATTGCAGTACGCCGAGCGTCGACGCCACGTACCGTCCGTGGTGCGGCTGCACGCCGACCTGGACGCCGTACCGCTCGGTCAGTACGGCGGCCTGCTCGAGCATGATCCGATTTCGCCGGACGGCGGCGGCGTACCCATCCGGTCCGAGCTCGGCCATGATCCGGATCATCGGTACGCCGGCCTCCGCACAAGCGGCGAAGACCCGCTCGGAAAAGATCACTGGCGACACTGATCGGCTCGACATCCTCGGCCCGCAACTGCGCCGTGAACTTCGGCAGCCGTGCCGCTGACCAGCTGCAGGTCGAGTTTGGTCGGGTACCCGTTCGACGGAGTCAGGGTCACGGCGGACTCCACGCCGAGCTGCTGCTCGACGTACTTGCTGAAATCGTCCCAGACCTTCTTCTCCGCGGGACTGCTCGACCACATCGCCCAGGTGGCGGCACCTTCGGGTGGGCGGTGGGGACCGTCGCGACGGCCTTGGTGATGCTCAGGCCCTCGACAGAGAGATCGGACAGCAGCTCCGGCCCGTTGAGCTCGGCGGGCAAGGCGAGCTCGAGCTGACTGAACACATGCAGCGCGGCGGCGAAGGCGACTCCGCAGTCGGTCAGGCCACTGTCGGTCAGGCCACTGTCGACCAGGCGGCCGGGTCGACGAAGCTCGGTCCCCGGGTGCCGGTCCAACTCGATGCCCTGGGCAAGGACTCGGGCGTGCGCGCGTTCGCGCTGCACCCGGGCGGCATCCTCACCCCGCTGCAGCGGCACCTGCCGCGCGAGGAGATGGTCGGTCTCGGCTGGATCGACGAGGACGGCAACCCACTGAACCCCGGCTTCAAGTCCCCGGAGCAAGGCGCCGCCACCGAGGTCTGGGCTGCGACGTCGCCACAGCTCGACGGACTCGGCGGAGTGTTCTGCGAGGACTGCGACGTCGCCGAGGTGTCCACCGACAAACAGGATGAATTGCATTTGATGCAACATTTGCACCCGGCCGCCCGACCGGCGTTCGCGCTGGTCACACATTAGGCCATGCGAGTCGGCAGAGGCGTCGATTCCGCGCTGACCAGCACCCCTGCATCGCGGCAACATTGTTGCATCTGATACAACAAGCTGGTGAGTACTGAGCAGCCCGGGTCAGCGCACCTGGTGTTGGCGCGCAACGTGGTCCACCTCGATCCGGCGTCGGCTGTGTTTGATGCGATGAAGGAGGGCTGGGCGCGGCAGCAGTCGGCGCGGTTTCTGCGGCCGGAGACGATCGGCGCGCGACTGCGGCTGATCGCGCGGTTTGGCGAGTTCACTGGCTTGATATCCGTGGCAGTGGACTCCGGCGGAAGGTGAGGCGTTCATTGCTCATCTGCGAAGCGGTGGCACTCCGATCCGCCTGTCGACGGCGCGCAATTACGAGGTGTCGATCGGGTTGTTCGTAGAGTATCTGCGCGACGCCCGCTATGACTGGGCGCGGGTGTGCTTGGAGCGGTTTGGGGAGGCGCCGCAGTCGGTCTTCCACGAGGGCAACTCCGTGGTGCACTCGGTCGAGTACGAAGGCGATCCGCGGCGGCGCCCGCTGGATTACGACGAGATCCAGGCACTCTTCGATGCCGCCGACGCCCGGCCGGGCAGGATCCGAGGGCAGGGCCGCAAGGGTGCGTTGTGTGCCCTGCGGGACGCGGCGGTGCTGAAGTCGGTGTACGCGTTCGGCATGCGCCGCACCGAGTCGTCGCGGCTTGATCTGATCGACCTTCGGAGAAATCGGAAGGCGCCGCAGTTCGGTGGCTTCGGCAGCGTGATGGTGCGGTTCGGCAAGTCGCAGAAGGGCTCACCGCCGAAGCGGCGGACCGTACTGACGGTCCCGGAGATGGACTGGATCGTGGAGGTGCTCGATCAGTGGGTAACCGAGATCCGCCCGCAGTTCACCCCGGGAAGGCATCCGGCGCTGTGGGTGACCGAACGGGTCGGGCGGTTGTCGCCGCGATCGATCAACGAAGCGTTCGTCGCCGCCCGCGAGTCCGCCGGCCTCAATGCGGAACTCGACCTGCACTGCCTGCGCCACAGCTACATCACTCATTTAACCGAGTTCGGCTATCCCGCCCGGTTCGTGCAGGAGCAGGCCGGGCACTCCCACGCCGCGACGACGGCGATCTACATGGGGGTATCGAACGAGTACCGCAACAAGCTGCTGGAGGCGGCGTTGAAGAACCGGCTCGGCGAGGACTGGGATGTGATGGCGTGATCAAGAAGATGGGCTACCAGTGGCGGCTGCGGCATCTGATGGCCGAGCAGGACATGTTCCAGACCTCGGACCTGGTGTCGTTGCTGGCCGAGCGCGGGATCAGGCTGTCACGTGAGCAGGTATACCGGCTGGTGACCCAGCCGCCGCAGCGGATGAGCATGGACACCCTGGTCGCGCTATGCGACATCCTGCACTGCACACCGAACGACCTGATCACGCTCGAGGAGGTCAACACCCAGGTCCGCAAGACCGCCGGCGACCAGACAACGGGTGCGCCGGTCACACCGCGCCGAACGGTCGTCCGCCGGCCGGGTACCTCGTGAGCGACAGCCAGAGAACCGACGGCGAGATCGCGGACGTCAGGGCTCGCCTCATCGATCATCTGCGGGGACGGATCGGCCCGGCCCTGACAGTGCGATCGGCCCAGGCGATCCTCGAGCGTGCGAACGCCTGGCAGCCCGCGTCGGCCCGCGGGCTTGATCGGCATTTGAGCGAGTGCGCCGACGCGCTCACCGCTCCCGCACCGCACTGTCCGGTTGTGCTGGTCCGGCTTCTGCGGCAGTTGGACGCCGACGGCTTCGGCGCGGCGGTCACGCAGCTGGCGTGCGCGATGTGTGGCCGCACCGATCGCGTGCTGTCGCGGCTGACCGACCGTGGCCGCTGCTGCGGCTGGTGCGTTGCGCGGACCGAGCGGCGACCCTGTGCGCGCTGCGGGCAGTCGGGCCACATCGTCCGCCGGACCGGTGAGGGATCGATCTGCCGGCGCTGCTACCGCGCAGACCGTGAGCTGTTCTGGCAGGAATGCGCCGGCTGCGGGAAGCACAAACCTCCGGTTGCCCGACGCAACGGTGCGGCCTTGTGCCAGGCGTGCGCGCCGCGCCCGACGAAACCTTGCGTCCGCTGCGGGCGCGACCGCCCGGTCCATGCGAACACCGACGACGGGCCGGTCTGCGGCAGCTGCTACACGGCGCCTGCGCGGCGCTGCGGGCGATGCGGCGAGCTCGCACCAGTGCGAGCCCATGCCACTGCGGAGCGACCGGATCTGTGTCGAACTGCTATTGGGGACAGGTCGGTGACTGCGCTGTCTGTGGCCGCCGGCGGCCCGGCCACCACGTGAGCGTGCGCAGCGGAGCGTTCCACTGCCGATCCTGCCAGCCGCGGCCGCTGCGGCAATGCGCCGACTGCGGCCGTCGGCGCCGTACCCAGGATGTGCGGAGCTGCTGCGCACGAAGGCTGGCGTTTGCGATCCAGATCAGCCTGTCAAGCTCGATGTCACTGGAGCGGCCGACGTTAACGCGCAGATCGACAGGGTCCAGGCCGCGTTGGACAAGGTGCCCCTGCTCGACGGCGGCCTCCTGTGGGAGTCGGCCCGCAAGGTGATGGTGGTCCAGCTCGTCGGTCCCGTCGACGGGTCATCGCCTGCGGTAGAGCAGGCCAAGTCCTTGGCCCGTGCGGCAGACAACGGCCTCACACTCGAATTCCGGTCGGTGAAGTATTCGCGGGCGGAACTGGAACAATTGTGTGATCGGCTCTTCCCGACCCAGAAGCAGTGGGCGGCCGGTCTGACTGAGGTCGCCGGCTTGTGGGACCCCGAGAAGAACCGCGTGGTGTTCCTCGTGCGCAACGACAAAGGTGACACCCAGGCGTGGGCGGACCGCATCAAAGCCTTGAACGATGACAGGGTGGTCTTCGAACCGTACACGCCAGCACCCGACCAACCGGCCGACGGGATCGTGAAACCCCAGTCGCGCCTACACGACAATCCGCCCTGGCTTGGAGGCGCTTGGCTCGCCCGCAGCGAGCTGACGACCGCCACGACCACCAACGCGTTGTGCACGTCCGGCTTCAACTGGAAGCTATGGAGCGGCGGCGAAATCTTTGGTAGCACCGCCGATCACTGCAACCTCGGCGGCGGTGACACCATCTATTGGTACAACGACAAGAGACCCTTCGGCGTGTGGGATAGCGGCGAGACGGGTAACGCCCCTGTTCCCCACAGCGAGGCCGCGGATATGCAGTTGCTCCGGGGCTTCCCGTCGAATTCCGACTTTGGTCCTGCGGTCTTCGTAGGAGACCAGGCCACAACCACCACCCGGTTTGTGCGCGGCGTGGCCGCGCCAGCGGTGGGCAAGACCGTCGCTCTCAGCGGGGCCAAGAGCGGACTCGTCGCCTCAACCATCAGGAGCACGAAGTTTTGGGATGAGGATATCGACGCCTACGTCATCCTGATGTGGACAACTAACTGCGTGACTGGCGACTCGGGCGCGCCCTGGCTGACCACGATGGGTCCCAACGACGCCTACCCCGGCGACGTCATTGCGTGGGGTCAGCATCGCGGTAAAGTTTCCTCGGGAACTTATGCTGGTGGATGCGTCTGGGCGCCGGTCACCTACATCAGCAGCAAACTGCAGGCCTCGCTGCTCCTGCCCTAGCAAGGCTTCGAGTGGCGACGCCGAGCGTCAAGGGCCACGGACCTTCCTCGGCCGCGGACGCCTGAAGGTGCTCGCTTCTCGAGGTTGCTAGCCCGCACGATGATCGGCTGCTCAGCGAGAGCGCTGGAGATGATCCGATGAATCGCGACGAGATGCGGAATCGCGATGCTGCGATGCCCGGTCTGACTGTTCAACGTGAGGCCTCTACCGTGGCGTTGCAGGCTGGGTTGATCGGGACCCTCGAGATCGACGCTTCAACACACTGCCTGGTTGTCCGCAGCCCGATCAGCACCTCCCCTGGCATCGACAGCCTCGTCGACATCGATGTGGCCTGGCCTCCGGGCTGGAGTGTCGCACTCCGTGACGGCACACCCGCCCTGATTGATGCAACAGGACAACTTGCCTGCCGGCCAGGCGATGAGATAACCGTCGGTGGCGGCTTCAAAGACACAAGCCGAATCGGCGTCGTCTCGTGCACAGGCCAAGGGCGGGTATTCGAGGCGTACGAGCTCACGCGCACTTGAGCGAGCTTGTCGAAGCTCGACGAGGATGCCCCGTCGTCCTCATGGCCCAACACTGCGCACGAACCAGAGTCAGTGATCACAGTCCTCGATCGCCCAAAGAGGAGGGAATACCGCACACTCTGAATATGCACTGGTTCCCAGTCGACAGCCCGGGCGTCCGGCCGGACGCGATCGACCCGGCCTCGGCGGCCCGGCTGTGGACGATCTCCGCGGAGTTCACCGGCGTGAACGCCTTCGGGTAAGCTTCTGCCACCAGGTACGACGAACTGAAGGAGGTGGGACCGATCATCAGTCAGGCAGGTTGGTTGGTTGCTCCCGCCTCGAGTGGTCGGTATTTCGGGCTGACTGCGGGAGCCTCGTAGGTCGAAGGGGTTCTGTGTCTGTATCTCCTGTTCCTTCCGTTGAGCTCAGCGGTGTTGTCCAGCGGCTCCGTGCGTCCGGGTGTGTCTTCGCCGAGGACGAGGCCGCGCTGATCGTCGAGACTGCCCGCGATGCCGGCGAGGTCGCCGTCATGGTCGCCCAGCGGGTCGCTGGGCTGCCGCTCGAATACGTCCTCGGCTGGGCGTCCTTCTGTGGACTGCGAATCGCTGTCGATCCGGGGGTGTTCATCCCACGTCGCCGGACCGAGTTCCTCGTGGCCGAGGCGCTCGAGGTGACCACACCGGGAGCCGTCGTACTGGATCTGGGGTGTGGGTCAGGTGCGTTGGGTGCGGCGATCGCGGCGGAGCGGCAGGTGTCGTTGTACGCCGCCGACATCGAGCTGGCCGCGGTCCGGTGTGCGCGGCGCAATCTGCTGCCGTGGCGTGGGTCGGTCTATCAGGGCGATCTCTTCTCGGCGCTGCCGGATCAGCTGCGCGGGCGGGTCGACGTACTGCTCGCGAACGTGCCCTACGTGCCGACCGACGAGATCCGGCTGCTCCCGCCAGAGGCCCGGCTCTATGAACCGCACGTCACCCTCGACGGTGGCCCGGACGGTCTGGCCACGTTGCGGCGGGTCGTGGCCGGGGCGCCGGAGTGGCTTGCCAAGGGTGGTCAGCTGTTCGTAGAGATGAGCGAGCACCAAGCGCCGCCGGCAGCCGCAGTACTGCGGGAGCACGGTCTGAGTACTCGCATCATGTCCGACGACGAGCTCGGGTCAACTGTGGTCCGGGGGACGTGCCCTTAGAGGCAAATGCATTCGCGGTGAGCCCGGTAGGCCGCGACGATGGCAGAGCTATGGGCAAACACATCGCGCGCGAGTTCCAGATCGCGGGGGAGACCTCGACCGCCTCGCCGGCATTCTCCCCGACCATCTCGCCCGGCGGCTCTGGGAGGCTGTCCCGCCTTTCGTCGACACCGTCGCCGACATCAAGCCGGTCCTCCTGCACGGCGACCTACACCCCGCCACCTCTACACCATCGGCGATGAACTCACGGGCATCCTCGACTGGGGTGATGCGACGTACGGCGATCCGCTCCTCGACGTAGCGCGGTTCTCCATGTCGGGCCCCGCGCCGACCGCCGCGCTTCTGGACGGGTACGACCTCGCCCGTACGCCGCTCGTCAACCGCACACTCTCGGTCTACCGCGTGCTGTCGTTGATGGCGTTGCAGGCCGAGCACGCCGCGGGTGGCGACTGGTTCCAGGTGCACCTCGACACGATCGGGCGCGAGCTGGTCAGTTGATCAGCGTGCCGACCGGAGTGCCGGCGGTGATGGCTGCGGCGGCGGACGGGCTGTCGATGTCGAAGACGTGCAGGGGGAGGTGGTGGTCGCGGGCCAGGATGAACGCCGACTGATCCATCACGCCGAGGCCGCGGTCGATGACCTCCTGGTAGGTGAGGTGGTCGAAGCGGCGGGCGTCCGGGTGCTTGTTCGGATCGGCGTCGTACACGCCGTCGGTGCCGTTCTTCGCGACCAGGAGGGCGTCCGCGCCGAGCTCGATGGCGCGCTGGACGGCCGGGTAGTCGGTGGTGGTGAACGGTTGTCCGTTGCCGCAGGCAAGCAGGACGATCGAGCCCTTCTCCAGGTGCCGCAGCGCGCGGAGCCGGATGTACGGCTCGGCCAGGTTGTTGATCGGGATCGCCGTCATCAGGTGGACGTCGTCCGCGCCGAGAGCCGTCAGCCGGCCGCGGAGCAGGACGGCGTTGATGACGGTGCCGAGCATGCCGATGTTGTCGGCCTCGACCCGGTCGATGCCCCACTCCTCGGACCGGTTGCCGCGGAAGACGTTGCCGCCGCCGACGACGACCGCGACCTGGATGCCGGTGGCGTGGAGCGCGATCACCTCATTCGCCAGGTGGGTGAGCCGGTCGCTGTCGAAGCCGAAGTCGTTCGGACCGGCGATCGCCTGGCCGGACAGCTTGAGGACGAGCCTGCGGTACATGCCGCTCCGTTCGATCAGTAGGCGGGATGGGTCGTCGGCCCCACGACGTCGTACCGACAACCGCGTCAGCAGGTCTACCACGAACGAGGTCACCCCTGCCGCACTCGGTCGCTCCATGGCAAGCTGACCGGGTGGATACCCTCGTCGGACAGTTACCAGGTCAGCGGATGTCTCGGCTGCGTCCTGAGCGAGGAGTGGGAGCACCGGATGTACGCCGAGCGGGATCTCGCCAACCTCCGGGTCGAGTCAAGCACGGGCTGATCGGGGACAGCGTGGTCGGCAAGGAGATCCTGATCTGAAACTGTCGGCGTGATGTCCTAGCCTCTTCTGAACCGCGACTTCTTGGGGGTTTGGCGATGGACATCTTGAGCTGGCAGGCGATCCGCGACGCAGGGCTGGAGGACTGGCGCAAGCTGGCCCAGGGGTTGCATGCACGGTTCCTGATCGGGTCGTTCGCCGACGGCGTCCGCTTCGTGGGCGCCGTCGGCGAGGCCTGCACCGGTGACCATGCGCCGGAGGTCCGGCTCGGGAAGGGCTTCGCGGACGTGCGCCTGCTCAGCGATGACGCGGTGGAGCCTGGCACCGACGACGGCTATCCGACCGTGACGCAACGGGATGTCGACCTGGCGCGGCGGATCAGCTCGATCGCCCGGTCGCTGGGTCTTACCACTGATCCATCGGCCGTGGCTCAGCTGGAGATCGGCTTGGATACCGCCGACCTGGCCGCGATCAGTCCGTTCTGGGCCGCCGTACTCACCGGCGGCTCCAAGGTCGAGCACAGCATCGACGTGTGCGACCCGACTGGACGGGTGGCAAACCTCTGGTTCCAGGGCACGGATCCGCATGAGACCCCGCACCAGCGGTTCCACCTGGATCTCTGGCTTCCCCCTGAGGTCATCCCGGCTCGCATCGAAGCGGCGCTGGCTGCCGGCGGCACGATGGTGTCCGACGACGAGGCTCCGTCCTTCACCGTGCTGGCCGACCCGCAGGAGAACAAGGTCTGCCTCTGCACGTATCTGGACCGTTGAAATTCGGGCGCGGAGTGGAGGTGCCTTTGGGTAGAGTCTCCAGTGTTGTGTGATCCGAGGAGGTGCGTGATGGCTTGCGTGGTTATCCGGCTCCGCGCCAATCCCTCCTCTTCTGCTGCTCTCTGACAGCTCTTCCGGACCGGTTGGTGCGTCGCGGCGTCTGGCCGCGGTCTGGTGCGCCCTGGGCGCACTCCGTGCCGTCGGAACCGGAGATTCCTCATGTCCTTCGTGGACACACACGCGAGCTCATTGACAGCGTGGCACGAGCAGCCGGCACCGTCGTGATCGTCGAGCCGGGGATCCCGCCAGGTCATCGCCGTACGCTCGAAGCTCGCGATCGGCTCATCGAGCACGGTCTGACGATCGCGGCACCCTGTCCGCATCGGGTGGGTTGCCCACTGGTCCCCGCTGACTGGTGCCACTTCGCCGTACGACTGCCACGGACCGAACTGCATCGGGTGCTGAAAGACGGCACCCGCAACTTCGAAGACGAGAAGTTCACCTACCTGGTCGCCACCCGCGCACCGGCGAAGCCCGCGCCGGCCCGGGTGATCACCAGGCCAGGTCGTCCCAAGGGGCGCGTGATCCTCGACCCCTGCACCACCGCCGGCTCACGTGAACAGGCAGTCGTGCCGAAGTCGTCGACCAGCTATCGCACCGCCCGCGGCGCGGCCTGGGGCGACGCTTGGCCGTTCACACCTTTGAGCTGACGCAGTCCTGGGCCGGGGTTGGACCACCCCGGCTCAGGTACGGTCGGACTTCAGAGGTCGTAGCCGCCTGAGGCTTCAAGGGTTTGGGTTCAGGCGATGACGAGGTTGGTGATCTTGTCGTCCTTGAGGGTGAAGGTGAAGTCGAGGTCTACAGTTTCGCCGGGGAAGTTGCCCTCGAGGTGATGGGTGACGATATAGGTGGAGGCGTCGACCTGGCGGGTGCCGATCAGTGCGGTCGTGTACGTGTACTCGCTGGCCGAGCTCGCCAGCCACGCCCGGATCTCGTCGCGCCCTCGTCGGTGACCTCCACGTCGTCGGCGTACCAGCGCATGGCGGCATCGACATCGCGGGCTGTGCGGCTGGCGAGGTACTTGGTGATGCTGTTCGGCACCATTGCTGGACTCCTCAGATGGTCGGCACGGTGCCGCCGGTGGTGGCCGACGCCCGCTCGGAGACGAGGAAGGCGACCAGCTCGGCGGCCTTCGAGGTTCACCTCGAGCACGAACAGGCGCAACCCGGGCCCCCGCAGGATCTCCTCGAACACCTCGGCGTCCCGACCGTCCTGCAGTACCGGATCCCCCGGATGCAGCTGCCGATACAGCCCATTCACGGCTCCGATGTCCCCGCTCGAGCCTCCCGAAACATGCCCGGCATCCTAACCAGTCCTCGTCAGCAAAGGGTTGGGGTCCTGTTGCGACAGCCGGAGTTCGTGATGATGCCTTCGGCCCCTGAGGACCGCTGAGCCCGGCCGCACGCTCACCGGGTTGTCCGGCCATCGTCCGGCGGGTGGATCTGGTGGTGAGTTGCTGTGAGGTGGAGGGTGCCTGGGATGGCGGAGTTGACGTGGTCAATGACGGGCCGGCAGAGGGCGGAGGTGTCTGCAGGGTCGAGTGACGAGGGCGTGATCCACTCGACGGCGTGGATGCGGGGCTCAGACGGCGGCGAGTGGTGGAAGGCATCCGGGGTGGCATGGAAATAGAGGATGCCGACTGAGCGGCTACGCCAGTGGTGGCGGCACTCGGCGACGAGGCGGCCGACCTTCACCTGCGCGCCGGTTTCCTCGGAGGTCTCGCGAGCGGCAGCAGCGGTCTCACCGGGCTCGATGTGACCGCCAGGCAATTCCCATCGGACCACGCCGAGGCGCTCATGGCGGACCGTCAGCACTCGGCCGACGTCGTCCACAGTGCAGGTGAACGCCGTCAGGCGCTGTGGGAGGTGCAGGTCTGACGGCGCCACGGCGAACTACTCGGCGTCGAGGAAGGTCGTGACGGCGTCGTGGACGAGGTTAGTGCGGGACAGGCCGTTGAAGTGGGTGGTGCCGGGGAGGACGGCCAGCTGGGAGGTGGGGATGCCGGTGAAGTCGCCGTTGACATCGCCGCCGCGGAGTTGGAGGAAACGGACCGCGTGGTCGAGCTTGACGGCATCGCAGTCGCCGACGGTGATGAGGGTGGGGGCGGCGATGCCGCGGATGTCGTCGTCGGTCCAGCCTGCGGTTTCGCGGTCGTAGCCGCCGAGCTTGGTGAGCAGGGCCTGCAGGTGTTCGAGGTCCGGGTGCGGCGACTTCGCGAGGTACTCCGCCTCCATCGGCGTACCGGCGATCATCTCCACCTTCATCTCGCCGACGGCCTCGGCGTTCTCCGCGCGGTCGCCGTCGGGGTGGAACGACACCGACGAGATGACCGCCTTCCGGACCAGCTCAGGGTGCTTGATCGCCAGGTACAGCGCCACCGCACCACCGACGCTGAACCCGAACAGGTCCACCTGAGGTACGTCGAGCTGCTTCAGCAACCCGACCACGTCCGAGGCCAGGCCAGGCGTACTCAACGGACGGTCGACGTCATTGGTGTAGCCGTGCGCCTGGAAGTCGGTTGCGATGACCTGCCGGCCCTCGGACAGTCCAGGCAGCAGTGCGCCGTACTGCAGATCGATGTTGAACAGCCCGCCGTGCAACAGCAGCAACGGGGTCCCACCCGAGCCGTGGATCTCGTAGTACATCCGCAGTCCGTTGACGTCGGCGTACCCAGTCTGCTTGCTCACAAGACCCCCACGAGGAGACAGAACGGATGCCCGGCCAGGTCGGCGAGGACATAGAGCGGCTCGGATTCCTCGGACGTGCGGTCCAGGAGGAGCCTGGCGCCGAGCGCTTCGGCGCGCTGCCGGTGCCGATGCAGGTCTTCCACCGAAGGTACGGCGTAGTCGATGTGCAACTGCATCGGTACGTCGGGGGACGGCCAGGTGGGCGCCGGCAGCACATCCACCTGCTGGAACGCGAGCTGACGATTCCCGTCGTCGTCGACAAGCACGAGCCAGTCGGCGTCATCCGTCGTACCGTCGGCCGGTGGCTCATCGCCGGCGCGATACCGCAACCCCAGCAGCACTCGGTAGAACTCCGCCAGCCCACGCGCATCTGTCGCATCCAACGCTGTGTGCATCCGCCGCGGATACATCCTCATCTCAACCACCCCTCCGGGCACCCAGTAGTCAATCGACATCGAAGCAGACCTGCCGCTGTCGGTCGAGCTGCCATCGGCGGGCGGTTGCGAGAGAATGTGAGTTCTCCCCGCTGCACGTCACCGCCCCCGATCAGCTGGAGGCCGCCCACCATGCCCGACATCCGCCCAGCCCGTCGCGACGTTCCCTCTCGACGCGACTTCCTCCGAGTGAGCGGCCTGGCCGCTGCCGGAGCGGTCGCCGGCACAGCCCTCGCGACGACGCCCGTCCACGCCGACGGCATCGACTACACCGCCCGGAAGACCTTCGACGACTGGGACCGGCTGTTCCAGCAGGGTGGTCCCGGGCAGCCGGATCAGCCGAACGACAACACCAACCGCGACGGCCGGTCCGGGATGCTGGCGTGGAGCCAGTCGTACGTCCTGCTCGGGCTGGTCCGGATGTATGAGAAGTACCGCGACACGTATTACCTCGACCGGCTGATCGACAACGTCGACCAGGTCCTGTCGGTCCGCGACAGCGAGCGCGGTGTCACCGACTACCGCGGGCTGTCCCTGCCCGCATGGCGCGCGGACCATCCGTATACCACCGGCTACGCGACGCTTGCCGACAGCAACGGCCGCCCGCTGCTCGACCTCCGGAACGCCCTGACGTACGCCGACGACACCACGGTGACAGTGACCGCGGGATCCACGCCGGACAAGTTCACCGTCGACCTGGTGAACGCCGAGGTCAGTCGCAGCGTGACGCACACCGATCTGAGCCTGGACCCGGCAAGCCCGGACTATGCGGTCAGCCGGATCTACGCCGCCGCGCCGGGACCACTGCAACTGACCGCGGCCGACGTACGCGAGTCGCCCGCTGCCGGCGACATACCGGTGACCGGTGACGTCCCGATGCACTCCAAGCCGGTGATCTTCGCCGTACACACCGGGATGATCACGTACCCGATCGCGAGCTTTGTCCGGATCGTGGCCGGCTCGCCGCTGTTGCGACGGCGGTACCGGGCCAAGGCGGCGGAGTACCTGACCGCCTGCCGTCAGGCGGTCGCGGTGCACGACTGGGAGTACCGCGAGACGGCGCCGGGCGTCGGCCGCTTGATCTGGCCGAAGGGACAGCCGCT
>Ga0193707_1000251_pt1 | contig 17263 bp, 13 predicted proteins | sample U3c2metaG_FD_143043 | JGI IMG/M metagenome (GOLD analysis project Ga0193707, IMG submission 143043) | Soil microbial communities from a riparian zone of the East river system, Colorado, United States - U3c2 | ecosystem: Environmental > Terrestrial > Soil > Riparian zone | place: USA: East River... | reverse complement strand
GCAAAGGCCACGCGCCAGACCCCGTTGGCGGCATCGAAGCGCAATTCCTTCATGTTAGGATATTGCGAGCTCTTTAATGAATCCACGCGCGGCCGCCCCAGCGTTGGACCAAACTTCTCTAACACCTGAGCTTGCGCCGCCAATTCGTCTTGTACCGCTTCGGCCAAACCGTCAAACTCCTTTTCAAACTCCTCCTCAAACTCCACCACCCACGGCATGTATAGATTATGCATTCCAGTGCATATGTTGTCAAGGGCATAATTAACAGAGTGTGTTTCCCCGGTAACACCCTGGGAACAAAATCGCGCTGAAACCGCCCTTTTTCTCCCCAACCGTCTACAATCATCTACAATCCACATTCAAGGCGATAGACCAAAAAAAACGGCCACTTACTGCTAAGTGACCGTCTCTTTTTACAATTTCAATTTTGCTCTATTCAGGTTTTCAAGACCGGTGGTTTCAACCGCTCACCCACCCCTCCGATAAGGATTTCAACTATTTATGGTGGGTTGCCTTCTTCTGTGTATCAATTCGTGTATCAATTTGCGAGGTCCCGAAGGCATTGGCAACGTCGTCTTCGTCCATGTCTAGGTATCGTTCATAGATCTGCACTGAGGTCCAACCGCCATCACGCATAACGGCATGAATGCCAACGCCCCACCTTCGCCATTGAGTCATCGCGATATTTCTGTAGTCGTGAAATTTGAATTTCTTTATACCTGACCTCACCGCCTTCTTGATCTGCTGCGAAGCATATCCCGCGTGATGGAAGATCCGTCTGTTTGGGTAGATATCAAACCGGCCAGGTTAGCAATGATCGCCCCGCTTTTTTCTACGCTTTGATCTCGCTGGAGGCGAACAGAGATCGATGGCGCGATCATGCAAGCGAAGAAAGATTCCGCGCCGCTGAGGACTGCGAGACCGAGTCACGCGTCGAGGTCGCACACGCTGAGATTGAATTGCAAAAATGGGTTTACATCGAACGGCTGCGCCGACAAGAAGCGATCGAAGAGAAGCCGAAAACTCAGCCGCTAGGTGAGCGGCTGCCGAAGCTTAAATCGAAACTTAAAGGCTGACCTTTGCGGGGATGTCACGCCGGCACGCACCGACGCTTCGTAAGAAGCAGGGCCTCGTTTTTCCCCTTTTGAGACACGCCTAGTTGAAATTGGAACCGTCAGCGCAGGCGAAGAAAAAGCATCATCTAATCGGCGGACCGCCGGTGAAAATTACTGCTAAGGACGAGAGCCTTCATATGCCTTACCCGTGTCATAAAACATTGCCAAGCTTGGTATCCGGTTGTCGATCAATTTCCTAGCTGCCCTAAGTACTGACTCCCGCGCCTCGGTATCGGATCCAAAACCATCTGGGATGAGTGGTACCGACTGAACGTTCGAGATACCGCAAGCATGGGGCGGAAACACAAGCGAAGCCGTAACCGTACGAAAAAGTGTATTAGATACGGGTGCGACATCCCAGATTATCGTGAAGCCCCGATATTCTTCCAAATAACCCGGCATTGAGCCTCCAATCTACTTTTCATAAAAAGCGACTAGCACCGCGCCGAATACAGCATTGCTGTGTTACGCCCGAGCCGCATTTCGCATCCAGCGAGTGAAAATGAATGCTCTGGTCTTCAAACGTCGCATGGATTTCGACCGGGATGGAGACCAAACCGGGGGGTAAACACCCTGTGAGCGATTTCCGGAGCCATGAAATAAAACTAACAAGAGGGCATGGGGTTCGCTAGAGGGATGGTCAAGATCTGTTTAAGAAATCGTGAATTTTTTGGTTCGCGAGAACTACGCGGAGTGCTACAGGCGCCTCCGCCCAAGCAGATAGGTAGCGCCACATCGCACTCATATGCAGCCCTGTAGTTCGCTAACGACCCATGTGGAGTGTCGCCACGCGTTTTGGCGCTCGCCCGATGCGCTAATGAATCCATCAGATCCAAGCAACTCTTCGAACGTGAAACGGCGCACCACATCCGTAACGAAAGAGAACAAAATATTTGATCCGCTTGCTGCTATCGCTACAGCTTAACGCGATTTTGAAAACAAATTGTTTCGCACCTTTCTACTCTGATTACTCTTTAGGCAACATTTTTGAATGCAAATTGGGCATATTGTTCTTCGCCAAGGATTTTTCCTGAAAAATATTTTGCGAATTCTCACCATGATCGTGGCATATCGATTGATCTAATCTTTGCTTATACGAATTGAAGGCATCGTCGCCTTCATCATCAAGCAAAGGCGCTTACCATCATCCTAGGGTGGTGCGTCTTTTTTATTTTCGGATGTTAAGCCGTCAGGTTTAGGATTGCCATGCCCGCTTCGCAAACGTCGGTTGCATCAATTTCCTCCGCCAGAATTATATCGACAAGAGAACTTTACGATGACGCAGCGTTTTGCCGCAGTCGGTGAGCATCATTCGCAAAGAAGAGAACGCACTAAGGGTCGCTATCGCCGGCTCTCAAACTTCCATCGACAAATATAAATTCTCGCCCGTACCGTCGACACGGACATGGGTTTGTTACATCGTACCGAACGGCGTCGTCACCAATGACAATATCCGCTGTATCCTCCACTCACAGCAAAGCGGGACGACATAGCGAAAAAACGGGACTATAAAAACTGTGCGGCGAAAAAGACGCGATGCGCCCAATTCTCCATGCTCAGGCCGGATCGACGGCAGGGTCGCTACTCTTTGTGTCCTTGCCATCGTTTTGCCCGCCGCTCACGGGCCAGAAGGTACAGAACGTGATCGCCATGCGACGGGAAATTACCGATGATAATGATCGTTGTGCTCACCATCAGCGAACTGCTTCTCGTTTTCTGCCCTTCTGCCAGCTGCCGCCCCTGTGCGGATTTCCTATGCCGCTCTCGCATCCAACACCGCCGCCGGCTGGATGGCTAAGGGCAGCGGCGCATTCAAAAACCAAAGGACTCGACGTTCAATACGTTTATATGTCGTCGAGCGCCACCAACGTGCAGGCGCTGCTCAATGGCAGCATCGACGTCATGGTCGGCGGTGGGGCAGATGATCGATAACAACATCTCGACCACCTGCTCGTGAAAAAATTCATTCAAAAGCAATTCAGAAAGGAGTTTCGTTGAAGACATACACAATCAGACAGCAGAGAAACAAAGGTAAGCGGATATTAGCTGGCTAAGCCTACCTCTTGCCATCTTCGCGACGCAAAGTCTTACCGCGGACCGCGTGGGAGCAGCGGGAACATTCGTCGTCGGCTACGCGGCAAATGAACACTCGTCTCGCGCCGCTTTGGCTGGCTGAAGAACAGGGGTTCTTCAATAAATATGGCCTGGAGTCTCAAGCCGTCTTTCTGCGCAGCGCAACTTAACTGGTCACAGGATTGAGTTCTGGCGACATTCACGTCGGCACGGGAGGCGGTAGCGCCGCTTTGGCCGCTGCCAGCGCCGGTCATGATGTCAAGATCATCGATAGTTTTTCCACTCGCAATTCCTATGACTTCCTGGCGCGGACCGCGATTAAACGACCTGAAGATTTGCGCGGCAAAAAGGTAGGCGTCACGAGCATCGGCGGCGGTTCTTGGATGGGCGCCATGCTCTGGCTCGAACAGCTCGGCCTCGAGCCGCAGCGCGATCAAATCACCATGCTCGCGGTCGGCGATCAAACCATCCAAAGTCAGGCAGTGGAAAACGAGACCGTGGACGCCACACCGCTTGACGGCGTCTTTAGCCGGCGACTGCGTCAGAAAGGCCTCACGGTTTTGGGAGAATACAGCGACCTTAAGAAACCGATGATCAATCAGTCGGCCATGGTCTCCAGCGCTTTGCTGCAGCAACGGCCCGAAATTGCCGAAAACTTTCTCAAGGCGATGATCGAGAGCATCGCCTTTAGCTTTGATCCAAAAAACAAGGCGATCGTCATTAAAACGATTATGCGCCGCCTCAAAGCCGATCAAAATTCGGCGGAAGAAGGCTACGAGGACCTGCTGCGCGCCATCGAACAAAAGCCCTTTCCGTCCGTCGAGGGATTGCGCAACGCGCAGCACCTGATGAAAATGCGGACGCCAAAAATCGGTGAGGTTAGGGTGGAGCCGCTTATAGAAGCGGGAATCATGCGCAAACTGGACGAGAGCGGTTTTATCGACCGAGTCTACGCCGCGCACGGCGTCAAACCCTAACCACCGAACGGAGGCAGGTGCCTAAATAACAGAGCGCGAATGCACTCTACCGAATCTGACCTAAGCCGCCCATGTACCGCCGGAGGGCGTCAGGAATAACGACGCTACCATCTTTCTGCTGATAGTTCTCCAGCAGCGCGACCAACGTGCGGCCGACAGCTAAGCCGGAGCCGTTGAGTGTGTGGACGAAGAGCGGTCTCCCCTTCTTTTCCTTACGGTAGCGGATATTGGCGCGGCGGGCTTGGAAATCTTCACAGTTTGAGCAGGAGCTGATCTCGCGATAAGCGTTTTGGCCCGGCAGCCAGACTTCGAGATCGTAAGTTTTCGCCGAGGCAAAACCCATATCGCCTGTGCAAAGCTCGACCACGCGATACGGCAGTTTCAGCCGCTTCAGTACTTCCTCGGCATTTCGCACCATCGATTCCAACTCTTCGTAGGAAGTTTCCGGCTCGCAGAATTTCACCATCTCGACCTTGTTGAACTGGTGCAGGCGTATCAGGCCCCGAACGTCTTTGCCGTAGGAGCCAGCTTCGCTGCGAAAACACGGCGTGTAGGCAACGTACTTGATCGGCAGCTCATCCCTCTCAAGCATCTCGTCGCGGTGCAGGTTGGTGAGCGGAACTTCGGCCGTCGGGATGAGAAAATAATCTCCAGGGGCGAGGTGAAACAAATCTTCCTCAAATTTAGGCAGCTGCCCCGTGCCGATCAACGACGTGCGGTTGACAAGCGCCGGCGGCAGCATCTCCTTGTAGCCGTTTTCACTCGTGTGCAAGTCGAGCATGAAGTTGATGAGAGCGCGCTCCAATCGGGCGCCGGCGTCGCGATACACCGCGAAGCGCGCTCCGGCGATCTTCGCCGCTCGCGTGAAATCCAGTATCGCCAACTCCTCGCCGATGTCCCAGTGATTCTTCGGCTCGAAGTCGAACTTTGGCGGCTCGCCCCAGCGCCGTACTTCTCTGTTGTCGTTCTCGTTCTTGCCGATCTGGACACTGGGATTGGGCAAATTAGGCAAAGTCAGCATGAAGCGCTTGAACTTGGCCTCGATCTCAGCGAGCGGACCCTCGCTGCTGCGAATCGCTTCACTCACCTCTTCCACTTCGCGCATTAACGTAGTCGGATCGGCGCCGCTTTTTTTGAGCTTGCCGATTTCTCCAGAGAGACGGTTTTTTTTCTCTTTGAGCCGTTCGATGTTCGCCAATGCGTCGCGCCGCTCGCGGTCGAGGGCAACGAATTCGTTCCAATCGATCGTGCCTCCGCGCGTCGCCATGCGCGCCTTCACTTCGTCGAGATTTTCTCGCAACACCTTTACATCCAGCATCTGTTCGACCTACGACAGCTCAAAAGCATTTTCGATATGTTCCACCACCGGTTGCCGCCCCGGCCAAGAGATGCCGACGACGTCGAACCGAGCATCACGTTGCTGGAGCCCCTTTTGCGCGAGGAAATACTGCGCTGCCTGAGTCATTTTTTGCTGCTTTCTAAACTCGACAGCCTCAAACGGCGTGCCGAAAGCGTGACCGGTGCGGGTTTTCACTTCCACGAAAACGACCACGCGGCGGTCTAAAACGATCAGGTCGAGCTCGCCCGAGGGCCACAGCGGCCCGTTGGTCTTGTGTTGCGGCGCCGCTTCGCGCACCGGCTTAAAACTCTTGCGGTGAATCGGCGACGGTCCGAAGCGGCGCAGCGCTTCAAAATGAGCGACACAACTGTAGCCTTTATGACTGGCAAAACCATATTCCGGGTATTGTTTGTCAAGCTCGACCATCATCGCGTCGCGTGCAACTTTAGCGAGAATCGATGCTGCGGCGATGGAGATACACAATTGATCGCCCTTGATGATGGTTTTTTGATAAAGCGATCTGCCGCCGGAGAATTTTCCCATACGAAACAGGGATCCCGAGATCGGCTGGTTTCCATCGATCAACACGCAATCCGGTTTCGAATTCAAGGCGGCCAGCGCTTTGACCATGGCGAGCAAGCTGGCCTGCAAGATATTGATCCGGTCGATCTCGTCGACCTCACCGACACCGATACCCCAGCAAAGCGATTCCTGCCGGATCACCGGCGCCAATTTCTCTCGCTGCAGCGCCGACAGCAATTTCGAGTCTTTGATCTCGGCGTGAGTAAAGCCGCGCGGCAGGATCACTGCCGCGGCAACCACCGGACCGGCGAGCGGACCGCGCCCGGCTTCGTCGATGCCGGCAATGAATTGGAACCCGCGCGTGTAGCTCTGTTCTTCGAAATCACGAAACTGAAGTGCGTCCTTCGCCTCCGCCACCAATGACAACTGTCTGCCTTTCACGGTCTCTATTGTTAGCGAAAAGGTCATCTAACTGCAAATAAAATAACCTCTTTAGGTCGTCAAACACGCTGTAGTTCTATTGGAATTGGCGGCGGCCTTGTGTTAAAAATTTGCTATGAAATTGACCCGCGAGGGAATTGACCGCGTCGCGGTTTTGGCGAGGCTGCGATTGACGCCCGAAGAGCAAGCAAGCCTCACCGAAGACCTCGATCACATTCTCGGCTACATGGAGAAATTAAACCAGCTCGATACCGCGGGCGTCGAACCGTTTAGCCACGTCGTCAATATTGAAAATACCCTGCGCGATGACCGAGTCACCAATCAGCCCAACGCCGACGCGCTATTGGCCAACGCGCCCGCCCGCGACGCGAATTTCTTCAAAGTTCCGAAGATCATCGAATGAGTCTCGCTCAGCTTACGCTACACGAGGCTAGTGACAAACTGCGCAAGCGCGAGCTCACTTCCGTTGAGTTGACCGAAGCGGTCTATCAACGGATCGCTGACACGGACGATAAAGTTCACGCTTATCTCACTTTGGCGCGCGAGGCTGCGCTGGAACAGGCGAATCGAGCGGACGAAAAGCTAAAACAGGCCACGGACCCGGCGCCACTCCTGGGTATCCCGATTGCATTGAAGGACAATTTTCTCACCAAAGGTTTGCGTACGACCTGCGCGTCGAAAATTCTTGGCGACTTCATTCCGCCCTACGATGCCACGACGGTCGATAGAGTTCGTTCGGCCGGCGCGGTCATCATCGGGAAAACCAATCTCGACGAATTTGCCATGGGCTCCTCGGTGGAGAACTCGGCTTTTTTTGCGACGTGCAATCCGTGGAACCTGGAGCGAATACCGGGCGGTTCATCTGGCGGCTCAGCGGCAGCCGTCGCCGCCGATGAATGTATCGCAGCGCTCGGTACCGACACCGGTGGATCCATTCGCCAACCCGCCGCTTGTTGCGGCATCGTCGGGCTTAAGCCGACGTACGGCCGAGTCAGCCGCTATGGAATTATTGCTTTTGCGTCTTCGATGGATCAAGTCGGTCCGATGACCAAGGACGTGCACGATGCGGCGCTGTTGCTCGAAGCGATTGCGGGACAGGATCCGGCTGATTCGACCTCCATCAACTCAAGCGTGCCACGCTACTCCGCGGCGCTTAACGGCGACATCAAAGGGCTGCGGCTGGGCATTCCGAAAGAGTATTTCGTGTCAGGCATGCAAATCGAAGTGGGAGAAGCCGTTCGCAGTGCCATTCGAGAACTAGAAAAACACGGCGCCGTGATCGAAGAGATTTCCTTGCCACACACGGAATATGCGGTGGCGGTCTACTATATTGTCGCCACAGCGGAAGCCAGTTCCAACTTGGCGCGCTATGATGGCATGCGTTTTGGCCGCCGCGCCAATGGGAAAGATCTCATTGAAACCTACATGATCAGCCGCGATGAGGGTTTCGGCGCCGAAGTTAAACGTCGGATCATGCTCGGCACGTACGCGTTATCGGCCGGCTACTACGACGCTTATTATCTCAAAGCGCAGCGCGTGCGCACGCTGATCAGAAAAGACTTTGACGCCGCCTTCGGGCGCTGCGACGTGATCGTCACGCCGACTGCACCGACGACCGCGTTCAGGCTTGGCGAAAAGACTCAAGACCCATTGCAAATGTATCTATCCGACATCTACACGATATCGATCAACCTGGCTGGCCTGCCCGCGATCTCCCTACCCTGTGGCTTCGATGGCGAGGGCATGCCTATCGGACTACAGATCATCGGCAAACATTTCTACGAAGCCACAATTCTCCGCGTAGCTGATACTTATGAGCGCGCGACGGAGTGGCACAAGACAAAACCCAGGATCCAGGATCGATGATGGAGCATCGCGATTCACTATCCTCGATCTTCCATTCTCAACTTGTGAGATCATGAAATACGAGCCCGTTATAGGTTTGGAAGTCCATGCCCAGTTATTGACCGAGTCAAAAATCTTCTGCGGCTGTTCGACCAAATTCGGCCAAGAGCCCAATCAAAACACTTGCCCGGTTTGCGCCGGTTTCCCGGGCGTATTGCCGGTACTCAATAGACGCGTCGTCGAGTTCGCGATCAAGGCGGGGCTGGCAACCCACTGCGAAATCGCGCGCTCGAGCATCCTGGCGCGCAAGAACTATTTTTATCCGGATTTGCCGAAAGGCTATCAAATTAGCCAATACGAGTTACCCGTCTGTATCGGCGGCTATATCGACGTGGATATCGATGGAACTCAAAAGCGCGTGCGCTTGACGCGTATTCACATGGAAGAGGACGCCGGAAAAAATATTCACGACGCCCACGGCGACGCGAGTTTAGTCGATCTCAACCGCGCCGGAGTGCCGCTCTTGGAAATCGTCAGCGAGCCGGACATGCGTACCGCGGCGGAAGCTGGCGCTTACTTGCGAACTCTCAGGCAAATCCTCCAATATCTTGAGGTCTGCGACGGCAACATGGAGGAAGGAAGTTTTCGCTGCGATGCCAACGTGTCGATCCGTCCCGCGGGCAGCGAAATCTTGGGAACGAAGATTGAGATCAAAAACCTGAACTCTTTTAGGGCCGTGGAAAGAGCCATCAAATTTGAAATCGACCGACAAATCGACACACTCTCCGATGGCGGCACGTTAATCCAGGAGACCCGGCTCTGGGACGAGAACCGCGAAGAAACCCGCTCCATGCGCTCGAAGGAGTCGGCGCACGACTATCGCTATTTCCCGGATCCGGATTTGCTGCCGCTGATCATCGATGATACCTGGACAGACGAAGTTCGCGTCACGCTGCCAGAGCTTCCCGCCACACGCAAACAGCGATTCGCCGCCGAATATACGCTGCCGGCTTACGACGCGGAGCTACTCACCGCCAGAAAAGATATCGCCGACTATTTTGAAGCCGCCGTGAAAGTTCACGCCAACCCGAAAGCGCTCAGCAATTGGATCGTCGGGGACCTGTTTCGTGTCCTGAAAGAGCGCAAGCTCGACGATCAACTTTACATATTGCAATGGCCGGTGGTCGCCGCGCATCTAGCACAGTTGGTGCAAATGATCGATCACGGTAAGATCACGGGGAAAATCGCCAAGACGGTATTCGAAGCGATGCTCGATTCGAATAAGCCGCCGCAACAAATCGTCGGCGAAACAGGCTTGGAGCAAGTTTCCGATACCGGCAGTATCGAGACAGCCATTGACCAGGTACTGGCTTCAAATCCGAAACAGCTTGCGCAGTATCAGTCCGGCAATGAAAAAGTTTTTGGCTATTTCGTCGGCCAAATCATGAAAGCGACGCAAGGAAGAGCCAATCCTCAGATGGTGAACGAGATCCTCCGAGAAAAGCTAAAAACTTCAGTCCGTCAATGAGCGGCGCCGGCTGGGCTAAGCTTCCTCGCATGGCGGCTGAGTTCCGCAGTTTCTAGTGGGCGCGGCTGAAGAGCTGACCCATCAAGGGATCGAGCTGCGGGCTTCCGGTCTAAATGCCTGCGGTAAATTGATGATGATGCCATTCATTCCGTCTTGCTTGAACGTTCGAAGTTGACGTTCCGCTTCGTCACGAAGGGTAAAATTTCCGAGCCGCACTCTCAGGGCGCCGTCCGCGCCCGCTTCGGTAATCGAAACCGCGAAGCCACGGCGCTCCATGGCTTCGGCCCAATGCTGGGCTTTTTCTTTGTCGTTAAACGCCAATTGGATGATAAATCCTTCGAGGGCTTTCGGTGGCGGGCGCGTCAAAATCTTTTTCTCGGGCACAACTTCCAGCGGTTTATTTTTCAACAATGCGAGCTGATCCCCAATCGGCTTTTCGGACATTTTTTCTTGATTCGCCGGCGCGGCGATAGGCGCCGCCGGTTTTACCGTTTCCGCTGCTGGCGCCGCCTGCAGAGTTTTCGTGACCGGCGCCGAGGGCAGAACCAACGAACGAGTTTTCGGGTCAGAACCCTTCTCTTCGACGGTTTCCTTTGGTGTTGTCGTGGGGACAGGACTCTTTTGTGGAGCAGCCTCGTTTTTCGCCGCCGATGCGATTACGGTCGAAATCGGTTGCTGATTTTTAAGGTCCGCCTTCGTCTCCTCAGCGACTTCTTTCGCTGGGGTGACTACCCGCTTCTCGTCCCGCGCCGTTGCAGGTTTAGCCGCGATGGGCTCGGGAGTTTTTTCTTCGCGCGGGCGGGTGACCGGCGGTGTCTTCAGTTCCGCCGGTGGCAAAACAGTGGGTTCGATGCGTTTCGCTGAGCCCTCGGATTGTTGCGGCGTTGATGCAGCCGCCACCGGCGGTGTGTCGACTGCGGCGGCCGGACGCATCTCCGATTTGGATACTGTGGAAACAGGTGCTTGCACCTTTACTTCAACCGCGCTTGGCCTATCCGGCGTTTTGGCGATCGGCGCGGCAGGCATGGCAGTTTTCTGCGGCTGTACTTCTTGAATAGCTTTTGTTTTTTCGCGATCGTCGGCAGGCTTCGAGGGCATTACTGTTTTCGCCGGCTGCCGCAGTTCCTCACTCGTCTTAATCTCCGGCTCAGTTTTTTTCGTCTCCGCCGGCGGTTCGGCCTGCTTCACTGGTCCCTTGGAAGCGGGCGTAAGTGCCGCAGCCTTGGTGGCCCCGGCAGGGATCTGCGCTTCAATCGGCTTCACTTCAACCACCGGTACTGGAACCGTCACCGTCGACGCGGGTGGTGGCTCCGGCGTCGCAACCACAGGTTTTGCCTTTGTTGCAGCGATCTGCACATCTTTTTTCGTCTCTACCGGCGGCTTCGGTTCGGCCTGCTTCACTGGTTCAAATGGCGTTTCTTGGGATTTGACCCTGGGCATATCTGGTGCCTTGGAATCAGGTGCAAGTGCCGCAGCCTTGGTGTCCACGGCGGGGAGCTGTGCTTCAATCGGTTTCACTTCAACCACCGGTACCCGAGCCGTCACCGTTGGCGCCGGCTGTAGTTGCGGCGTCGGGACCACGGATTCCGCCTTTGTCTCAGCGACCGGCACATCAGCACGAGGCGTTTCGGCGAGCTGCTTGAGGGCAAGCTTCTCCGTAGCCGCATCGCGTCGTCCGGCTGCCGAATTTTCAAATGAATCACGCGATGTGTCCGATCCCTGCGCAATCGCTTCGGGTTTTTGTTGCGTCACCGGCGCGTTTTTAACTTCCGCTTTGGTTTCCGGCGGTTTTGGTTTGCTAACTACGCGTGGCTCCGCTTCCTTGGCGAGTGGAATATCTCTTTTGGTGGTTTCCGGCTTTTGGTCAATCTTACCGGCGGCATCCTTTATCGAAGCCGGCGGCGCCGCAGCTGGGACCGGCTGGGACTGAGCCGGAGCAGAGGCTAAATTATCCTCACGAATCGTCGGACGAAAATCCGGTCGAGGACTTTGCGACTGATACGATACTAGGGTGAGCGGACCGTTCTCTTCCTCGCCAAATATCACCGCGTCAGCGAGCAAATCATTTTGGTTGATTTCATCACGCAGATAACTGCGCACCCTTTCCTTGGGAAAATAAATAATGGCGCGCGCCATACTAACCCGATTGCGAGCCGGTTCAGCAATCACGCTACGCCAAGCGAGATTCAAACCGTAACCGCTGAGTTCGCGGTCTTGGTAAATATCGCTATCGCCGTTGACAATGCTCAACAGGTCACGCCCGTAGCGGGAAAAAAGCTGATGAATTTTTTCGCTGTATTCGCCCTTGGTGTCAAACGTCTCGGGCGTCGCGAGCACAACCTCCAGATAGCGCTCATCGGGCGTCCTGGTCGCAGAATGAGTAAAGAATCCAATGCCACCTACCGATGATATATTGTTAGCAAATTGCAACGTGGTGGTCTTCGGATTGCGCACTATTCGCTCAACCAATCGATCTAGGTTTTCTTTGTATTTCGTACCGAGATATTTCGCCTTAGCGGTGCTGTAATAGGATGGCGGAGTAGTAATCAACCCATTGGTAGCGGGCTTCTTTGAGCCACTATCATCCAATAATGCGCACGCGCTGATCAGCCACGAAAAGACCAGAAAGTTTAACCAGCTTGGCTTAATCATTATACGTCCTCCCCATCGGCGATCAGGCGGAAGTGAATGTTTTCTTGACACGTTTTCCCGATAACCTATAATGAAACGGTTTTTTGCGGACTATACCAGGACTATAGTTGCTGGCGCATTCAAAGACAACATTTTTTTCGTTAGAGCAGGGCAATTTTTATGGCGATAGGCGAGCTTCTATTAGCTAAGGGCATCATTACCGAGGACCAGCTCAAAGCGGTTCTGCGGCAGCAAAAAATTGCCGGTGGACGTCTCGGCGACAATCTCGTCGCGCTAGGGTTCATCACTCGCCGAGATCTCGAAGCGATTCTTCAGGAGCCGCCGCCTGTGGCAAAAAGCGTCGAAGACACGGGGCTCGACGCCAATTTCCTGTTAAATTGTCTGCTCCGCACCATTTATATTTCAGCGTTGCAAACGATCCCGGAAATTTCGGAGCAGATCAAGCTCACGCGCTGGGTCGTCGAAGAGCTTTTGAACTTCGCCAAAAAGGAAGCCCTGGTGGAAATTCGCGGCCCGTCGGAAAAGAATTACAACATCATGCGCTACACGCTCACCAACGCCGGCAAAGAGCGCGCCAGCGAGGCGCTGCGTCGTTGCGAATATATAGGCCCGGTCCCCGTGCCGTTGGAAATCTATCAGACTCAAGTGCAAAAACAGACAATCACCAATGAAGTCATTAGCATTGAAAAGCTCAAGAACGCCCTGTCGCATTTGGTTCTGTCGGATGATGTCGTCCGGCGGCTCGGTCCGGCGTCGAACTCGGGACGCGCCATCCTCATTTATGGCTCTGCGGGCAATGGCAAGACATCCATCGCCGAGGCGCTCGTGAGCGCGTTCGAGCAGCCGGTTTACATTCCCTACGCAATCGAAGCAGATGGTCAAATTATCAAGATCTACGATCCATCGGTCCACGTCGGATTTTCCATGGGCAACGGAGCGAACGGGAGTGACAATCCCATTCTTTTGCCGCACCTCGAACATGATCCCCGATGGGTTCGCTGCAGACGACCCTACATCATCTCCGGCGGTGAATTAACCCTCGAGATGTTGGATTTAGATTTTGACCCCCATTCGAAATACTACGAAGCGCCCTTGCAAATGAAGGCCATCGGCGGCATCTTCGTAATCGACGACTTCGGTCGCCAGCGGGTACGCCCGCACGAGCTGCTAAACCGGTGGATTTTCCCTCTAGAGCGTAAAATCGACTATCTGACGCTTCATACCGGTAAAAAGTTTGCGTTATTGTTCGATCAATTGGTAATATTCGCTACGAACTTTCCTCCTGAGGAGCTCATGGACCCCGCGCAGCTGAGGCGCGTCCACTATAAGATGAAGATCAATCCACCGACGGTGGACGAATTCAAGGAGATCTTCCAGCGAATTTGCGACTCCTACGGGCTGGAATTTTCCGAGGAGACCATGGCTTATTTGCTCAACACCTTTTACCTCAAGCACAAGATTCCCTTCGCCGGTTTTCACCCAAAGTTCATTGCCGAACATGTCATTGCTGCTTGTAACTATCTTGGCACTCCGGCGCAGATCTCGCGCCAGCTTCTGGCGGACTCGCTTGAGAATATGGTGATTATCCCAAACTCGCCGACTCCAGAGTAAACGCAGATGGTGAAACCGCTTGCGCTCATTATTCATTCGACAGAGGCGCCGGTCGCGGGAATTTCCAAACTCGTCGAAGCGCGCGATTGCTCCGTCCACTTGAGTCGTACGATCGAGGAAGCGGAGCGTGTGCTTACGGCTTTTCCCAGCGATCAACAGAAGTTTATCTTCGCCGATCTCACCGTGTGCCAGGGAAACACTTGGAATAATTTTACCGCGCACCTGAGAGATCATTACGCCAATCTTGCTCTGATTTGCTATGACCCGCTGCATTTGCAGGGGCTTTACGGTCTCTTCGGCCACGTCAACCAGACGTCGGCCGACCCCGGTCATCCCCACGCGATCAAAACGCCGACGATGATCGGCGATACGCCGCAGTTCTACGAAGTCTTAAACCTCGCCAATCGCTATGCCATGCATGACATTACAATCCTGATTACCGGCGAGACCGGTACCGGAAAAGAAGTTATGGCGCAATACATCCATTCCCACGGACCGCGCGCTGATAAACCTTTTGTCGGATGTAACATGACGGCGATTCCGGAGACTCTGGTTGAAAGCGAATTGTTCGGTTACGTCAAGGGCGCATTTACTGGAGCAGACCGCAACAAGAAAGGTTTCATCGAGGCTGCCGAAGGGGGGACTTTGTTTTTGGATGAGATCGGCGAACTGGCACCATCGGTTCAACTGAAACTTCTGCGCTTTCTCGAAACTCGTCAATATTACAGAGTTGGCGAATCAACGCCGAAAACCAGCGACGTAAGAATCGTCGCTGCCACCAATAAGGAACTCGAAGAAGCCATCCAAGGTAACGGCTTTCGCAAGGACCTTTATTTTCGGCTGAACAGCGCGCGCATTATTCTTCCTGCACTTCGTGAACGCAGAGAGGACATGATCCTTTTAATTGCAAATTTCGCCTATCAAGCCTGTAACCAGTTTCAAAAGCCGCTCAAGAAGTTGACGAGTTCTGCCAAAGCGCTGTTTCTCGACTATCCTTGGCCAGGCAACATTAGGGAGCTTAAGAGTGTAATTGAGAGCGCCGTCATGGTATCCGACGGCGAATACATTACCATCAGCGATCTGCCGATGAATTTGCAGCACTACGCGACCGGACGACGAGAGGAAATCGGCTCGAAGGCCATCCGCAACATCGAAGAGGGCGAGCGCAGTGTGATCGAGGAGGCGCTGCGCCAAACCAGTGGAAACAAAGCTAAGGCCGCTGAGGCACTCGGTATTTCGACGCGTACCCTCTATCGCAAGCTGGAAAAGTTTGCCGTGGGCAATTAGCCGCCTCAACGAATGGCGCATGGCTGTATTTCGATTTGCCGGGCATCTAATCCTGTTGTCGGCGCTGCCGCTGTCGCTTGCGTCTGGACAATCCGGCAGCGCGTCTCAAGCAACACCGAAATCCGCAGAAATCCAAGTCTACGGCTCCGCCGACGAAGCATCCCAGCAGATCGGCGTACTTTTACCGGGCGAGAACGTCACCCCAATCGCCGAAAGCCAGGGCGGCAGCGGCGTCAAATGGTATCTTGTCAAGACCAAGGGCGGCGTGATCGGTTGGATCAAACAAAGCGATAACGATAACGCGAAAAAGGTCGACGCTTTTTTTAAATCTTTGCCGCAAAATACCGCCGCAACCCCGGTCACGATTCCCAACGTTTCTTCGACCGTAGCGCCGAGTGGCGCAATTATTATTCCAGTGATATCGGCGGGCCGTTCAACGATTGTCTCGGTCACATTCAACCAAACTATCACCGGTAATCTGACGTTGGATACCGGTGCGACTAACACGGTTATTTCGCGTCGGCTCGCCGGACTGCTGTCGTTACGCACCGTTGGAAACGCAGCGGTACAGACCGTGGGAGGCGTAATTCCGGTCGCGATTGCAAGGCTTCGCTCGCTACGAGTCGGTGAAGCTGAAGTGACAGATATCCCTGTCGTTGTCCACGATTTCTCCCGCGATCCTCGTGTGGAGGGCTTGCTCGGAATGGACTTTCTTGGCCGCTATCGGATCGGCCTGGACGTCCAAAAGCAGGTTCTAGTGCTTTCACCCAAATAGCCCGCGCAGCGGTTTTCTCAAAGAAACCAAAAACATAGCTGGATTTCTTCACGTACAATTTTGTTCGGCCTGAACAGATTTCGTGGCATTATCTAGGAATTCTGCGACAAACTCTGTTTAGGTTGCTGAAAATGCAGCCATTTCAAAAGGGGTATTCGTGGCAACTGTTTTGCTTAGTTGATGACAAGTGTTCCAGTCTCGAAATCATCATTCGTCATAGAGACTGGATAACCCCATGCTTCCAGCTCAGACACAAGAATTTCAGCCCGAGATGGCACCAGTGCAGCACACCCCCACCCCGACTGTCTACGGCTTCGGCAAGGTGCTCACGTCCATCCAAGGCCTGCAGCAACGGCTCGAGAATTTTTCCGTCGAGGACGTTAGTCGTGCTGAAACCGACGCCAAGAACCTGATTCAGCAGCTTTCCGTGCTACAAGTGAAACTCCACTGCCTAGCAGAATTGAAGAAATTCGTCGTTTCCGCCAATGCCCAAATCAGCGAGATTCCCGCAGAAAATTTTGACCAAATCGCACCGGATGGGTTGGAAAATCATCCTCAGCTACATGCAATTGTTCAAGCCAGTAAGCTGATTCGCTTTCACAGAATCATGAAGGCCGCCAAGGCCGGTGCTGAATCCATTTCCTTCGATCCAGAGTCCGGCGTGCTGAATATCGCGCCTTCAGCCGCGCCAGATCGAATGGGAGAACATGAAGCGGAGTTATCACCGCCATCCCCCGGCCCGGAATTTTCACACTTATTCGACCCACAGGTCGAGGCTCATTCAGAACTAACCGCTACAGAGGCCGGTAGCGCATCAACCGAGCCGATACAGACGGACAAGGACCACGAATGGGTGTTCTCGACCGACACTGAACCGCAAACGTCAAACGACGCGGTTGCGGACCACGTTTTCGAACTGGCACCGGCAGAATCGCAGAGACTGACAAACCCTGATCCAATTGGAAAATCACAAAGCGACACTCTGGCTGACGGACGTGAAGCCCAGACCATCGAAACTAAAGTATCACCTGTATCGGTGACCGGTTTCGATCAGCGCCTACTAAGCGACCTGATCGAAACCTACGGGGAATTCACGGT
>Ga0193707_1000249_pt1 | contig 17283 bp, 20 predicted proteins | sample U3c2metaG_FD_143043 | JGI IMG/M metagenome (GOLD analysis project Ga0193707, IMG submission 143043) | Soil microbial communities from a riparian zone of the East river system, Colorado, United States - U3c2 | ecosystem: Environmental > Terrestrial > Soil > Riparian zone | place: USA: East River... | reverse complement strand
CGTGCCACCTCGGCCGGGCCGATCTTGACGATAGGAATGTCGCGCGCCGTGCATCGCGACCGGATCCAGGCGGCCGCGTTGCTGAGCATCCCGCCGTGTTCGTTGATCCACTCGTCGCGGGACCAGCCGGCGAAACCGCACAGTTCCAGGTTGTCGGAGCGGGTGTTGCCGTTGCGCAGTGTCCATGCGGCGCGGTCGTAGGGCACGCAGTTGTCGATCAGCGTGGTGTCGTCGGCCACGGCGTGCGCGGACCGGTCGGTGGCCCGGTCGAAGAATGCCTTGAGGTCACTGGCCTTCCGGACGCCTTCGGCGGTGTGCACGACCACCCAGATCACTTGGGTTCGGCCACGAGCCGAGCTGAGGGCCATCAGGTCACCGTCCGATCGGGAGTTTGGGCACTGGCGCAGGCGGTGGTTCGGCTGTGCACGTGTAGTGCGGTGCCGCGTCGTCGGCGTTGTCGCGGGTGCAGTTCTGTGTCCGGCCAGCGGGGTCGGTCCAGGTCCATCCGGCCGGGGGTTGACCGTTGGCTCCAGGGGCGCCGGCGATACCGGGGGCGCCGGGTGCGCCGGCCGGCCCGGGGTCACCCTGTGGGCCAGCCGGGCCGGCGTCGCCGGCGGCGCCCTGTGGACCGGCGACGCCCGGCTGCCCGTCCGCACCGGGCACGCCGGCGGCCCCTGTCGGCCCTGGGGGCCCTGCGGGTCCGAGTGGTCCGCTGAGCCCTTGCTCGCCCCGAGGCCCCACTGGTCCCGGCGGGCCGGTCTGACCCGGCGGTCCGGGCAGTTGCTGCACTTCGTGCGCTGTCCGGCATGCCTCACCTAGTTCGGCCGCCACCGGCCCGCCCTTCCCGCATGCCTCGGCGACCTGATCCGCGAGCGACTTCGCCTGTTGCTCCGCGCTGCTCGCGCGGTCCACTGTGGCCAGCTGACCGAAGATCAGATAGAGGGACGCGCCCAGCGAGAGGGCAGCGATCAGCAGCGCTACCCAGACCGTTCTATTGCGCATGAGGTTCACCACCGAGCTGCGGTCTGCGAGCGATGTCGGCGTGATCCTCGGCGCGCCAGCGGCGCTGGCGCTCGGCGTCCACCAGCTTGGTGAGCTCGTCGTTACGTTGACGGAGGCCGGCGATTTCCGTTCTCTTCTCGTCGAGCTCGTCGTCGTGCATTCGGTTGACGCGGGTGAGCTCGGCGAGATGCCGATGCTCGGCGCCCAGCCACAAGCGGGTCAGCACGCCGATGATGGCCAGAAGGAACGTCGCACCACCAATGGTCGGGATCGAGCCGCCGAGATCCAGCGCACCCAACGACACCTCCGTTCAGGTTTGCCGCATCCAGCAGCCGAGCATCCCCATCGCGACTCGATCAGTCCCAATTCCTATAGCGCGATCACAGCAAGGCGACGGCCAATGAATGTACCGGTGCCAGCGGTAACACGGTATTTGGCAGTAAAGGTGTTGACCCCCGCCGTCAGCGTCGCGAAACCGATCCACGAAGCGCGGATTGCCAGGTTAGCAGTCGGAAACTCAAAGGCAAGCGAATCTGAATCATTAGCCGCCGTGGTTGTTGCACCACTAACAGCATAACCCATCACACACGCTGCGGTGACAGTGTTATTAATCAAATGAGCCGTGAGCCAAACGACGGCTCTCACTCCCGTCGTAACTGACGCGGCCTCGGGGCCAGCAGTAGCAAGATCAGTAAACGACGTTGATGTTGTAGTCTGTGACGTTGCGACAGTAGCGTCACGAATCTCTCGCTCGGCAATAGAATTTGGTCCGGTTGATACAAAGAGTCGGCCCGCAGTTGTCGCCTTCGCTGGTGCGGTCTCATTAAGGTTGTCACGCACATGGAGGTTGAACTGCGCGGCAGTGAAGGCCGAATTGGCGATCGCAGTCATGGGCGCCGTCCAAGCCACGTCAGACCTCCTGGTATTTGTGGGTCTCAGCGACGAGGTCAGCCGCTGTCTGCCCCTCGGGGAAACCGCAGGCAATCGCCTGACGATGACCGGCGGGCGCCCAGTTGCGCGTGGTCCGAACTGGACGGGCAGAGATCGCAGCGTCGATCAGGTCGACCTCCACCGGCCAGTCAACTTCGGCGATGAGCTGGCAGCCACCCTTTCCGGCACAGTGGAACACTGACTGCTTGGGATTCAGCGCCAGGGCGTTCCCGCAGTGCGGTCGCGGGCAGTCAGCTATCCACCGGCCATGGTTGACGTACGCCTGCGCGTGCGCGGTGACAATCAAGTCCCCTCCTAGGTGCAGAACAGGCCCTGATCGAAGCCGTGCCCCGCGGTGTCGAAGATGAACATGGTGGCCGGATCATCCTGTCCAGATGGACCGAACACACCGTCGTTGAAGCCTGCGCCGGACGTGTCGAATCGAAACAGGTTCCCGGGAATGGCGGGGATCTTCTCGCACGAGAATCGAGTCTCGTGCGTGTTGCCCTCGTCCCCGATCGTGTGCTCGATCCGTTCAATGAAGAAATCCGCCGATACTCCAGACTCACTGTCGACCACATGGATTCGATCGGACAGATCCCGCGACAGTTGCTGGGTCACCTGGGTGGCGGTGCCATTGGTGACGGTGAACGTCACCGTCGGAAGCCGGTCGGCGCGCTTGCCAAGGATCAAGTCCGCAATCGCTCCCGCGTCTTCAACATTGAGCGGTGGTCCGGGCAGTTGGTAGGACTTCACCCCGCGCGTTTTGGTGATGCTCGCCGTGTCCTGCTTCAACACCTTTTGCGAGTTACTCGAGCCGGCCAGCTTGTAGGCGCGCAACCGCATGGACACCACCGTCAGTGCCGCGCCTGCGATGACGGTCATCGTCACCGACTGGCCAGACGTGCGGGAGAGCGTCACGGTCACCGTGCCACCGACAACGACGAAGTCAGGATCGGACAGTCCAATCGTCGAAGGGGCCCCCTGGGTGGGAGGCTGCAGTGCCCAGAACGGTTCGTCCGTCGAGATCGTGAAGGTCCTCCGTTGCCCGCCTGCCATGGCGTACAGGGTGTCGTCCGACCAGATCTCCTCAAGGGCCGACTTCGGTGCCCGGTTCCCTACCGACACCTCCACCTGGTTGATGACGTCGCGCCACCCGAAGTTGACCTTAAACGGTGGGTCGTGCTCCACATCTGGCGCGACCGCCGGCGAGTTTTTGAATGTTGCCTGGACCGCGGCCGACGCTGTCCGGAGCAGACGGTGGTGACGATCGCGGAATACGAACTCGCCAAGGGATCCGATGTGGACGAAGGCGCTCGGCCCTTCGGCGGCGGTGATGTCCGTCAGCACCTGATAGGCGTCGTCGTCGTCAGCCCACCACCAACGCAGCGTAGTCGCGCCTGCGTCGATATCCCGAGTGCCCGTGAACCCGATCGCGTCCAGAACCTTGTTGATCGCCTCGCCTGTCCGCAAGGCAGGGTATAGGGCGGTGGACACGGGGAGGTTCTTCAACCGGGCCAGTCCGTCAATGGCTGTGAACTTCGCCCGCCATTTCCCGGCGGTGGAGTCCACATCGAAATCGTCAACCGCGCCATCGAACAGCGTGTAGGCCTTGCCGCTGTAGCTGGCCTCAATCAGAACCTCGCGGCCCGGGCCGAGCAGGCCAACCAAAGGTGACGAACTGTTCTCCGGTGACAACGCGCGCGAGACGTTGTCGACCTCGAAATCGCACTCGCCAGGCGCGACCGGTTGGAGGCCCCGGGCCTGGTCGCGACCATACTGAATGGACACATCACCGATCACACCCGGTGGGGCGGCCAGCAGGTCCTCGCCCGGCCCGATGAGGCGCACGTGGTCGATCCACGTCTGCTCCCCACCAGAGGGAGTGGAGTTCGCCTGGATGCGGAGCTGATGCGAGGTGGCCGTCGCGGTGAACGTGTACGTGATGTTCACCCACGCGTTCGTGGTCGACGACGCTGTCCCGCTGGAGATCCCCGACACCGCGCACTTGACGTGCATGCCCCCCGAGCTCGGCACCCACACCCAAGCGGACAGGGTGTAGGAGGTGCCGATCACGAACGTCGCCATCGGGTCGGGCTGCGCGACTTGCAGGGATCCGCCGGCGGTCCACGTCACGAGCAGCGAAGTCGACCCGTGGTAGGCGCGGGTTGTTGAGCGAGCGAGGGTCGGTAACGCCGCACCAGTGGCAGCCGGATCCCAGCCCTCAACCGACTGCTCAAAGTCCCCTATGGACAGCCCGCCGTCGCCGTCCCAGTCGACAAACACGCCGTAGGTTGGGGAGGTCACTACATCCGACCCTTGCTCTTCAGCCGGTCCAACGTGCGGGCGATCATGTTTTCCAGGTCGCGCTCACCGGTGATGACTGCACCGTTGAAGTTGAAGTGGTAGTGCCTGTCACCCATCTCGGCGAGCTGCTGCTTGTTGAACACGGCTTCGGGCTTGGAGGTCTCGTTGTAGGCGAGACCGCCGGGCATCAGCCAGCCGCCATTGCGGTAGCCGCCCGGTTTGTCCATCGCGTACTGCAGGTTGCCGTAGCGGTGGGCGGCGTAGTTGAGGCCGGCGTAGATGTTGGCGAACGGGTCGTAAATCCCGCGCCCCGCGAACGGGCCGGCGTAGGCGGCGAAGGTGGACCCGATGGTCTGCATCAGGCCACGCGACGGGTCGCCGCGCTGGGCATTGATGTCGGTGAGGTTGATGGCGTTCGGGTTGCCACCGGACTCCTGGTTCATGCGCCGCAACACGTTCGGCAGCAGCGAGGCCGGCTGACCCAGCATCTTCAACGCCTGCAACACGAACACCGACCAGCGCTGCACGCCAGCCCCGACCGCCGAGGCCGGAATGGATGCGCCGAACGAGGGGATCTTCGTCTTCGCGGTCTCCACATTGAACGGCCAGTTGACGAACCCGCCGCCCGCCAGCTGCGGCACGAACCGACCCTTCGGGATCATGCGCCGGTTGAGGGCGTGCATCACATCGACGCCGTAGTAGTCCACCGCGTCCGCGCGCTGAACGAACTCCCCGTTCGACAACCACGCCGGCACCGAGTCAGAGGTTCGTCCACCCGGGCCGCTGACGTAGCCGCCGCTCGCGAGTCCGCCGTGGGCTTCGTTGCCGAACAAACCCTTCGCGGCGCGGATGGTGATGCCCTGCGCGAGTGCCTGCTGGGCGAGGTTCATGTCCAACAGCTTCTGGTAGGTGGCCTCGGCGTTCTGGGTCGAGATGATCGTGCGGACCTCGGGAGGAATCCGGGAATAGGCGCCGATCAGTCCTTCGGTGTCCTGCTTGGTGCCGAAGAGCTTCTTCGACTCCTCCTGCAGGGACCGAACCCTGGCGTCATGTCGTGCGATCGCCTCCAGCGCCGGCACGCCTGACTCGATGTCGGCGAGGGTCATGTCCCGAATGGACTTCGCCGCTGCCTCGAGGGCATCCCGGTTGTTGCGGCCCTTCTCGCTGTGGATGTCCAGGGTCGTCCCGTTGTCCTTGATAGAAGCCGTCAGATTGTCCAGCGCCTGCTCGTAGCTCTCCGACAGATCGATCGCCGTCGTCTGCGCATCGGTCAGACCCTTGATCACATCGGCGAGATGCTGGCCGTCGGTTTTGGTCTCGTCGAACTTTCCGCCTAGCGCCTCGACCGCATCCTTCAGCATGCCGCTTGAGGTGGTGCTCGCGTCCTGCGCTGCCGTCAAGCCCTGCTGAGTAGCCGCAGCATCCCTCGCGGCTTGATCCACGCGCTGCTGGGCCGACAGTTCGTCGTTCTTCCCTACTAGCACACGGTTCAGCGTATCCAGTTGGCCCTGATACGCCTTGCCCTCTGCATCAATGATGGCGATTGTCTGTCGTGACTGATTGCCCTTTCCGCCACCTCCTGCCACCTCCTGGTAACGAGTGTGAGCAGCGATCTGGTCCAGCAGCTTCCCGCGAAGCACGTCGTATGCCGTGCCTTGCCCGAGGAGAGCGTCAGTGACCGTGGACAACTCGACGCCTAAACCTTGGGCGATTCTAAGCAGGCCCTTGTCTTCTGCTTCCTTCGCCGCCACCTGCCGCACTGATTCGTTGATCAGTCCATTCTGTTCACGCAGCGCCTGCGCAACTCTCTTGCCTGCGTCTGCCAGATCCCGCTGTCGGGCCTCCGCCTTTTGGTTCTGCGCGATGAACAACCCCAGGCCCAATGTGACGGCTGCAATTGCGATGCCCCAAGGTCCGCCCAGGAATGACACCAGTCCACCGGCAGCACCCCGGAGTCCCGCGAACCCCGCCGCGACGGACCCCCGCAGGGTGCCACCGAACGACTCGGCGTCGCCCTTCGCGGTACGGAACGCCGCACCCATCGCGCCGATGGTGGGGATCCGATCCTGCATCACCTGCATTGAGGCGCCGAACCGGCCGACCTCACCACTGGAGGCGGTCATTACTGTCTGCACGTCCGAGCCGAAACCCTTGAGCGGCCCGGTCATCCTCCCGAGCCCTGAGGTGACGCTATCCCCCATGATCTTCCACGCGATCAACGCGACTACGGCGGCTTGGACTGGACCGGGTAGGCCACTGAAGAACCCGATCAGGCCCTTGCCGGCATCGACAAGGCCCTTCACTGCGGGGATCACCACGTTCAGCGAGGTATCGGCCACCTTCGTCAAGGTGGGTATGCCGGAGGTGGCGGCCCAGTCGCTCACCGCGTTCACGGCGGGCAGCAGGCGGGTGCCGATCTCCTCGGCGAAGTTCTTGAACCCGACCTGCGCCTTGGCGGTCGAATCCGCGGTGGCCTCGGCCATCCCGCCGAACTCGGTCTTCAGCTCGGCAAGGACTATCTTCTGCGCGCCGAGGACGTCGCCGCTCTCGACGAGCGCCTTGACCTGCTCCTTCTGTGCGGCGGTGAAGGTGACGCCGACCTTCGCCAAGGCGGTCATGCCCTTGACCGGGTCGTTGAGCGCCTTGCCGATCCGGATCGCCGTCTCCTGCAGGCCCTCGCCGGCGTCGCCGGACTTGCTCATCGCCGCCGACATGTCGAGGGAAGCTTGGGTGGCCTGGTCGAAGATGTCGTTGCCGGCACCCATCTCGTTGCGCACCCTCGTGAAGGTGAGCAGCAGGTTGGCTCCGTGCTGGATGACCTCGTCGTCCACACCGGCCAGCTCGGACAGCCGGCCGGACAGTTCCGCTATGTGATCCGCGGTCACGTTCGCGGCGCCGCCGGTGGAGCGGATCACTTGCTCGGTCTGTCGGGTCACCCGAGCCGCTTCGCGCGCCTCATCGATGGCGGTCTTGAAGAACGACAGCGCGCCGACCGCGGCACCGACCTTCGCGATCCCCTCAAGACTTCCGGTGACCGCCTTGAACCGGCCCTGCAGCCCGTCCATCCCCTGCGTGAGGTTGCCGGTGTCGCCGACGAAGCGGACGACGACGTCCTGGCTGGTCCTGCCCACCGATCACCCCCCGTCGGCTCGGCGTTGCTTCTCGCGGAGTTGCACCAGTTCGGCGAATTGCCACAGCTTGAGACCGTTAACGTCCGACCAGCTCAGGAACGGGAAGTGTTGCGCGAGCGCGACCTTGTCGAAGAACCGCGCCCGTTCGTAGGGGGGACCGGCTTGTCCTCCCCGAAGAACAGCTTCAGGCTGGCCGACTGCTCCCATGTGAACGACGGGTCTGTGCGTCGGCGCACGACGCACGCGATGGCGCGCCAGAGCTTGCCGGCGGGTTTGTCCGGATCCATGGCGTGCCCGATCGGCAATCCCGAGAGGGTCTCGACGTCCTCGATCTCGCCGCAGGTAAGACTGTTCATGTCGACGGTGATCTTGCTGTCTTCGACGGGGGCCTCGACCGCCTCCAGTTTGGGACTGGTCACTTGAACCCTGCCTTCTTCAACGCCAGGTACACGGCGGCGTTCGCCTGCTCGAGGAACTTCTTGCGGCCGTCCTGTACCGCGGGCCAGATTGCCGGCGCCGCTTTCTGGTCAACCCAGTGCTCGCGGTCTCCCCACAGTGGATGCCGTCCGCCGAACTCACTGATCCGTGCGTGCGCCGCCGACGATCTGATCTGCACGGATCCACGGGTGATCCGAATCTTGGTCTTTCGTCGCAATTCTCCGGTGCGTGACGGCTGCCGGCTGCGCGCGTTTTCGAGGACCGGCTGCGCGGCAGCCTTGAACTTCTTCCGGGTTTCCTTCGCTACATCCGGGGCGACCTTGCGAAGGTCGGCCATCAGTTTGGCCATGGCCTTCTTCGAAGCCGGATCAACCCCGAGTGGCATCAGATCGTGGAGGACTCGGTGGAGACAATCTTGATCTGGATCGTCGGGTTGGTCTCGTCGTTGTAGACCTCGAAGTCCGTGGACATCTGTACGATGTCGGGTCCATTCACATTCGGCGCCGCTGCCTTCAGCTTGACCGCCGGGCAGATGATGGAGAAGAGGTAGTTCCCACCGGTGATCGCTGCGCCGGTGAGGTCCATCTGCAACGCGGTGGTTGTGTTGTTCGCGTACAGGTCATACAGCTCGGTGCGGTTGAACTCCGCGCCCAGCGAGCCCGTGTTGGTGGGGATGTCGTTCTCCAGCGGCTCCGCCTTCAACCCGGCGTTGCCGATGCCGAATCGTTCCGTCGCCATCGGCGTCGCGCCTGAAAGGGAGAAGCTCTTCACAATAGTCGCGACGGTGACGCCGCTGGCGATCGACGTCTCGCCTGCGGTGGTGGTGACGACACCGCCCAGTTTCAGTGTTGCCTGCGAGAAGTCGAACGCCGCCGCGCCCGCGAGATAGGCCGCCACTGCCAGGCCGGTCGCCGTGGTCTCGCTCTTGCCGTCGAGCGACAACTTCAGCTTCGGGTAGGCGTTGTCCTCGAGAGTGAACTCCCACCCAGTGACCTTGCAGCCCGCGAAGGTGAACGGCCGCACCGTGCCGGACGGTTCCGGCCGTCCCACCTGGACACTGAGACCCAGGCCCACGTAGTTGCCGGGAGTGTGGACCTGCTTGTACGCCGATCCGGACACCAGGGTCGTGGTGGTGACCGTTGAGCCGAGCATGTGCTTCACCAGCATGCCCATCCCCAGGGTCACCAGATCCAGTTCGACGTCGCCGGATACCCAGGTGCGGGACTGCCGGATGCGGGAGACGCGCTTGGCCTTCGTGCCGACGCGCAGGCCAGCCGGCTCCAGCCAGGTCACCTCCTTTTTCAGCGACTCGGAGTTGAACTCCGGGAACCTGGTCACGGTGACCGCGGTGCCCCAGGTGGTTTCGGTGGCGAACCCCACCTGGCCGTCAAGCCCAGAACCTGTGGCCACTTCAGTTCTCCTTCACAGACGCGGACGTCGCCGCGGACTTGACCAGTTCCCATTGCGCCTTAGGCCAGACCCGGGCGTTGTCGCCGGTGCCAACCACGTAGCCGTCGATGAGCTCTTCTGCCAGATCGCCGGGGACCTCGAACGTCTCGCCCGTGGCGACAAGCTTTCCGCCCAGTAGTGCGGATTTCTCGGCGTGCACATCAGCTCCGATGTTGCGGAAGGTGGGCACGGTGTTCTCCTTTAGATGCGGGTCTTGACGTGGACGCGGAAGACGATGCGGACCTGGTAGCCCTTCGGCCCGGGTTCCGTGAAGACGGGCCCGCCCTGCAATCCGGCGGTGAATGGCGGCGACAGTCCGAGCGACGGGTCCGCTCGCAGTGCGTCGGCTGCCTTCTTCAGCAGCGCATAGGCGTTGTCCCGGGCCAACTTCGTGCCGCCGTCGTCCCCGACCAACGCGACCACGGCGCACGGGATGTCGAACTCCTCATCTCGCGCCTTGGCTCCCAGGCCCGCCCACTCCGAGTCGAAGTCCGCGGTCTGGTAATCCCCGTCCGGGTCGCCGTCGTAGCCGACGTGGATGCAGTCCTGATCTTCACCCGTGACGATCGGCCCATCCCAGACAGTGGCGCCGGTAGCGTCCCAAGAGGTCACGAGCGCGTCGATCGTGGCCGGCACGCGCGAGTCCAACATCAGCGCGCCATTGACGGGGTCGGCCCGAGTAGTTCAAGGGCGGCGCGAGGGACCGCGAAACCCATTCCCGGAATGGTGACCGTGTCCTCTTGTCCGCCCGCTCGGGGTGCTCCTTTGACTCCCCGTCGGGTCTGCCACAGATGCTCAACGATCATCGTGGCGGAATCGACATAGTTGCTGGGAATGACGAGCATTCCAGGTACGTAGATGACTTCGATGTGCCCGCAGAACAGCCCGCCGGACTTGACGCTGATGATGCCGGAGTCCTTGCTCAAGTACAGATCGCTGGTACTCCACGCCGCCGAGCCGTCCACGCTGGCCACTGAGGTTACCGAGATCACCGGAGACTTCTTCAAGACCAGTGACCGCGAATAGCTGGTGAACCTGTGGTCCTCGATAACAGTTCGGCGCACGACAGCCGATCCGATGTGGCGTTCCACCACTCGAGTGGCCGACTCGATGAATCCGCGTAGGCGCTCGTCGAAATCCGTCGTGGTGATCCGCAGTTGGTCCTTGGCGTCGGCCAGGGAGATGATCGCCCCGGTCTCGGTTGGACGGACGTCGTAATGCTGAGTGAGCGACGTAGTCAGACCGCCGGCGAAGGTGAACAACCATCGTGCGTCGTGCGGTCCAGCTTGAACGGTGGGGTAGTCGTAGCCATAGTGGCCGGTGGATGCCGGCGGGTTGGTTACGGTAGGCGTCGCGGTGGTGCCGTCCGGCAGCGTGAGGGTCAGCGTCACCGTGACGGCATTGGCCAGCGCCGCGTCGGCATCGCGCACGTCCGCCGCGAATGGGATGGTGTCACCGACGTCGATCAACTCGACCCCCCGGATGCGGTGTAGGTGCTGCGGGTCGCCGAGCTGGCCGAGACGGTGGTGCGGGTGCCCTCGGATGCGGTGCCCTGGGTGGCCACGCCGGTCAGCACATCCCCGGATGCCGCACGTGCGGTCGTGATGGTGAGCGCCGCGGCTATACCGACGACCTGCATGGTGCCGGCGGCAAGCGAAGCCGTCGTTGAGACCGTCGCCGAGACCGACTTGATCACGGTCATCGCCGCGACCACGCCGACTGAGGCGGCGAGCGCGGTGCTAGCGTCTGCCTGCTTTGTCGCCGTAGCTGTGACCGTGGCGGTGACCGCGAGTGCACTGTCTGCCAGAACGGGTGCGGCGCCGATCGTGGCGTCTGCGGTGATGGTCACGACGGCGGCCAGGGATGCGGCCGCCGGCTTCGATGCCGTTGCAGCTGCGATGGTTGCTGCCGTCGCGGAGAGCGCTGCCGTGATCGGCTTCACTGTGTCCGCCGCTGCGGCCAGCGTGACAGTTCCGGCCAGGGCACCGGATGCGGGCTTGTCGGTCGCCGCCGAGGACGCCGGGGTGAAGGTCGCGGTCACGCTCGCGGTGATGCCCTTGACGACTTCCGCGCTGGCCGTGATCGCCACCGTTGCCGTAGGGCTGGCCGCAAGCGGCTTGTCCGCTTGCGCGGTCGAGGAGATCGCCGTCGTCGTGCTGACGGTGCCTGATATCGGCTTGTCCGAGGCTGCCGTGGCGGTCAGGCCGGCGGTCGCAGTGAGGCTGACGTCGGCGCTATGGGTTGCCCCGCCGCCGGCTGCGGGCGGGAGGACGATCCGCGGCGAGAGCCCCTGCCACGGGATCGGCGGGCCGTCTTCTCGCGTGGTCGCTGTGCTGCCGGCGGTGAGGGTGTGTCCGTTGCCGGAGTAATCCGCCGTTTCGGGGGTCACCAGCGCCGGGAACATCCGCAGGTTTGCCAGGCGGACGGGGGCCATCTGTTGGGACTCGTTCTGGATCTCGTCCACGGTGAGCGCGGCTTGCCAGAACTTGAACGCGGCGAGGCGGCCGTTCCACCACTCGGTGTATCGGTTGCTGCCGAGGAGTACGCGGGTGATGGTGAGTGCTCCGCCAGGTGTCCAGGTGGCGCTCGACAGCGTCTGGGTGGTGGCCGCCCGCCACCGCAGCGCGCCGGAACTCATCGCGGTGCTGCTGACCGCGATGAAGTACCAGGTGCCGACGGTCATGTTGGGGCCGTTGGCCAGCGTTGTCGCCGCGACGTCGTCGTACAGGGTGAGCTGGGTGCCACCAGAATCTGTCTGCAGCATGTAGGCGGTTCCGTCGGCGTTCGCGTCGAACGACCAAACGGTGCTGTAGTCGTTGCGGTCGGTGCTGATCAACGCCCAGCAGGCGAAGGTCCACGCCGTCTGTGACCCCAGGGATGGGGAGACGGTGTAGGCGTCGGTAGATGCGTCGAACCGCGCTGCCACGGCGGCCCCCTACATCACGTGTCGGAGTACGAGACGACCACGCCGGTGACGATCGCGTCACCGGCCATGGTGTCCCCGCCGGCGGCCGCGTCCCGGTACAGCCGCAGCCACACGGCGTCGCCGTTGGTGAGGCTGTCCAGGTTGGACACAGTCACGTCGATCTCGTGCAGCCGCTGCCCGGTCGTCCCGAGGTGCGTGTCGGTGGCGGTGTTCGCAGTGGCGAGACTCTTGGTCTCGACGTCTTGGGTGTCGGTGTTCGGGGTGATCGCAGCGAGCTGCACACCCCAGATCACGTCCCCGCTCGATGCGGTGTCGGCGTACCACTGGACCTTCACGGTCACGTTGCCGGAACCGTAGGTGACGGCGAAGAACTCCCAGAACGCCGCCTCGGCCGCCGCGGCGTCGTAGGCCAGCCCAAGCGCGGGGAAGTTGGTGCCGTTCTTCACTAGCGCTGGGAACGAGGTGGAGAGGAACTGTGCCGCGGCCGGGTCCAAGGTCTGACGCACGGTGGCCACTAGCCGTCCTCCTCAACCCGAAGAATGCCGGCACGGCGCATCGCCACCCAGCAGAACACCAGCGTCTTCTGCACCTGCGTCGCGTTGGTGCGGAACGCCACGGGAAGGGCCGTGTTGAACGCGGATGCGTTCGTGTCGATCCACGAGTCGGTCGCGTCGATCGCGGCTCGCAAGTCGGTCTTGGTGAATGCGCAAGCATCGGTATTGCGGCGCATGAACCAGCGCCAGATCCGGTCTCGGTCGATGTTGGGGAGTAGCGCCACGTCGAACCTCCATCGGCGGGTGCGAGGATCAGGCGGCTATCGGCGTCACCGATACCGTGAGCGTCGTCAGGTTCAGCGTGTCGCCCGTGTTCACCGTCTTCGACGCCGAGAGGGCCGCCGAGTAGTAGAAGGTGCCGGCTGACGACGCGCCCCACGTGGAGATGTGGGTGACCACCTCGCCGTTGGTCCCGGCCCACGTCGCCCAGCTCGGCGTGCCCGAGATGGCCTGCGATCCCGCCGCCGCTGCGCCGAAGTTCAGCGCCGGCCTGGTTGTCACCGACGACACGTTCGCGGTGCCGGACGCCCCGGGGTCACCCGTGTGCAGTTGGACGAACATCGTGGTGATGCCGGTGAACGTGGCCGCCGAGGTGCCCCTGAGCACGTTCAGCCATGCGTTGGCCGTGTTGACGGCCGACAACCCAACGGTCATGGTTCGTCCTCTTCCTCGGGTTCCGCGATGTCCGCGGCCTTGATGACTTCGGCTTCAGCGACCACGACGATCTGGCCGAGCACGTTCGGGTGGGCCGGCGCGACCTCGGTCGGCAACTCAGGGACGCTGATCACCCCGAGTCCATATGAGCCTGTGATGTTCTCCCAGGCCAGGCCGGCTTCGGCGCAGTACTCGCCGATCGCTTTAGCCACCGGGAACGGTGGCTGTGGGCCGACCAGTTCCGGAGCTTCGAGTTCGGTGTCGTGGCAGAGCACCACGCCGCCCGGCTTCACCCGGGGCACATAGGTCCGCAGTTCCTCGAGCGTGTGGTCGTAGGCATGAGAGGTGTCGATGAACAGGACGTCGAACTGTTCCGGGAGTCTGGCTAGAACCCCCGGGTCGAGGTCATCGCCGATGATCGGGGACCAGCGTCCGGTCTGCCACCACCAGCCGGGAGCCTGCGGTAGTCCGATATCCACACTCCACACATGCCCGTCGACGAGCTCGGCGGCGGCGAGGAAGGCCGCGGTGGAGTTGCCGGAGCGCACACCCAGTTCAATCACGGTCGGCTTGGTGTAGCGCAGCACGTGGCCGTGAAGCGCGGGCAGGTGGTCGACGATGTCCGACCACACATTGCAGCGGCCTTGGTATTCGGCGAACAGTTGGGCTTGATAGCTCACTGGGGTCACGTATGGTTCCGTTCGCTTCAGTCCCTGCGGTGATGGCCGCACCAGCGGAACCATGGGCTGTTGGTCAGGTTGCCCGGAATTGTGGCGACGGTCAGGCCGTAGTCATCTATCAGGACGGGCAGCGACAACTGGTCCTGGTAGGTGAGCAGGTCACAGTGCGCCATCCACGCGGCGCCCATCTGCAGCACGGCGGTCGTGTGGTTGCGACCGAAGGTGGTGCTGGCCCACAGTCCGCGCTCCGGGCCCTTCCGCGCCTCGTAGCGGTCCACCTGGCCGTGCACATCCAACCCGCCGTACTTTGACGCGGCAATCGCCAGCGAAGCCGCGGCCTCGTCACGGATGTTGTCACGATCAGGATGCGGAACGAATGCCATATCGGCGGTGTCGAGTAAGCCTCCGACGACTTCGATATACGCGGGGTCGGCTAGTTGGACGCTGCCGTCGATCCATAGCGAACGGTCACTTTCCGGCGGGTGGCACTTGCGCCACTTCGCCGACAACCGAGGATGTGCGTAACGGGCCGGCTCGACAATGGTTTCCCACCCTGGACACGTCAGAGTCGGATCGTCGGTATAGCAGAGCCAAGCCTTGACGTCCGGGTGATGGGGGTGGGGTCGCAGTGGGTCGTAGCCGCCGTAGATGCTCGTGTAGACGATCACAATTTCCCCCGGTACCAGTCGATCGTCTCGTCGAGACGATATGGCCACGGGTTCGGGCAGGTGGGGCTTTCGGCCACCACCGACGAATACTCGGGTTCCCCGGCGCGCATCGGCCGGTGCACGATCTGCGAGGCCGAGCTGGTCGCGGCGATGATGTCCCGTGCGGCATCAAGGACGGTGGTGGGTTTTCCAGTACCAGCCTCAATGACCATCCCGTAAGGACCGTCGATGGCTTCGGCCAACGTCGCGGCTACATCGTTGACATGGACGAGGTCGACGGCCTGCTGCCCTGAACCGTTGACCTCCACATCCATGTCGGTGAGGGCTCGGCACACGAACGACGGGATGATCTTCCGGACGGTCGCGGTTCCGTGCGGCGGAGACATCTTCTGGGCCGGCCCATAGGCGTGGAAGGCGCGGACAACCACGATCTTCTCGCCCCGAAATCGGGCTCGGGCCAATCCGATGTCCTCCGCCGCACCCTTGGTGATGGCATACGGGTTGGGCTGGCCCTTGTGCCCCGTCCCGATCTGCACCACCGGTATATCCCGCTCGGCTGCCAGATCGTAGATACGCAGCGCGCCGAGGATGTTCACCTCGACCGCGTGCGCCTCGGCACCCAGCGTCTCCTCGGTGCCCAACACGCCGGCCAAGTTGATGACCGCGTCCACATCTAATGACGTGATGGTGCGGACGTCGTGTTTGGGCATGTCCAAAGTCACCGGCTCAAAACCTTGGCGAATGAGCTCCCGATTCACGGCCTGACCGATGAACCCGCCGCCGCCAGTCACGCCGACGCGCTTCACGAGAACTCCTTGACCCGCGCGGCGAAGGTGGCCTTGTCCTGGTCGGCGAACGACTGCCCGAGTTCGTACACCTCGTCGTTGGTGCCCTTGCCGAAGGCCGGATGCCGATGATCTACGACACTGCGCAGAGCTGGGGTCCAGACGCCCCGCTGCTTGGCGGCGGTGACGATCTCGTCGTCCACGAACCAATGCCGGTAGCCCTCGTGGCACACCGACTTCGGCCCGTCCCAACTCCCGCCGACCTCGTCCACATAGGACCGCCGGATCAGCAGATGGGTTCCGTGCTCACCAGAGGTCACACGTGGGTTGCAGAGGTCGTTCGTCCCTACGACATGGAAGCGATCGCCGGCCGCCTCTTGTGCGTGGTCCAGCCAGCCGGGGTGGAAGCGCACGTCGTCGCCGACCGCGAGCAGCCACGGCTGACTCGTTTCCGCGTAGCCGGCGTTGACCTTCTCGGCGAACGACCCCGGGCGGTCATCGGCGTAGTGTCGGGCAATTGCGGTGGCACCTGCCGCCATCCACGCCTTCGCGGTCTCCACGTCAGCGGCGTCACACATCGCGTACACCTTGGCCAGTCCCGTTGATGCGCGCAGCGACCGCATGAACGGCTCGGCGTTCTGCGGCCGACGCATCACCGGGACGATCAGTGCCGTCTCAGCCATAGCTGGCAGCGGGGGCACCTGGTCCAGATAGTCCTCTTCGGACAACCACACCGTCTTTTGGTGTGACGTCTTCACCCCCGTGTGGACGTGAACCGGGATGTCGAGGGAGATCGCCCGCATGCAGAACGACAGATCCTCTGATGTCTGCTGCTTCATGGTGTGGTTGTAGGACTTGTCGTACCAAGCGGCGCCGTACTTCTCGAAGATCCGCTCGAACACCGACCGGTGAATCAGGACACACGCGCTGCCGGTGCCGGCGCACTGGGTGACCGTGTCACGCGGGTAGTCCCAGCGGATGGCGAACCCTCGCTGTTCGTCGACGTGCACCCAGTCGAACACCGTCGGGGCAGCACGGCAGCGCCAGCCGCCAATGCCATCGTCGTGAGTCTCCCGCTGGGTGAACGCCAACGCCCCGACGATAGGACGCTCTTTAGGATCGGCGACCTCCATTAACCGGTCGACGATGTCCGGCGAGAAACCCATATCCGAGTCGATCCAGAACAGCCACTGGCCGTCGCGGTTGGTGAGGAACTCCTCGATCGCCTTGTTGCGGGCATCGACCAAACCATCGGTGCCGTACCGGATGGCGATGTAGCCGCCCTGCATCAACCGGCCGCGGCGGGCGAGGTCGTAGCCGATCAGCTCAACCATGCTGTGGTGCCAGGAGTAGGCGACCTGGTTGTGGTTGATGTAGGCCACCGTCACCGCGTCGGCCGGATCCCATCCGTCGCGCTCCCGCTCCACCACCTGCGCGGCGGCGTCCTTCAAGCTGACCCCGCCCTCCATGAGTGCTGCCAGCACGCTCGCCCTTTGTTCATCGTTGTCGGACAACGGTTCTCCTTTGATATGTCGGACGGTTGTGTCGGACGGTGAGAAAGAGAGACCTGCGGCCAGCCGACCGTCCGACAGGCGACCGGCCGCAGGAGATCAGGACTCGCCGTGAACGCGGCGGATGTTGCGGCGCTCGCCCGGTGCGGCGGTCGCGGTCTCCACTGGGGGGGCGTCCCAGCCATCCGGCTCCTGCGAGTACTGCAGGCCATACCGCGGGTCCGGGGTGAAATTGGCGGCGTATCGCT
>Ga0193707_1000248_pt1 | contig 17303 bp, 13 predicted proteins | sample U3c2metaG_FD_143043 | JGI IMG/M metagenome (GOLD analysis project Ga0193707, IMG submission 143043) | Soil microbial communities from a riparian zone of the East river system, Colorado, United States - U3c2 | ecosystem: Environmental > Terrestrial > Soil > Riparian zone | place: USA: East River... | reverse complement strand
TCGGCCTCGCCCTCACGGAAATGGCCGAGAATCGAAGGTATCCGGTAGTCGTGCGAACCGAGATTGATTATCGCCGGCCGGCTAAGCTTGGAGATCAACTCGTGATTGAAGGCCGGCTGGACAGGGTGGAGCGCGTGCGGTTCTGGTGTGCATTCCAGATTACACGACCCAAAGATAATACGCTCATCGCCCATTGCCGCCAGATGCTTGCACTGATCGAGATGCCAGAAGGAAAACTGCTTCGGTTGCCGGAGCACTGGGAAAAATATCGCAGCGATGATTCCGCCGAATTGCAGCGTGAATCGCAAGCTCCAATTCCTGGCAAGAAATACATTCAATGACTGCTGGCGCCCGCAGCCTAAGTCTAGAAGAAACTCTGCTCGAGCCGCCGGCGCTGCCGCCACCGCCTACGCGCCATGCCTTGTTCGTTATTCTGATTGCGTTGGCTGCGCTGCTGCACGTGGCAACGATTGGTTCCGGCGATTTGTACAGCCAGACGGAAGGACAATACGCGGGAGCCGCCCGCGAGATGGTCGAGACGCATCATTGGCTTCTACCCACGAATAATGCCGCGCCGCGGCTGCAAAAGCCCCCCTTGCTCTACTGGCTGATCATCATTTCGTTTAAGCTCTTTGGCGTCAACGCGGCAACTGCCAGGCTCCCGGTCGCTCTTGCGGTTGTGGCCTGTACTGGCCTCATCTTTCTGATCGGGGAAAAGCTCACGGATTACTGGCGCGGTTTTGTCGCTGGTCTGATTTATCTGAGTCTGTGCGGCACATTTCTGCTCGCGCGCATCGTCATGCCCGAACCGGTGGTCAGCGCGCTCATCGCTGGTACCATTTTTTGCGCGATCGGCGGTTATCAGCGCCGGCGTAACCGCCGCATCTGGTTCGCCGGCGTTTGGGTTTGCTCGGCTTTCGCCTGCCTTACCAAAGGTTTGCTCGGCATCACTTATCCCGCCGCGGTTTTTCTTATCCTCTCAATCTTCTACCGCGAAGCACGCATACGATTTCGTGGGTTGTTGCGATGGGAATATCTCGCGATTTTCACTCTGATCGTCGCGCCATGGCACATTTGGGCGCAATGGCATTTCCCCGGGTATTTTCGTTACCAGATCAGCTCGGAATGGATGGGCCATCTGCGCGGACTTACCGATGAAACACATGATTTCCTTGGCGTGCCTGCCTACCAGTTTCTGGTCATGCATCTCGCCTGGTGGTTTCCATGGTCGATTGCGCTCTTGCCCGGCGTTATTTTTGCCTGGCGCCGAGTGATTCGACCGCGCGAGATCAGTTTCGCGGATGCACTGCCGCTTTGCTGGATGGGGGTGGTTTTTATTCCGCTGCTGTTTCTGGGGCAACGCCAGGATTATTATTCAATGAGCATGTGGAGTGCATTCGCGCTCTGGGCAGCCGTTGCCTGGGAGCGGATACCGCAGAGGTTACGTGCCGCCGGTGCAATCGCCGTTGGACTCCTCGGCGTGATGACCGCAGCGGCGGTATTTTTTCTTGCGGGCGCAGCCCGCGCTCTGAACGGAAACTGGGGTACAATGGACGCGCGCTGGACGGCATGGAAGGCGTTGCAGGATATGCCAGTTTCAACATGGCTGGCATTTCGACCCTTGGTTGCGATCTTTGGCATCTCGCTCATCTGTTTGTCGTTGGTAGCCCTGTACTTTATTTCCAAGCAACGCGAGAGACTTGCGGCCATCGCCCTCGCCGCGTCGATGATCCCGGGCGGCCTCAGCATGATGAAAGCGGTCGCGCACACCGCCCCTTATTTTTCACTTGCTGATGCGGCGCGCTTTCTAAATCCACGGGTGGATGCAGGCGGGAACGCAATCTTTGAAGGACCGCTCGCCGACAGTAGTAGCCTCATTTTTTATCTGCACCGGAAATTTTTCCTGGTTAATCAGAAGCCCGAGAAAGAGACCCCAATGGGCAATCCCTCTATTGACATGTTTTTGAAAGAGTCCGCAGTATTAGAAAAATGGGGTCAACCCGACGCGGTTTATCTGATTATCGAGGAAAGCCGGGCCGATCATTGGAAGCAAATCTTAACCAGCCACTTTCACATCTACCACCAAATCACAAAGTGCGGGACCTACGTAGTGCTCAGTAATCAATTATGACGAGTTGCTGATTTGTTAAAAGGTTACAAGGTCAAAAAGGAACGATGCGTCTACCTTGAAAAATTCCAGAGCTGAATTAGTGTGCGAGCTCTTTTCCCATTTAACTTTGTAACATTTAACTCATTAACTGAACCCATGTCGCAACATCGCAGTTTAAAGGGAGCGAGCACAATCGCTGCCAAGCGCAATGTGCTAAAACGTTTCGAACGGGTCGAGCTTTTGAAAAAGCGCGGTCAATGGAAGGACGGCCAGAAAGTCATCGGCCTGCCCAAAACGAAGCCTGATGTTTAACCACAAGCGTGAGAAGTGATTGGTGGAAAACGACTTTGGGCGCTTTTGCCTGTTCGTCTCGCTTCTCCACAATCGCATCTCACTCGCCTAAGTGCGTCTCAACCGCTTCCTCGCTGCTGCCGGTCTTGGTTCACGTCGGCATTGCGATGAGTTGATCGCTGCGGGCCGCGTAACAATCAATGGCAAGGTCTGCACAAACTTCAGTGCGCAGCCAGGGGCGCGCGACCACGTCAAGGTCGATCATAAACTTGTTTGCCGCGCTCCAGCCCTTACGATCATGTTGCATAAGCCCGGCGGATTCGTTTCGACTCGAAAAGATCTCCATGCGCGCCACATGGTCTTTGATCTCCTGCCGGAAAAATTTTCTCGACTCTTCAATGTCGGACGTCTCGATGCGCAAACAGAAGGTTTGCTGCTTCTGACGAACGATGGCGAATTGGCCCAACGACTCACCCACCCCCGTTTCAAGGTCGACAAGGAATATGAGATCACACTGGATCGACCATGGGATCCGTCGCTTGCTCCAAAGCTGTTGGGCGGAATTGTTCTTGATGGCCAACGCGCGAAGATTGCGCGCCTTCGTTTCCTCTCGCCTACGCGTCTTCGCGTTATCTTGCGGCAGGGAATAAATCGGCAGATTCGGCGCATGTTTCAGGCCGTCGGATACAGCGTCAAACATCTTCTGCGTGTTAGAGTCGGAAATCTTAGCCTCGGCGATTTGCCCTGCGGGCATTGGCGGGCGCTCACGAAGCATGAACTCAAGGATCTGCATTTAATGAATAGCAGCGGTGTTGTAGCCGCGGGTGCTGACCGCGGCAGAAAAGAAGTTGCCCACGTTAACAAGCCGAGGTCAACGCCCCCGGCTACAACATCAAATGGAACTCCAAGGCTGTAACGCGCTGATCACCGGCGCTTCTGCTGGGATCGGTCGCGAATTTGCGCGCCAACTCGGCGGTCGCGCGCGATCGCTCACTCTAATCGCGCGCCGCGAGCAAAGCCTCAACGAACTGCGCGACGAACTAAATCAACAGCATCCGAAGCTCGCGATTTCGTTTCGCAAAACTGATCTCGCAGATCTTGAACAACTGAAGGACCTGCTGGCCTGGCTGGATCATGAAAGGATTGATATCGGTCTCTTGATCAATAATGCCGGAGTGGGCGATCTCGGGCCGTTTGCCAAGAGCGATCCCGTTCGCAACGAGCAAATGATGCTCGTAAACGTGGTGGCACTTACTTCGCTCACTCGTCATTTACTTCCGCAAATGATCGCGAAACAAGGTGGAGGGATTTTGAATGTTAGCTCGTCGGCTGGTTTTCTGCCGATCCCCGGTGATGCGGTCTACGCCGCCACCAAAGCGTACGTGACTAGCTTCTCTGAAGCGCTTCGGGCCGAACTGCGCGGAACAGGCATAAGCGTATGCACTCTCTGCCCTGGCCCCGTGAGCACGGAATTTCATGAAGTCGCCAGCCGTCCTGGCCGAAACGCGAAGCCCGGCCCGGGCCCTGGCTTTCTTGAAGTTTCAGTCGAAGAAGTTGTGCGCGAAGCGCTGGCATCACTCGAAGCAGATCGACCGCTCGTGATTCCCGGGTTAGCAATGAAGATTGTCATGTTTCTAGGTCGGCTCACGCCGATGCCACTCTTGCGCCTGCTGTTCAGGATCGTTCCGACGCGGGGCTGAATGTCCCTCGGGTTGCAGTGTGAGATCAGCCGCGAAACGGTGCTAGCGATGAAACCAGTTATGCTCGCTAGCGAACACTGCACGGTTGATTTTGATTTCTGACATTGTCACAAACGCCAAGAGGACGCCAAGCACCAGAAGAGGTAGAGCAGGATTAAACCGGCGCAACAGCCAGCTAATGCCATAAACATAAACCAACGCGAACGGAATCAGCGCGCCGCTGAGCAATCTGCCAGACGTGAAATACGGATGTAAGCGCGAGGGATTGATGCAATTGCCAAAATCAAATTGAATCGAAAGTAACGCCAAGAATCCAACCGATGTGATGAAACCTAAGGCCGCCACGGCAATCGCTTGCCGTTGAAACGTCGAGAGGTCGGTTTTTTTTCGCAATCCAACGAGGGCCGCGCCGAGCAATACTAGTGAGGAGGTTGCATAAAAGCCATCGGCAACTGGGCAATTTAGTAGCTGACCGCGCCATTTTACTTCGCCGCGCCAGAAACTAGTGATGAGGTCCCACCAAAAAATCCAAAAACCCCGCAGCGTAAAAATTGGATGATGCCACCAGTCTGAAAACGGTTTGTGCGTCCAACCAAGCAAAGTGATTTTTGGTGCTGATCCGGTGAGATCACCAAACTGATATTTTGTCCAAACGATCCAACTCCCAATCGGAATAGCAGCGCAGAAGGCAAGCGCTGCATATGCGGTCAGGGACGCCTTTGGTTTTTGCCGGATGGCGACCGGCAGCTTCGCGATGATTGCAACCAAGACCACAACGACCAGCGCCAAGTTGGATAGCTTGGTCAGGTACGTAGCGGCGATTGCCAGACCTGTGAGTGCGCCAAGTAAGAGAGTCGGTCTGCTCTTACGTAACCATTGGAGAACGCAAAGAAATAGTGCACCGAAACACACAGGCGAAAGAACATCATTATTAAGAGCGTAAAAAACACTCTGAGGAATAAACGCGAGCAGCATCGGCAAGCCGACGCGCAATTCCAGCCGATCAGGCGCGACTGTTCGTCCGACCAGATAACCGAGCAACACCGTGAGTGCGATCAGAAGGCCATTCAGGAAACGGATCCAGTAAAGTGATCGAAGGCCAGCTAGTCCGAGCCACTGTCCAACGCGCCACCAGACACTCGCCACGACGTAATACAGTGGTGGCTGAGAAGATTCGAAATTAGTTTCGCTGCTCCAGGCTGCTCTTGTGGCGGCAATCTCTGCCTCTACACTGGCACCAGATTGTTTCCACAAAGGAGGCGAAAATTTCGCACCCGGAAATTGATCCGGTGTAAACAGAAACTCAGGCGACGCATAAGGCACAATCCAGCTAAGGGTTTCCTCTTTTAGCCGATCGAAAGTGCGCGGGAAATGGCCGTGTGAATATTGCGTGATGAGATCAAAATGCAGGTCTTCATCGACATTGCTAAAAAACGGGAACGCGGCCGAGAAAATAAAGACCCGAGTAGCCGCCGCGACACAAAGGAGTAGGATCAGGATACTTTCGCACTTATTCGCGAATGTTTTTGGGTCGCCGGAGATGTTCATCAAAGCGCTCGGCGCCGCAGAGCGACAGCAGCTCTCATACTAACTGGCTGAAAAAGTCATGCCTGGAAAAAAGGCCCTGTCTCTCATCTTTAAGATGCGATTCGGGGTCACGTTGCACCGAACTGATAGCAGTGACGATATAAAGAGAAGCGGCGGTCGTATCCGACCGCCGCTTCGAAATCCTGTAGCCGGCGTCGGTGACCCCGGTCGGCCGCGGTCAGCGACCGCAGCTACAAAATTACGAGGACTTATATTTAACCGAACAGCCGTATGGTTTGGTTTGTGGCGTGGAGACAGATTTTCCTGCCAACGACTGATCCAACGCTGCCTTGACATAATTCGTCGAGCTCGGGATATCTGCCGGGTTGGGGGTCGCTTTGCTATCGATCGCGCCTTCGTAGGCAATTTTTCCGTCAGGATTGATTATCACCATGTTTGGCGTGTTCTTGGCGCCAAAAGCGCGACCCACTTTGCCGTCCGGATCGAGAAGCAACGCAGTTTGCTGCGTCTTCCAGGACGTTGCGACTTTCTGAGCCTGTTCCGGCGTCAAATTGCCTTCAGTACCGGGCGCATTGGAATCGATGGTCAGCCAAACCACGCCCTTGTCTGTGTATTCTTTCTGCAACTTTTGCATATTGTCGGTGCCGTAATGTTTCTTAACAAACGGGCATTCCGGATTAAACCATTCGAGCACGACGTACTTGCCCTTGTATTGGGAAAGTGAATGCGTCTCACCTTTCGCGTCGGGCAGCGAAAAATCCGGAGCGGCGCTGCCGACCGGCGGCGGCTCCAAGGCGAAGATTGCAGTAGCGATCAGTGATGTGAAAACGGTTAAAGTTATTTTTTTGTTCATAAACGGATTAGAAAACGAAGTTGTTAAGTAGTTCAATTTTCTTGCAATCAACATATTGGCAAGGGACAACGGAAACACAACTGTAGCCTGTGGAACAGGCGCGATGACTTGAGCGGACATCCCCAAAATCCTATTGTGCGGCAACCCTGCGCGCCGCGGTCTGGAGTTTTTCCAGGACCATGCCTTTGGTGAGCACTTCCGGGAAAACAATCGGTTTTTCGTTTTTTCCAGGATAGAGCACGTAGAGCGGAACGCCGGGGCGCCCGAACTGTTGCAACAATTTCGTGATCGTTGGGTCGCCGTTAGTCCAGTCGGCTTTCAATTTCACAATCGCGTGACGCTCAAACGCCTCTCGCACCTCGGTACTCTCGAGAACATTGGCCTCGTTAAATTTGCAAGTAATGCACCACGCAGCCGTAAAATCGACAAACACGGAATGGCCCTGGTCCAGTTCCGCCTGCAACCCCTCGGGTGTGAACGCGTGCCAGTCGCCGCGAAGTCGCGAACCGGCTAACGCGACATTGCTAGATCGAAATTTGCCGCCGATGAAATAAATGCCGCTTCCGATTACGAGCACGAGCATGAGTCCGAGCACAAGAGCTCGCTTCATCACTGATGCAGTTGGGAGAACGAACGCGCCCTTCATCCAACAGGCGACACTAATCACGAGAAGAAAGCAGCTTGCCCAAATCGCTCCTTCCAAGCCGCGCTGAGCACCGAGCACATAAAGAAGAAACAGCAACGTGGCCAATAGCAGAAAGCCCATGAATTGTTTCACATGCACCATCCACGGACCCGGCTTTGGCAGAAATCGTAGCCAGGCGGGTTGAGCGCTTAAAAGCAGGTACGGCGAACTCATTCCAGCGGCAATCGCAACGAACATCGCCAGGATAACTGCAGCCGATTGCGAAAACGCAAAGCCAAGTGCGGTTCCAAGAAACGGCGCAGTGCACGGTGTCGCCAGAACAGTCGCAAATATGCCCTGGAAAAATGAGCCCAACTCGTCTTTGCGCTGGGTGGTTGAAAGCAACCCGCGTGTCATGCCTTGTGGCAGCGAAATTTCGAACACGCCAAAGAGGTTCAGCGCGAACACGAGGACAATTACACTCAGCGCAAGAACAAAATATGCGTTCGTGAATTGAAAGCCGCCCCAGGTCACGTCGCGTCCGGCGCCTTTGAGCACAATCAGAAGCAGCGCAAGTCCGACAAACCACGCGAAGATTCCCGCCGTAAACGCAATGCCACTCCGCAAAACTTTCCGCCGGCTTTGGCCCGCCTGTTGAATAAATCCAAAGATTTTCAGCGAAATCACCGGCAAAACGCACGGCATCAAATTCAAAATGAGGCCGCCGAGGAATCCGAAGAGCAGAAAAGTGAAGATTCCGCGGGCGGGCGGGGCACTAGTCGCCGCAACAGTCGGAGCCGCTGAAATTCGCCACGCCGCGCGGTCCTCTCCGTTCGGGTGCTGCGAATAAACGACCAGGCCCGCGATGGACGACAGGCTTTTTTCCGAAGACTCAATCGGAATTCGAAAGACAACTTCATTCCTATTGCGGGATTCGATCGTTGGATGGCCAACAACAACGCCTTGTTCTGGCAATGGGAAAAAGTCCAGCGCCGCATAATTGACCAGAGTTTCGCTCGCAATCTTTAGACGAAGATCACGTCCAACTCGGCTCCAGTTCGCCGCCCCGGCATTCGACTCTGGCCAGTTTTGAGGCAATAAACGCCGGTAGCGCGCGAAGACTTCCGAGTTCGCCGGCTGATTCGTTGTCGATACTGGTAACTCCAGCTGCGGTGTTGCGCTGCCAGGGATGCAGATTTTCTCGCAGACAAGCCAGTTTGCCTCAGCCGAAAGCTTTGCTGTTGAATCGTCGAGCTTTTGAGGCGGCGTGATTTCCTGCATCAGCAGGACTTCATCTTCATAGCCGTAGGTCTCAATATCGCCCGGATCGATTGTTTTCAGGGGAATTGGCCATTGAATCTCGCCGATTTTCCATCCCGATGGCAGCTTCCATTTCAATTCCGTAGAAAGACCGGCGTCGCCAGAGAACGCCCAGTAGGTGTGCCAGCCCGGAGCCATTCCAAGCAGCAAACCGATGGTGAACGGTTTTCCGGGAACAATGGCGTTTGTATCAGCCAGAAGCTCGGACTTGACGAGTTCTTTTCCCTGGTAAACCTGAGCCCGGCTCTGCGACGCCAAAGCGAGCACAGACAAAGCAGCGAGGTACGCCGCAACTCGCAATGCCGGTCTCATGTTATTACCTAGCACTCGCTGCAACTCGCGGCAATCGACGACGCCAGACGCGCAACAACTTAGGGAACAAGAAAGATCTTATCGGTCCAAGGATCTTTCACTTTGGTGCCAGGCGCGAAGCCACTTACATCCACGTACCTTCCTTCCTTGTCGAATGGGCTGAAGACATATCCCGGTTTGCCAGGGACTAATTTTCCTGTCGGAAACGCCGTCGATGGAGCAGAAACGCGCGAGGATGAGACGCTCGTTGATGACTGCGCTGCCTCATTGCGAGACATGACCGAAGTTCCGCTCGATCTTCGGCTCTGGCCGCGCTCGGCCTCAACTTGCGGTTGCTGTTGCGAGGCTGACGCCGTCTCTGGCGGAATTGATTGGCCGGGATTCGTAACATCGGACGGAGTCTCCGTTCCGACCATGATTGTTGATTCATCGCCTCTCTTCCGCGTCGCATAATGCACCGGAGCACTGGCAACACGATACGAACCGACCGCGACGGCCCGAGCCACTTTGTACGAGCCTACCGCTGCGCCGCGGGTCACGTGGTAGGAAGTAGTCGCTACGTCCTGGGTCGCCCGGCATCCGCCAAGCAGGATGGGAGCAAGCATCAAAATTCGCACAAGCGCATTCATTTTACCTTCTTACAGATGTCACTGATCGCTATTCGTTCAATGATTTAGGGTAACGTCACGAACGAAATCGCCGATATCACTCTCAGTGGTCGCCCAGGAACACATCAGACGATAAACATCAGCCTCGATAAATTTGTAAAAACGCCATCCGCGCGCGTGGAGGCCGCGCACAAGTTGATCGTCCATCCGCGCAAAGACCGCATTTGACTGCACTGGGAATACAATTTCAACATTTGCCTCGCTTTGCAGGTTTTGCGCAAGCTGGCGTGCAGCGCGATTGGCATGCCGGGCGTTTTGCAGCCATACCTCACCGGCCAAAAGTCCCAGCCACGGTGCAGCCAGGAAGCGCATCTTCGAGCCGAGCTGTCCGGCTTGTTTCACTCGATAGTCGAACTCACGCGAAACCTGTTTATTGAAAAATATCACTAACTCACCAGCAGCCGTGCCGTTCTTTGTCCCTCCGAAGCAGAGAACGTCAACTCCAATCTCCCATGTAATCGTTCTTGGCGCGCAGTTGAGCGACGTAATTGCGTTGGCGAAACGCGCACCGTCCATGTGCACAAACAGTTCATTGGCACGAGCCAGTTTAGTGAGCGCCGCAATTTCGTCGCGCGTATAAACCGTTCCGAACTCTGTCGCTTGCGCGATGCTGATCACGCCCGGCTTGTGCGAGTGGAGCTCGTTCTGACGCATAAGCAGCGCTTTGGCTTGGCCAATATCGATCTTGCCGTTTCCGCCCCCGACCAAGAGCAGTTTCGATCCGCCGGTGAAAAATTCCGGCCCGCCGCATTCGTCGGTGTGAATGTGGGCGTTCTGATGGCAAATAATCCCGCGAAATGATTGACACATTTGCGCGAGCGCCAGCGCGTTGGCCGCCGTGCCAGTGAACACAAAAAAAACGTCGCAATCGGTCTCAAAGACTTCACGAATCAGATCGCACGCGCGCGCCGTCCAGCGGTCCTCGCCATATGCTGCGGCATAGTCCGCATTGGCTTCCAGCAGGGCAGCCCACGCCTCGGGGCAAATCGGTGCGGTGTTATCGCTCGCAAATTCATGGCGATCTACGGTCATTACCCTGTTTGCTACGCGAGTTTCTACGCTGGATCAATCAGCACAAAAAGAGATTGCCTGACAGATCCGAGCCCTGGGCCTCCGGAGTCTGCCAGGCAAATCTCCTCCACTTGCTCCTCAAAATTGCTTGAAGCAATTTCATCCTCATTTCGGAAATGAGCCACAAACTGGGCGTATCTGGACGTAAATTTTTTTTGAGAGCCATACAGGCGTCTGGTTCCGTCTTTGCTTAACGCATTGCGCCGCACTAATTTCGTTAAATGAGGTCGCTTCAAAGCGAAATCGAGCAGCGCGGACGGCGCATCTTCAAACTGGTCGATAAACACCCCGAGTCGCTCTTGAGCAAGGCCGGATTTTATCAGCGACTGATGACGATCTCGATGCGCGATGAGCAGCTCAAACTCCAACTGTTTCGTTTTGTAGATGTCCTACCTTCGCTGCGCACCTCAGGCGAAGTTATTGAGCATCTCCAGGAATACTTCGCCGAGGCCCATGATTCGCGAAAAGTTTCAGAATTCTTAAGGGCCGGTATTCGTCTGGCGCGCATAGTTCCAAGGCTCAGCGGGCCCATCCTGCGGTGGAACGTCTCCGAAATGGCGCGTCAGTTCATCGCCGGACGAAATTCGAACGATGTGTTGCAGATACTGCGAAAGCGCCGCACTCAAAAAATTGGCTTCACGGTCGACCTTTTGGGAGAAGCTGTGGTCAGCGAAACGGAGGCCGAAGATTATGCAGCGCGTTACCTGGATTTACTGGAGGGTCTCGCGCGTGAAACAGGAAACTGGACCGATCCGCTAGGCAAAAATGCCGAGCTTTTTCCGGTTGTAAATGTTTCGGTCAAAATTTCTGCGCTTTATTCGCAAATCAGTCCGGAGGATCCGGCGGATGCAATCGCTCATCTCGCGCCGAAGCTGCGACCGCTTCTGCGCCGTGCGCGAGGGCTGGGCGCTTTCATCAATTTCGACATGGAAAGCTATGCGCACAAAAATATTACTCTGGAACTATTCAAAACCATCTTCACGGAGGAAGAGTTTAAGGATTGGCCACACGCAGGGATCGTCACTCAAGCGTATTTGCGAGATTCTGAAGCGGATTTGCGCGACTTGATTGAGTGGGGCCGTGCGCGCGGCACGCGCTTCGCAGTCCGGCTGGTGAAAGGCGCGTACTGGGATTACGAAACAGCGAAGTCACGCCAGAACGGCTGGGACTGTCCGGTTTATCTTCAGAAGCCGGCGAGTGATGCGAACTTCGAAACGCTTACGCGGTTGCTGTTGGAGAACGAATCCACCGTTACCTCTGCATTTGGCTCACACAATGTTCGGAGCATCGCGCACGCACAGGCGTTCGCGGAGGAACTTGGGATCGATCGCAGCCGTTTCGAGTTTCAGTTGCTCTATGGGATGGCCGGGCCAATCAAGCGCGCGTTGGGGGATATGGGTTATCGCGTACGCGAATATTGCCCGGTCGGTGACCTGCTGCCTGGAATGTCCTATCTGGTCCGGCGCCTGCTCGAGAACACATCGAACGAAGGATTTTTGCGCGCAAAATTTTCCGAGAACGTTCCCACAGAAGATTTGCTGCGCGATCCATGCGAAATTTTTCGCCGGAACCGAAACGGCGTTCTACCGCCATCAAATGCCACGATAAATATGACAACAACGACACCAAAGACACAGCCGGGCGCTCCCTATGAAAATGCGCCCCTAACGAACTTCGCCTTGCCCGAGAACCAGGAAAGAATGCGGGCTGCGCTGCACGCACAGCGCAAGCAATTTGGGCGGAAAGTCCCACTCACGATCAACGGCGAAAAAGTCTGGACCGATAAGATGTTTTCATCGGTCAATCCGAGCCAGCCAGACCAAATCGTCGGCTGCGCTGCCGAAGCCGGAATTTCAGAAGCCGAGCGCGCTATTGCCGCAGCGCGCGCGGCGTTCGAGAAATGGCGTCGCGCTTCGTTTGAAGAGCGCTGTCAATTGCTGGAACGCGTCGCCGAAATTCTCGAGCGTCGCCGATTCGAGCTTTCCGCGCTCGAAGTCTTCGAAGTTGGCAAGCCGTGGACTCAGGCGGACGGCGACATTGCCGAAGCCATCGATTTTTGCACCTTCTACGCCCGCCAGATGCGCTTGATAGGCCGGCCCAGGCTCACCCAAAATGTGCCAGGCGAAGAAAGCTATCAGCATTACTGGCCGCGGGGCGTCGCGCTCGTAATCGCGCCGTGGAATTTTCCGATGGCGATCTTGTGCGGCATGGTAAGCGCCGCACTGGTTACCGGCAACACGGTGATCATGAAACCATCCGAGCAATCGGTCATCATCGGCGCCATACTGATGGAAATTTACGAGGAAGCGGGCGTGCCTACTGGCGTATTGAATTTTCTCAACGGCAAAGGCTCGATCATCGGCGCGCACATGGTTGATCACAAGGACGTTGATTTGATCGCCTTCACAGGGTCGCGCGAGGTGGGGCTGCGGATTTGGGAGAGCGCTGGCAAGACACGGGAAGGCCAGCGGGAGCTCAAGCGCGTCATTTGCGAGATGGGCGGTAAAAACGCAATGATCGTCGATTCTGACGCCGATCTGGACGAAGCGATTATCGATTCGATTTATTCCGCGTTCGGTTTTCAAGGCCAGAAATGTTCCGCGCTCTCGCGGCTGATCGTTCTCGAAGAAAACCACGACCGGGTCGTGGAACGTTTGCTCGGCGCCGCCGCCAGCGTGCGTGTCGGCAATCCGGAAGAACCGGGTATCGTAGTCGGGCCGGTAATCGACGAGGCCGCTTACCGACGCATTCTGGAGTACATCGAGATTGGCAAGAGAGAGGCGACACTCGCCTACCAGGCAAAGGACGTTCCGCCACACGGTTATTTCATTCCGCCCACGATTTTCACTGGAGTGAAACCAGGCATGCGGATCGCGCGCGAGGAGATTTTCGGGCCAGTGCTAAGTGTGATCAAGGTGCGTGACCTCGATGAAGCGATCGAAGTCGCCAACGGCACCGATTACGCGTTAACCGGCGGCTTTTTCTCGCGCAGCCCAGCTAACATCGAGCGCGTCAAAGCGCAGTTGGAAGCCGGCAACGTTTACATCAACCGCCCGTGCACCGGCGCCATCGTTGGCCGTCATCCCTTTGGCGGATTCAAGATGAGCGGCACCGGCACTAAAGCTGGTGGCGAAGATTATTTGCTGAACTTCCTCGTTCCGCGCGTCGTAACGGAAAACGTCACACGTCACGGTGTAGCGCCGGAAAAAACGCCCGAATACCGCGACGAATTTCTTTGGCCAAGAGGATAGTCGCGCCGACGTCGTGCCTGTCGGGACAAATCGAGGAAGGCTCGCTACTGGTCTATTGGACGACCCCTACTCAGCAGTTTCACCACGGTGACCACCATGTAGAGTACCGGCCACGCGGAGGTCAGAACAATCAGCGCAAATACCACCATTTCCCTGGCACGCTCCCGCGCAGCTTCGATACGGAATTCGCGTCCTAAATTGTAAAAATTTCTGAATCCGTATCTTTCCTCCCCGTCGTAAGGCGAAAAATAGCCGCCGTGCCATTGGCCGAAACCAGAATGGAAAAAGTAATCCGTGTGCGGAAATTGCCCCTTTCCCGTGGAAGGACTCCTCGGTTTCATAACCAAAACCTCGCGTCGGAACCGCCAACATGATACCACGTTATAAAAAGGAATCAGCCTGAAAATAGGCTTCTGAAGACACCGGGCAGCGAAACACTCAATCAGTGCAAATTGAAACCAAATCTAGGTGTTGTCACCGGATGCGCTTGCACCTTTGCCAGTTCGCCAATCGCGCCGCAGCGCTGCTGATGAAACTGCTGTTTGGCTGCGTCGCGCTTGTTCGCGTGCTCGGGAACGAAAATGTGAATCTCACCGGCGGATTTCTGCTGGCAGCAAATCACATCAGTCACTTCGATCCATTCGTCATTTCGTCAGTAGTCAGACGAAAAGTCGACTGGATGGCGATGGCAGAATTTTTTCGGTTCACGGTCGTGAGATTTCTGTTGCGCGCAGTCGATGCGTTCCCGGTGGATCGAGATCGTGCCGATCGCAAAACCATCCGGACCGCAATCGAGCGACTGAAAGAGGGACGCGTGGTCGGTCTTTTTCCGGAGGGCGGGATTCGCGATGGCGCGCGATCGCTGCTCGAAGGCGCACCGCTGCGGCCCGGCGCATCAACGCTGGCGCAGATTGCCGGCGTTCCGATTTTGCCCTGCGTTATCCTTGGCAGCGATCGCCTCTATTCGACTAAACGCTGGCTGCCGCTTCGGCGCACACCCATTTGGATCGCGTTCGGCAATCCAATTTCGCATTTTCCTGATCTCGAAAGATCACAGGCGCGCGAGCGGATCGAATCCGAATTGACGTCTGCATTCAAAAATCTCTACACGGACCTGCAACAAATATTTCGCCTGACAACGGACGACTTGCCGCACTCGCCGCGAGAACGGATGAGCAAATCCGCACGTCATCCCGAGCGATGTCGAGGGACCCCGTTGCAAAAGCTTAGGGTATCACCGCGGGATTCTTCGAGTCCGCTTCCCTCCGCTCAGAATGACAGACTCCAGCGTATGACTGCCATGACAGTCGATTCGCTTCTTTGCGCATCGATCAATTTTCTTCATATGCGCCACCGGCTAAACGGGCACAGCCGCGAGGAAATGGAGCGCTACGTGGAGCAGTGCGAGCGAATCACCGCCGATCAATATTATGCCTCGCCGCACGATGACAATCTTGCTGAAGCGCTGGGAAATGGTCACTCGACTATCACATGGCGCAGCCCGATCGAGACCAAATTCCCAGCCAACAATATCGCATACGCAGATTTCTTTCCTTCAGAGCGTGGTCACAGTGCACCGACGGTTTTCATTTTGCATGCGCTGATGTCCACGAGCCCTGTTGGCTATCGGCGTTGCGCACTGCATTTCAACCAACTTGGCTGGAACGCCTGCTTTGTTCGGCTGCCATACCATTATTCGCGTGTCCCTCGCGGGTATTGGAACGGTGAGCTTGCGATCACCTGCAACTTGATCCGCAACGCGGAGGGGTTGCGCCAGGGCGTAATGGAGCTACGCCAATTGATGAGTGCATTGCGCGAACGCGGCTCCGGCGAATTCGGCGTACTCGCCACCAGTTACGGCGCATGGATCGGTGCGTTGCTGGCAATGGTCGAGCGCGACCTGCGTTTCGTCGCCTTGATGGCGCCGATCGTAAACATCGACCACGCGATCTGGGAAAGCCCCGCAGCGCGGTCCATTCGCCGTGAACTGCGTCGGGCCAACATCGAGGCGTCTCTCGTCGCCCGGCATTTTCATCTGAGCTCACCGATTCACAACATGCCGCGATGTGATCCGGCCCGAGTTTTGTTTGCAGCAGGCGAGTTCGATTCGATCACGCCACTCGAACACCTCGAGACCATCCAGCAAAAGTGGCGTGGCTCCGAACTCTTGCGCGTTCGACAGGGCCATTTTGGTCACCGCATGTTGGACGAGACTATTGAGCGATTGAAACAGCGCGGCGATTTATAGTCATCAATCTTGTTCCGCGTCAGCGAAACGGCGTGCAGAGGACTGCCCGCCCTGCCTGAAGCGCCGACGATTCATCCTATCTCGGTAGGGCGCGTCACTCCGTGCGCACCGTCGTCTTACCCGACGGTCAATTTATTCCGAGAAATTCCAGACTTGGTCCGAGATCGCGAAACGCGGCTTCCGCGAGAACATTGTGGCCTTGGACCGAAGCATGCCAGCCATCGATCGGATGCAGCAACTCCACGCGACTCAGGTCGGCTGTTGCCAAGGCATCCGAATATTGCAATTGCGCGTTGGTGTTGCCAGCGAGCTCGCGATTCAGTTCGCTTACGATTTCGCGCAACTCCTTATTCACCATCCTTGCAAGGCGAATCAGATTAGAGCGGTAAGCCGGCCGAAAGGATGTGAAATATTTGTACGTGCTTTCAAGGTGCGGGTAGCGCGATGGGTCCTGGCTTCGCAGACGTTCTGCGATTTCGCGGCCTTTGAAATAGGACTCGAAATTGATGAGACCGTACACCATGACTGCGACGCGGTAACGCTGCACGCGAGCGCGATCAATGAGACGCCGCATTTGTCGCGTGAAATTGTTCCGGAGGTCCCGGCTTTGCCGTTGTAAACGGCTTTTAGGTTGCTCCAAGTCGCTGGTGGGACTTCGCCACGCCCAATCAACGTTGTTGTGTCCGATCGAGATCAGAACCAAATCCGGAAAACGTTTCATCACCAGCAAGTCGCCAATTTGCCCGGAGAAATTGCGCGTCCGAAGAATTCTTCGGAAGAGATTCTGCCGTTTGCCTCGGGGATCGACGAGCGCACCGATGCCCGCGCATTCAACCGCAACAAATGGCGTGAGCTCCTCGAGTCTCTTCGAGACGCTCTGAATGCCCAACGGTGCCGGGGTAGTGTCGAGAAACCAGTTGTTCCCGTGGCAACTGCGAGCGCGCCAAAACGTGCTCCAGGCGGACGAGATGTGAATTCCCATGCAGACACTGTCACCGACCATGGCGACATGCGGCAGCCGCGCAATCAACTCAGTCTGTGGAATGTCGCCCTTTCGATACGCCAGGTAATCAGAATGCAGGCGAGATGTTGGCTCACCAATCCGTTCCAGAAAATTTGCGCTGACAACCCGGACAGGCTTCCACATGGATTCTATTAGTTGAAACGAAATTCGTCACTGTTGAAGTTTCAATTCAGCCAATCCATCGCTTCGAGCAGACGGCGAAACTCGGGACTGTCCGTCGAGAGCGCGGGTAACCATTCGCCGATTGGTTCGCGTTTCCACCACGCTTTCTCGCCGATTGGA
>Ga0193707_1000247_pt1 | contig 17309 bp, 13 predicted proteins | sample U3c2metaG_FD_143043 | JGI IMG/M metagenome (GOLD analysis project Ga0193707, IMG submission 143043) | Soil microbial communities from a riparian zone of the East river system, Colorado, United States - U3c2 | ecosystem: Environmental > Terrestrial > Soil > Riparian zone | place: USA: East River... | reverse complement strand
GCCGAGACCAGCTACTGAGGTGGCTCTGCGGCGCAGGACGCTAGCGTCCGAAGATCGGTGGCCTGTAGCGCTCTGTCCTGTAGCGCTCAGATCTTCGGACGTAACGGTGGCTCAGGCACAGTGGCTTCACAGCAGACTTAGCACACGAACTTCAGGTGCAGGACGCTAGAGTCGGCCGGCCTTCTTCAAGGAGAGGTAGGTGTCAGCCAGGGCTGGGGCGATGTGGTCGGGGTTCTCGTCTACTACGGTGGCGCCGGCTCGGGTGAGGATGGCGGTGACGCGATCGCGGTCGAGGCGGGTGCGGGCGGCTGAGGCAGCGGCGTAGACATCGGGGAGGTCGGCGCGGGCGGACTCGAGCTCGGTGAGGCGGGGGTCGGCGACCGAGGCCAGGACGATGACGTGGCGTCGGAGCAGCGGGCCGATGACGGGGAGGAGGGACTCCTCGATGACGGCCGGGTCGAGGCCGGTGAGGAGGACGACGAGGGACCGCTGGCCCAGGCGCTCGAGGACCTGGGAGACGACGATGTGGAAGTCGGTCTGGACAAGCTCGGCCTCGACGTTCGCCAGTGCGTTCACGAACGAAGGCAGCACGTCTTCCGGAGCAGGACGTCGTACGTCGGCTCGCACCGCGGAATCGCAAGCCAGCAAGGAAACCCGGTCGCCCGCGCGGGTCGCGAGAGCGGCCAGCAGGAGCGCCGCGTCCATCGCGTGGTCGAGGCGTGGCGCGTCACCGACCCGGCCGGCGGACATCCGGCCGGAGTCGATCACGATGGCGACCTGCCGATCGCGCTCGGGCCGCCAGGTCCGCAGTACGACGTTGCCGCGCCGGGCCGTCGCTCGCCAGTCGATGCTGCGTACGTCGTCCCCCGGCACATAATCACGCAGTGAGTCGAACTCCGTGCCTTGCCCTCGCACCAGTAGCGCCGTACGCCCGTCCAGCTCCCGCAGCCGCGCCAACCGCGACGGCAAGTGCTTGCGGCTGTTGAACGGCGGCAGCGCCCGCACGGTCCACGGCACCCGGTGCGACCCCTGTCGGCCGGCGAATCCGAGCGGACCGATCGCCCTGATCGTCACCTGCTCCGCGTGCCGGTCACCACGCCGCGTCGGCACCAGATGCGTCACCAGCCGGCGACGCTCCCCCTGCGGCAGGTCCAGCTTGTGCGGCGGATCCAGTACGCCGGCCGACGGCGGCCACGCGTCCCGCAACAACCCGCGCACCCGCCGACCCGGATTCGCGACCAGCAACTGAACCACAGCCTGCTCACCGAGCCGTACGGCGTTGTCGCCCTCACGACTCAACTGCAGCCGCCGAGGCGATCCGGCCAGCAGCATGTCCACCACACACACCACCAGCACGACCGCGACCACCACGCCGACCCCGGCCCAGCTCGGCATGAGTAGAGCGACGAAGACGACCCCGACGGCGGCCAACAGACCGGCCCAGCCAGTCAGCACCATCAGCGTGGTACCGGCACCGTGGCCAGCACGCTCTCCAGCACCGCATCGGCGCTGACACCCTCGAGCTCGGCCTCCGGCCGCACCTGCACTCGATGCCGAAGGCAAGGACGCGCCATCGCCTTCACATCGTCGGGGATCACGTAGTCACGCCCCGACAACCACGCCCACGCGCGGGACACCGCCAGCAACGCGGTCGCCCCGCGCGGCGACACCCCGAGCTGCAGCGACGGTGACTGTCGGGTGGCCCGGCAGAGGTCCACCACATACGCCAGCACGTCCTCCCGCACGGCAACCCGCCGTACGGCGTTCTGACCGGCCAGAAGGTCCTCTGGTCCGGCTACCGGACGCAGACCGGCTGCCTCGAGGTCCCGCGGGTCGAAGCCCTGCGAATGCCGAGCCAGTATGGCGATCTCCGTGTCGCGTGGCGGGATGTCTAGGGTCACCTTCAGCAGGAAGCGGTCGAGCTGGGCCTCCGGCAACGGATACGTGCCTTCGTACTCGATCGGGTTCTGGGTGGCGGCGACCACGAACGGCACCGGCAGTTTGCGCGGTTCGCCGTCCACGGTGACCTGCCGCTCCTCCATCGCCTCCAGCAGTGCGGCCTGGGTCTTCGGAGGGGTCCGGTTGATCTCGTCGGCCAGCAGGATGTTCGTGAACACAGGGCCCGGCCGGAACTCGAACTCACTGGTCTTCGCGTCGTACACGAGCGATCCGGTCACATCACCCGGCATCAGGTCCGGCGTGAACTGCACCCGCTTGGTGTTCAGCCGCATGGCCGTCGACAGCGCCCGCACCATCAGGGTCTTCGCCGTACCGGGCACACCCTCCAGGAGGACGTGGCCGCGGCACAGCAGGGCGAGCACCAGTGCGGTCACCGCGGTGTCCTGGCCGACCACCGCCTTGCCGATCTCGGTCCGCAGCGCGATCAAAGCCTGCCTGGCCTGGTCGGCGCTGACATCGGTAGTCGTCACGGGGCCTCCCGGCGTGGACTGAGGAGCGTAAGGAGCGAAGCGACTGAAGCGACGAGGGAACGCCGGGAGTAAAGCCCCGTGACCCGCCGTGCCGGAGGCGCGGCCATGTGTATCGTCACGGGCTTCGTACCTCCTGCGTCAGTACGTCGAGTTCATGGGACAAGGACATCAGAGCGGCGTCACTGAGTGGTGGAAGGCCGTAGAGGAGTTCGTACAGCATGGCCGGATCCCGGCCGGTCCGAGCAGCCACGGTTGCGACAACTGCTGAAGGGTGTGCCCGCCGGGGGATGCCATGCGCCTTGTGCAGCTTCCCGAGCGCCGACTCACGCATCGCGGCGGCGGCGCGGTCCCGAGCGCGTGAGCGACGGTAGAGCCGCGCCCTTCCCTCAGTGGTCTCCGCGGCGTGCACGATCACCGGTAACCGCTCCGTAATCACCGGACCGAGCCGACGTCCCCGCCAGAGCGCTACAACCAGTACAGCGAACGCCAGCGCCCAACCGATGTAGCGGATGTCCGGTGGGACCAGCGAGGCGCCGCCCGAGTCATCGTCGTCGAGGCCGCTGGACTCCCACTGCGGCAGGAACCAGGTCAACTCCTGGTGTGTGCCAAGCAGATTGAGTGCCAGTGCCGCATTGCCGTCGTCAGCGAGCTCCGCGTTGGTGAACGTGCGCGGAGTGCCTACGACATCGACGATCCGGTTGTCTGACTCCATCCGGATCACCGTGTGGTTGATGCCGTCGCCGTAGCAGCTCTGCGCACCGCCGGGAGCGGAGTACGTCGACCCGCTGACAGTGGCCGTGTCCGCCTTCACCGCAGCCGGTAGATCGCAGCCCGGTTCGCGACTGCCCGACGACATGACCTGGCCGGTGTCCTGCACACCGGGTGCGAGGATCTCCAAGGCCCGTGTCCCTGGGCGGATCAGGATGAGGTGACTCCACCGTGCATCCGCGATCCGCTGCCAGTCAGAGCGATCCAGCGACCCCGCCGGGCCGATGACGAGCGTCTTGCCGTCTCCAGGCTGTATGGCGTCGTCCAGGACCTCTGTGCCGTGCACGTTGACACTGTGGTTCTTCAGCAGCGTCGCCAGGGCGCGTGCGCCGTCCGAGTCGGTGGAGTCCGGGCTGAAGGGTCCTGAGGTCCGCGCGGTCGTGGCGATCATGACGATGATGGCGATCAGCACGATGGCGCCGGTGACGAGCAGCGGTGTCCGCAGCACTCGCCAGCTCTCGCCGGCACTCCGCCCGACCGGCGTACTCACACCGACATCCGAGCGGTTCGTGCTGCGTTGTCGGCGGCCACTACAGCGGCATACCGCTCCGGCGTCCCGGGACGGTTGCCGTAGACAACCTCAGTGAAGGCCAGTGCGGCCGGTTGCAGTGGCTCCCGCAGTGTCGGCGTGGTGCGGCCCGCATCCGCGACCACCTCGTACGCCGTCCGGCCGGCGCGCTCGTCCAGGATGGTGCGTTCGGTGAGTTCCGAGACGCAGGCCCGGAAGCGACTGCGGATCGCGAGTGCGTAGTCCCCGGAGGCTGCCTCCCGCTCCGACTGGGCGCGGTACTCGGCCGCTGTCCGGGGCTTGGCCGTGTCGAACACCGCCTGCGTCGTCCCGTGGCTGGTCCGCAGTACGCCGGACCGCCACAGCACCACGACCACGATGAGTGCGAGCAGACCGATCAACATGGCCAGACCGGCGTGCCCGTTGGAGGAGGAGCCGGTGAGGCTGTCCAGCAGATCGCTGATCCAGTCCAGGACCTTGGCGATCGCCTTCTCGATGATCGAGCCGCCGGACTGCCGGTACGCCGACTTGGACAGCTCCTTGGCCGCCTCCTGCGCCCCCTGGTCCCGGCCGACGTCGACCGGCGGTTCAGCGGGCAGCAAGAGATAGGTGATCACGACGGGCCCCCGGAGCGCAGCACCGGACGCATCCACAGGTCGAGGCCTTCTCGGCGTACCCGGAGGTCCAGATAGATCAGCGCCTGGACGGAGGACATGAACGCGAGGCTGGCGACCAGAGTCAGCACGGTCGCGATCCCGGCGGCCGCACCGAGGGCGACCGCCGCCGCCGTGGCGCCGGTGCCCTCGCTGCTGTCTGCCCACGAACCGACCGTGATCACCAGCGTCGAGATCCCGAACTGCAGGGCGTAGCTGACGATGTTCACCACGAGCCCCCCGAACAGCAGGATGCCGAACACCCGCCAGAACTTGCCCTTCACCAGCCGCCAGGACCGTCGCAGCGCGCCCCAGATCCCCACTCTGGCAGGGATGTAGAGCCCGATGTCCGGTGCGTGCCGGCCCTCCATCAGTACGACGGTCCCGGCCAGCACCAGGCGGATCCCGAAGATCACCACGAGCACTCCGCCGATCAGCATCATCGCAACGGCCACCGCACCGGCCGCGTCGGAGGAGATCGCCGCGTCCGTGCCGGCTCCGATCCCCAGCACCGCCAGACCCCAGCCGCCGATCAGCAGCATGAACGACAGCGACTGCACCAGCCCGACCGCCGCCAGCGCGGGCAAAGCCGGGCGGACCAGCCGCAGGAGCTCCCGTGGGCCGACCCGATGGGCCAGCTGACTCCGCACCGCGGCCAGCGCGATGATCCCGGCCAGCATGCTCGACACCACGCTGAACAGCACGAGCTGCACGCCGTACGTGAGTAACAGCGCAGCACTGGCCTGCTGGAACGGGTCTTCCGCACCGAAGAACCCACCAAGCCCACCCGGTACGGTGACCTCCATCAGAGCGGCCTGCACCGCGACCAGAGCGATGGCGGCCAGCACCGGGAGGCCCAGCATGATCGTCTTGTTGTCGGAGATGGTCCGGGCCGCGTTGTCCAGCAGGTCGGCTGGCAGCCAGGGCCGCAACGGCTCCTCGGCCGCCTCCTCATGCAAACGGATGTCGTCGGCCACTGCCTGCCTCCCCTCGAGTGAACCGCCTGGCTGGATCCTGCGTGAGTTGTGGTGAGCCCCGGCAATGCACCATGATCACAGCCCAACTCGGGGTCACTCGGCGATCCGGCGTGTGCACTACCCGGGGAATGGGACACTATCCGTAGTGCGTACGGTCAGCATCCGCTGGGCGCACAACGATCGGACGGCAAGGAGCAGGGCGTGGCAGATGGTAACCGGGCGATGAGAGGTCGGGTCCTCATCGTCGACGACGACACGGCGTTGTCCGAGATGCTCAGCATCGTGCTGCGCAACGAGGGCTACGACACCTATCTGTGCGCGACCGGTGACAAAGCGGTACCGGCGTTCCGTGAGTTCAAGCCCGACCTGCTGCTGCTCGATCTGATGCTGCCCGGGATGGACGGGATCGACGTCTGCCGGGCGATCCGGGCCGAGTCCGGCGTACCGATCGTGATGCTGACCGCCAAGAGCGACACGGTCGACGTCGTGCTGGGCCTGGAGTCCGGGGCCGACGACTATGTGGTCAAGCCGTTCAAGCCGAAGGAGCTGGTGGCCCGGATCCGGGCCCGGTTGCGGCGGATGGACGAGCCCGGGCCGGAGTCGCTGACAATCGGCGACCTCACCATCGACGTGGCCGGGCACTCGGTGAAGCGGGCCGGCGAGACGATCCAGCTGACGCCGCTCGAGTTCGACCTGCTGGTCTGCCTGGCCTCCAAGCCCTGGCAGGTGTTCACCCGCGAGGTGCTGCTGGAGCAGGTGTGGGGCTACCGGCACGCGGCCGACACCCGGCTGGTGAACGTGCACGTCCAACGGCTGCGCTCCAAGATCGAGAAGGACCCTGAGCACCCGGAGATCGTGGTCACGGTCCGCGGCGTCGGCTACAAGGCGGGTGCGGACTGATCGAGTACGGACGCGACCAAGAGCCGCAGGCTGACCCTGAGTCCGCTGTCGTGCAGGCGGCAGCCGGGCCGGAGCAGCCGCCGGCCACTCCGGAGCAGGAGGTGGCCGAGTCCCGTGGGACGGAGCTGGAGCTGACCGCCGCCGCGGTGGACTGGCCTGCCTACCCACAGCCGCTCTGGCGGACGCACCCCAAGCATTGGCCGGACATCTGGCGCCGGTCCATTCAGGCCCGGATCGTCACCGGCACCCTGCTGATGTCGACCGTCGTCCTGATCCTGGTCGGCTGGGTGATGATGAGCCAGGTCACCGACGGCGTGCTCGAGTCCCGCCGTACCAGCGCCCAGGCGGAGGCGCTGGCCCAGCTCACGCAGCTGTCCACCACGATCAACGCCGCCGACCGCAACACCATCAACCAGCAGCTGTCCGAGCTGGTGCTCGGCTCCAACCGCCCCGGCCTGTACGACGTCCTGCTGGTGCCGACCGACAGCTCGAAGTCCAACGCGATCCGCTACACCGGCCTGGTCGACAGCGACTCGATCCCGCAGCCGCTGGCGTCCTCGGTGATGAGCGACGACTCCAAGCTGTACGACACCTACACCGAGATCAACTACCGCGACGCCCCCAGCGTCCCCGGCCTGGTGATCGGCTCGCAGCTCCGGATCAACTCCACCAACGAGCGGTACGCCGTCTACTTCCTGTTCCCGCTCACCGCGCAGCAGGAGACGCTCGACGTCGTCCAGCGCGCCCTGGTGACCGCGGGACTGCTACTGATCGTGCTGCTCGGCGCCGTGGCCTGGCTGGTCACCCGGCAGGTCGTCACTCCGGTGCGGATGGCGCGGCGGATCGCGGAGCGGCTGGCGGCGGGCAAGCTCGAGGAGCGGATGCAGGTCCGCGGCACCGACGACCTGGCCCGGTTGGCGGTCTCGTTCAACAAGATGGCGAGCAACCTGCAGCGGCAGATCCGCCGGCTGGAGGAGCTGTCCCGGCTGCAGCGCCGGTTCGTCTCCGACGTCTCGCACGAGCTGCGCACGCCGCTGACCACGGTCCGCATGGCCGCGGACCTGCTGCACGAGAGCCGCGACCAGTTCGACCCGATCAGCCGCCGCTCGGTGGAACTGCTGCAGAACGAGCTCAACCGGTTCGAGGAGCTGCTCGCGGACCTGCTGGAGATCAGCCGGTTCGACGCCGGAGCGGCCGCACTCGACCTGGAGGACGTCGACCTGCGCGACATCGTCAACCGCGTCCTGGAGAACCACGAGACCTTGCTGCACCGCAAGGGCTGTGCGGTCGAGCTGGACATGCCGCAGCCGTGCCGCGTCCAGGTGGACTCGCGCCGGATCGAGCGCATCCTGCGGAACCTGATCGGCAACGCCATCGAGCACAGCGAAGGCCTGCCGATCCGGATCAGTACGGCGTACGACGCGGACGCGGCGGCGGTCGCGGTCCGCGACCACGGCATCGGCTTCCGGGCCGAGGAGGCAGAGATGGTGTTCAGCCGGTTCTGGCGCGCCGACCCGGCCCGGGCCAGGACCACCGGTGGCACCGGCCTCGGCCTGTCCATCGCCCTCGAGGACGCCCGGCTGCACGGCGGCCGGCTGGACGCCTGGGGTTCACCGGGTGACGGCGCCTACTTCCGGCTCACGCTGCCGCGCCGGCCCGACGTCACCCTGACCGGCTCCCCGCTACCGGCCCGCCCGCCCGACGCCAGCCGGGTCGTCACCGAGAAGTCGCTGGTCGACGTGGGAGCGCCGTACCAGAAGCTGACCGGCGGTGAGGAGCGGTGAGTCGCCGACTGCTGGCGGTCGTCCTGGCCGTGCTGCTGCTGGCCGGCTGCGCGACCGTGCCGACCAAGGGCACCGTCCGCAGCGGGAGCCGCCAGGGCCTGGCGCCGGAGCTGGGTGGCGTCGGGGTGGATGCGAAACCGCCGCGGGCGAACGTCAACGAGATGGCCATCGTCAACGGCTTCCTGGAGGCCATGTCGGACTCGCAGGGCCTCGATGTCGCCCGGCAGTACATGACCCCGGAGGCCGCGGCGGCGTGGAAGCCGGAGTCGGGGACCGTGGTGTACGACCAGCGCCCGGACGCGCTCGCGGAGCGAGCCGGCGGTATTCAGCTGACCGCCCGGAAGATCGCCACCATCAACGAGCGCGGCGACTGGATCCCCGCGCCGGCGGACACGCCGGCCGACTTCTTCTTCAAACTGACCGAGGTGGACGGGCAGTACCGGGTCGCCGCGCCGCCGCCCGGGGTGTACCTGGGCAGCAACCAGGTGGATCTGAAGCTCGCGCCGCGCGACCTGTACTTCTTCACGCCGGGCCGGGAGATGCTGGTCCCGGACCCGGTCTACCTGCCGGTGAACCTGTCGCCCGGGCAGGCCGCGACCCAGTTGGTCCAGGAGTTGCTGAAGGGCCCGACCGGCCGGCTCGGCAACGGCGTGATCTCCCTGGCACCACCAGGTACCGAGGTTCAAGTGTCGGTCCCGGTGGAGTACGGCGTGGCGACAGTGGCACTCAACGACACTGCCGGGACGCTCCGGGACCAGGACCGCCGGCTGCTCGCGGCCCAGATCGTCTGGACGCTCAACCAGATCAGCCTCCGGGCCAAGATCACCGTCGGCGGCGCACCGCTGCTGCCGGACGACCCGGACGTTCTGCCGTTCTCGAACTTCAGCCAGTACGACCCGTCCGTCTCCGGTGGGTCGCTGACCGATCTGTACGGGCTGAGGTCCGGGAAGGTGCAGCGGATCGACGGGCTGGACGGCGCGTCGGACATCGCCGCCCGCCCGCTGGACACCAGCCAGCTCTACCAGTACGAGGCCAAGTCGTTCGCGGTGAACCTGCACGGCGACGCCGGCGCGATCGTGACCACGATCGACGGCGACGACGTGGTCGCGTACGCCCGGCTGAACGCGACCGACAAGGCCGACCGGGTCAAGCCGATCCCGGTGAGCGGCCGGGTGCCGCCGCCGAGCTACGACAACCAGGACAACCTCTGGATCCTGGACAAGGCCGACGGCGCCGCGCCACGGCTGCGGATCCGCAACCGCGACGGTGTCGTCAGCGCGGTGACGGTCAAGTTCCGCGGCGACGCCCCGGTGTACCTCAAGATGGCGCCGGACGGTGTCCGGGCGCTGCTGGTGATGAAGTCCAAGTCGAGCGGGAAGAACTACGTACAGACCGGGACCGTCCAGTCCGCCAACGGCGGCAAGCAACTGGTGCTCGGGCAGTTCCGCCGGCTCCAGCTGCAGCTCAACGACATCACCGACGCGGCCTGGAACAACAAGGGCATCCTGGTCGTCGGCGTGAGCCCAGCGGCCAGCAACCCGATCCGCCTGCCCTGGCTGGTCGACGCCGACGGCTCCAGGCTGCAGCTGCTGCCCGGCTCGCCGGCCAGTTTCTCCGCCGACCGCGTGGCCTCCAATCCGAACATGGACACGCTGCCGGTGGTCGAGGACGTCGAAGGCAAGGTGCATTGGCTCAGCCGCGACCTGCTCTGGACACCGATGGACCCCGATGGACACGAGTCGGCCCTGGTCCCGGTGTACCCGGGCTGACAGCTCGACTTGTCCACAGGACCGCGGTCCGACGGTTGCGGGTGACGGCCCGGTTCATCGATCGTGGGTGCGGTGCCGGCCCGGGACGCGTTCATGGATCTCGTGCTGGGTGGGCGCTGTGCGGGCTGCGAGCGGCCCGGTGTCACTCTCTGTGGTGGTTGCCGGGAGCTACTGACCTCACTGACGCCGTTCCGTGCCTGGCCGGACCCGCGGCCGCCCGGATTGCCGCCGCCGACCGCGGGTGCGCCGTACGCCGATGAGCTCCGGCAGCTGATCATCGCGCACAAGGAGAACGCCCGGTACGCGCTTGCTCGCCCGCTCGGTGGCGTGCTCGCCACCGCCGTGCTGAGCGCGCTGGGGGAGCGCCGGGGCGCCTGGTTGTGCCCGGTCCCGTCGGCCCGCGCGACGGTCCGGCAGCGCGGGCACGATCCGCTGCGGCGGATCACGAAGGCCGCGGTCCGGGCCTTGCGCGGACAGGGGATCGATGCCCGGCCGGCCGACGCGCTGCGGGTCGTACGACGCCCGGACGACCAGGCCGGCCTGTCCGCGGAACGCCGTACCGCCAACCTGGCCGGGGCTTTCGCGGTTCGTTCGCGCTGGGCTGAAAGACTGACGGATCAACCGGTCCTGCTGGTCGACGACGTGATCACCACCGGTTCCACGCTCGCGGAGGCCTGCCGCGCCTTGGAATCCCGGGGGATTCCGGTACTCGGCTGCGCCGTGGTGGCCGCGACCCGCCGGCACTCGCCGTCTGGTTCATGAGAACTTCCCTACCGGTTTTCGCCGAAGCCGACTAGCGTTGGCCCATGACACCCGCTTGGGCTTGTCGGGCAGGGATGTGGTGCAGGGCCGGATCAGCCGGAATCCTCACCACGTCCTCCGACCGGCTCGATGGCGGGTGTTCTCGTTTCGGGCGCCCCCACCGCAACCAGCACAGTGAGATGGAGTCGCTTTCGCAAGCTTGCGGGGGTCCGGAGACGTAACAAGAAGTCGCCGATCGATGGAGGTTTCCGTGGACGTCGTTGTCAAGGGTCATCACTGCGAGGTCAGTGACCGCTTCCGGCAGTACGTCGAGGAAAAACTCGAGCGAATCGAGAAAGTCGATCACCGGGTACTGCGGTGCGAGGTGGAAGTCAGCCAGGAGAAGAACCCGCGACAGCACGATCGGGCGATGCGTGTCGAGCTCACCATGTACACCAAGGGTCCGGTGGTCCGCGCCGAAGCGTGTGGCGAGACCAAGCAGGCGGCGTTCGACGTCTGCCTGGACCGGCTCCGGGCCCAGGTCCGCAAGGCGGCCGACCGGCGCCGGGTGCACCGCGGTGAGCGTTCGCCGGAAGGCCTGCGGCACGTCAACGCGAAGCAGCCACTGGAGAACACAGCTCTGGAGGAGACAGTCGCCGACGACATGGCGGCGACGTACAAGGTCGGATCGCTCACGGTCACCGGCGACGGTCCGCTGGTGATGCGCGAGAAGACTCACACCGCCAAGCCGATGTCCCTGGACCAGGCGCTCTACGAGCTCGAACTGGTCGGACACGACTTCTACCTGTTCGTCGACGCCGACGAGAACCAGCCCAGCGTCGTCTACCGCCGTCGCGGTTACGACTACGGCGTGATCCGTCTGACCGTTTGACACCTCTGCCCCGACCGGGGCGGTGGGGCGGGGAAGGTTTGCGCACAGTGTGAGGCCGGCCTTCGAACCTCGGGAGGCAACAGGAAGGGGCCGGGCTGACCGGCCCGGCCCCTTCCTCCGCTCTGGTACGGGTCAGCCGTCGATCTGGGACTGGAGCTCGGCGGCGTAGGTCGCTACCTCGGCGTAGACGCCGGGGTTGCCCGCGTCCGCGCAGCCGACGCCCCAGGAGACGACGCCGAACAGGCGGCCGTTCAGGACCAGCGGACCGCCGGAGTCACCCTGACAGGAGTCCTTGCCGCCGTCCTCGTAACCGGCGCAGATCTCGCCGTCGGCGGTGTAGCCCTCACTCGCGTACGCCTGCTGGCAGTACGCGTCGCCCAGCACGGGGACGTCCACCTTCTGGAAGACGTCCTCCGGGCCGGTGCCCTCGGTCGTTCCCCAGCCGTCGACGACCGACGCCGCGCCGGCCGCGTCGGCGGCCTTGTCGGTCTCCAGCGCCAGCGTCGGTACGCCGTCGAACGGCGTGGCCAGCGTCAGTACGGCGACGTCGTGGCCAGCGCACCGGCCGCCAAGGCGGCGCGGACCGACTGCACTCTTCCGGTCATGCCTCACTCCAGGTTGATAGGGGCCGCGCGGGCGGGCGGCCTCCCCGCAGCCTTCCCGAACACCTTCCGTAGCACACTTCCACTTGCGGTAACTCCCGAGTTATGCCCCGGTGCCGGCCTGATTCTGTCGGTGGGCACCGGCACAATCGGAGGCGTGACTGTACTGATGCCACGCCTGCGGCGCGGCGAATCATGGGGCTTTAGCTCCCGGCCTTCCCTCGTCGCTCCAGTCGCTTCGCTCCCTCCGCTCCTCAGTCCAGGCCGGGAGGCCCCATGACTGCCCAAGTGTTGTCGACCGCGCAGGCTCGGCGAGTGGCGTTGGCTGCGCAGGGGTTCATGGATCCCCGGCCCAAAGGAGTGCCCGATGCGCGGGCGCTGGCCCGGGTGCTGGGACGGATCGGGCTGATTCAGATCGACTCGGTGAATGTGCTGAGCCGGACGCAGTACCTGCCGTTGTACTCGCGGCTCGGGCCCTACCCGCGGGACTTGCTGGACCGGGCCTCCGGGAAGCCGCCGCGGCGGCTGGTGGAGTACTGGGCGCACGAGGCGTCGCTGATCCCGGTCGAGACCCACCCGCTGATGCGCTGGCGGATGGCCCGCGCGACGACCGAAGCGTGGGGCGGTCCCCGGTCGATCGCCCAGGAGCGGCCGGACCTGCTCAAGCAGGTGCTCGCCGACGTTCGCGACCACGGCCCGCTGACCGCCCGCGAGATCGACGACGACGTCGAGCGCTCCCGGGACAACTGGGGCTGGAACTGGTCCGACGTGAAACGTGCCCTCGAGTTTCTCTTCTTCGCCGGCGACATCACGGTCGCCCGGCGCAACCAGCAGTTCGAGCGGATGTACGACGTACCCGAGCGGGTGCTGCCCCGCGCCGTACTGGAGACTCCGACACCGTCCGTCGCGGAGGCGCATCGCGGGCTGGTGTCGATCGCGGCCAGAGCGCACGGGGTGGCGACCGCGCAGTGTCTGAAGGACTACTTCCGGACCGCGCCGGAGCCGACCGCGCAGGCGATCGCGGAGCTGGTCGAGGAGGGCGAGTTGCTCCCGGTCCGGGTCGACGGGTGGAAGCGGCCGGCCTACCTGCGGCTGCCGCGGCGGGTGAACACCCGGGCCCTGGTCAGCCCGTTCGACTCGCTGGTGTTCGAGCGGACCCGGACCGAGGTCCTGTTCGACTTCCGCTACCGGATCGAGATCTACGTCCCGGCCGAGAAGCGCATCCACGGGTACTACGTCCTCCCGTTCCTGCTCGGGGACCGGCTGGTCGCCCGGGTGGACCTCAAGGCCGACCGGACGGCCGGCGTGCTGCTGGTCCAGTCGGCACACGCGGAGCCGAAGGCACCGGTGGAGACCGCGGTCGAGCTGGCCGCCGAGCTCGTCCAGCTGGCCGGCTGGCTCGGCCTCGACCAGGTCCGGGTCGCCGGCGGTGGTGACCTGTCACCGGCACTTAGTGACGCTCTGACCGGGGCGGTGGGGTGGGCGTAGTCGTGACACAGCGGAGTTCCTGAGAAACTGCTGGGAACTTTCCGGGCCGCCTGAGCGTGGGTCGGATGGGCCCCGCGGCACCCATCCGGCGTGGCTTGGCACACCCAGCCCCGTACGATGGGTGGCGCGCGCCTGCCCGAGGGTGGAACGTGCCCTGTCGGCGTCGGCCGCAACCAAGGCTTCAGCAGCAAGGAGAGAACTCCCCACCATGAAGGTGATCGACAAGGTCCTGCGGATCGGCGAGGGCAAGATCCTGCGTCAGCTCCAGGGCATCGCGAAGATGGTCAACTCGATCGAGGACGACTTCGTCGGGATGACCGACGAAGAGCTCCGTGGTCAGACCGCGGAGTTCAAGCAGCGGCACGAGGACGGGGAGTCTCTCGACGCGCTGCTGCCCGAGGCGTTCGCGGTGGTCCGGGAGGCGGCCAAGCGGACCCTGCACCAGCGGCCGTACGACGTCCAGATCATGGGTGGCGCGGCGCTGCACCTGGGCAACATCGCCGAGATGAAGACCGGTGAGGGCAAGACCCTGGTCGCCACGATGCCGGTGTACCTGAACGCGCTCTCCGGCCGGGGCGTCCACGTGGTCACGGTGAACGACTACCTGGCCAGGTTCCAGGCCGAGTGGATGGGCCGGGTGTACCACTTCCTCGGCCTCGACTACGGCGTGATCCTGCCGGAGATGACGCCGGCCGAGCGCCGGGTCGCCTACGGCAAGGACATCACCTACGGCACCAACAACGAGTTCGGTTTCGACTACCTGCGCGACAACATGGCGCAGAGCATCGAGGACTGCGTCCAGCGCGAGCACAACTACGCGGTCGTGGACGAGGTGGACTCGATCCTGGTCGACGAGGCCCGGACCCCGCTGATCATCTCCGGCCCGGCCGAGGACTCCCAGCGCTGGTACGTCGAGATGGCGCGGATCGCGGGCACGCTGAAGCCGCGGATCGCCGACGACAAGGTGCCCGAGGAGCAGCGCCCGGTCGCCGACTACGAGGTCGACGAGAAGAAGCGCACGGTCGCGATCCTGGAGCGCGGGATCGAGAAGGTCGAGGACCGGCTCGGGATCGACAACCTGTACGAGTCGGCCAACACCCCGCTGATCAGCTACCTGAACAACGCGCTGAAGGCCAAGGACCTGTTCCGCAAGGACAAGGACTACGTGGTCGTCGACAACGAGGTGCTGATCGTCGACGAACACACCGGCCGCACGCTGCACGGGCGCCGCTACAACGAGGGACTCCACCAGGCGATCGAGGCGAAGGAAGCCGTCGAGATCAAAGAGGAGTACCAGACGCTGGCGACGATCACGCTGCAGAACTACTTCCGCCTCTACGACAAGCTGGCCGGCATGACCGGTACGGCGATGACCGAGGCGGCCGAGTTCTCCAAGATCTACAAGCTCGGCGTGGTCCCGATCCCGACCAACAAGCCGATGATTCGCAGCGACGAGCGGGACCTGATCTTCCGCACCGAGGACGCCAAGTTCGACGCGGTGGTCGAGGACATCGTCAAGGTGCACCGGACCGGCCAGCCGATCCTGGTCGGCACCACCAGCGTGGAGAAGTCCGAGCGGCTGTCCGCGCACCTGCGCAAGGAGAACGTCGCGCACGAGGTGCTGAACGCGAAGCAGCACGCGCGGGAGGCGGCGATCGTCGCCGAGGCCGGTCGCAAGGGCGCGGTCACGGTGGCTACCAACATGGCCGGCCGTGGTACCGACATCATCCTGGGCGGCAACCCGGAGCACCTGGCCGACAAGGACCTGCGCGCCCGCGGGATCGACCCGGTGGAGTCCGCCGAGCAGTACGAGGCCGACTACCCGAAGGCCCTCGAGCGGTTCGAGCAGCAGGTCAAGGACGAGCAGGAGGAGGTCACCGACGCCGGTGGCCTGTACGTGCTCGGCACCGAGCGGCACGAGTCCCGCCGGATCGACAACCAGCTCCGCGGCCGCTCCGGCCGCCAGGGTGACCCGGGCATGTCCCGCTTCTACCTGTCCCTCGAGGACGACCTGATGCGGCTGTTCAAGCGCGAGATGGTCGACTGGGCGATGTCGCGCAACGACGACGACAGCCAGCCGCTGGAGAACAAGATCGTCACCAAGGCGATCGCCTCGGCGCAGTCCCAGGTCGAGGCGCAGAACTTCGAGACCCGGAAGAACATCCTCAAGTACGACGACGTGATGAACCGGCAGCGGCACGTCGTGTACGACGAGCGCCGCCGGGTGCTCGAGGGCGCGGACCTGCGCTCGCAGGTGCAGGACATGCTCGAGGAGACCGTCACCGGGTACGTGCAGGGCGCGACCGCGGACGGGTTCGCCGAGGACTGGGACCTGGACGCGTTGTTCACCGCGATGAAGACGCTGTATTCGACCGAGCTGACCGAGGACGAGCTGATCGAGGAGGCCGGCGGCGAGAAGGCCGGCCTGACCTCGGACTTCCTGGTCGAGCGGCTCGTCGAGGACGCCAAGGAGGCGTACGAGCGGCGCGAGGAGCTGCTCGGCGAGGAGGCGATGCGCGAGCTGGAGCGTCGCGTCGTGCTGAGCGTGCTGGACCGCAAGTGGCGCGAGCATCTGTACGAGATGGACTACCTGCGCGAGGGCATCGGCCTGCGCGCGATGGCGCAGCGCGATCCCCTGGTCGAGTACCAGCGCGAGGGCTACGACATGTTCGCCGCGATGATGGAGTCGATCAAAGAGGAGTCGGTCGCCTTCATCTTCAACGTCGAGGTGGACGTGGAGGCGATGCGCGCCGAGATGGAGCTCGCCGCCGAGGCGGACGCGGCTGTTGACATCGACGAGGACGACGACGCCGAAGACATCCTCACCCCTGGTGCACCGGTGGCGGAGTTCCCCGGCCGGGTCCAGGACGAGGTGCGGCCGCGGGACACCCCGCGCCTGCGCGCCAAGGGCCTGACCGGTGACAACCGTCCGCAGCGGCTGTCCTACTCGGCTCCCACCATCGACGGCGACGACGAGGTGGCGGTCCGCCAGGACGCGGTCGAGGACGGCACCCTGCAGTACGCCGGCACTCCGCGCAACGCGGCTTGCCCGTGTGGTTCGGGCAAGAAGTACAAGCGCTGCCACGGCGACCCGGCCTCGGACGTCTACAAGTTCTGACGCACACCACCGCGGCCGGTTGGTGTGATTGGACCCCTACTGAGGCGCTGGGACAGGAAATATCAGGTCTCGAGCCACCAGTTCCTGTCTTAGGTCCCGGTGGATGGCGGTCCGCCGAGGGCTGGGTGTGGTTCGCGCCATGGCGGCGGGGGAGCGGTTGTGGTGCTCTGGATCCATGTGGCTGAGCGAGAAGTTCGGGCTGAGCGTGCCGGTGGTTGGGGCGCCGATGGCCAACGTGAGTGGCGGCAAGCTGACGGCGGCGATCTCGGCGGGTGGGGGACTCGGGATGCTGGGGGCCGGGTCCGCGGTCACCGCTGACTGGATCCGGACCGAGGGGGCCGTGGCGGCGGCGAGCAGGAAGCCGTATGGGGTCGGGCTGATGGCTTGGTCGGTGAAGGAGCGGCCCGAGCACCTCGAGGCTGTGCTGGAGTTGAAGCCGGCGCTCGTCTCCCTCAGCTTCGGGGACTATGCGCCGTACGTCGCCAAGCTGCGGGAGGCGGGCATCGTCGTCGCCACGCAGGCCGGGACGGTCGCCGACGCGCGGGAGGCGACCGATGCCGGCGTCGACGTGATCGTCGTCCGGGGCGCCGAAGCCGGTGGACATGGCCGCAACGCGGTGGCCACGCTTCCGTTGCTGCAGGCGATCCTCGAGATGACCGAACTGCCGGTGCTCGCGGGCG
>Ga0193707_1000246_pt1 | contig 17312 bp, 13 predicted proteins | sample U3c2metaG_FD_143043 | JGI IMG/M metagenome (GOLD analysis project Ga0193707, IMG submission 143043) | Soil microbial communities from a riparian zone of the East river system, Colorado, United States - U3c2 | ecosystem: Environmental > Terrestrial > Soil > Riparian zone | place: USA: East River... | reverse complement strand
CGGTGACCTGCCTGCCGTCACCGACGGCAGGGTCGCCGGCTGGCAGACGTACGTCGACCGCCAGTCCGAGCATCACACCGGAGCACCGATCGGTCGCCTCGGCCAGACTGGCTATCCGATCTGCGGGTTCGGTCCGGGTGCGGCGATCGCCTTGGCGCGGACCGGCGGTTCGGTGGCCAACTGGCAGCCAGGGTTCGACAAGGCTCGGTTGGCGAGCTCTGACTGCGGCGATGCGATCGTCGACGCCGGAGCGCTACCGCCGCGCGAGGGGCGGGCTGAGGCCCGCAAGAAGGTCGCGGACCTGGTTGCCCAGGCCCGCGCGGCCGGTGGATGGGTTCTGCTGGTCGGTGTCAGCCAGGAGCTCGCCGACGCGCATCAGGAACCCTTGGTCGCCCTGCAGCTTCCCCCGGACAACGGGCCGCGGTGGCTGACCAGTGACAGCACACGCCGACCGGGCCTGATCCAGCTGACCGATGTCACGGCGACGATCCTGAAGGGACGCACAGCCGCACAGGTCGATCCGGCCGGGGCCGAGAAGGCCGGGCCCCTGGACGGGAACGAGATCCACTTCGCCGGGGAGGTGCACACCGACGCGGCCGCGGTGATCGAGGACCGGCTGGATACCAACCAGCGGTTCGAGCAGCCACGGCCGATGCTGGTCGCGGTCTCGATGACGATCCTGGCCGCGGAGCTCCTCGCGCTCGCGTGGTTCTGGATCACGCGCTGTCCGCGATCTCGTCGGGCTCTGACCTTCACCCTGCTCACGCAAGGTGGGTTCTTCATCGCGGTGTTCCTGTCCACGGTGACCGTGTGGTGGCGGTGGCCGGCGCCAGCTTTCTCCTTGTACTGCGTGGTTCTCGGGATGAGTGCGGTCCTGGCGGGGGTGGCTCAGGTCGTGCTGAAACGCTATGCGTTCCTGGGGATCGCATTGGCGGCGTACCTGATCCTGCTCGTGGACGGCGTGCTCGGGACACCGCTGCAGTTCGGCAGCATGTTCACCGATGGTCCTGTGATCGGTGGAAGGTTCTATGGCTTCGGCAACTCCACCTTCGCGACGCTCGCGGTCGCAGCGCTCGTCACCGCCGGCTGGGCCGCGCAGGAGCTGATCAACAAGAGCAGAGTGCAGGCCGCACTCGCAGTGCTTGCGATCGGGGGCGCTGCGATCGTGGTGGACGGCAGACCGGGCTGGGGGACTGACTTCGGCGGCATCATCGCGCTGACTCCGGCTGTGCTGCTGATGGCCTGGCTGACCTGGCGGGGGAGCATCTCATTCCGTGCACTGGTCGGCGTGGGGGTCACCGGCGTACTGGCGGTCTCCGCTGTTGCCTACCTCGACTATCTGCGGCCGCCGGACCAGCGGAGTCACTTCGGTACGTTCGTAGCCCGGCTGCTGGACGGCGACGTGAGCGACGTACTGATCCGCAAGCTGCAGATGGCGGTGCAGTTCTTCACCGGGCCGTCCGGCTGGGGCATGCTCGCAGGCGTGATCGTCTGCATGCTGGCGACGGTGCTGCCGGAGAAGGTGCCCTCCGAGCCCTACCGCCGCTTCTACACCAGTCTGCCGATGATCCGGCCGACTCTGCTCGCCCTGTCGACCTGCGGTCTGGTCGGCATGCTGCTGAACGACGCCGGCGTCGCACTACCCGCGATCATGGCCGGCTTCACCGTCCCATTGCTGGTGGCCCACCTGTTGGCTTCCCCGCAGCCCGCTACCGTTTCACCTGAGTCCCACCTAGTGCAGGAGTCCTGAAGTGTCGACCGACACCGTTAGCAACGCCAGTAGCACCCCGGACGTCGAGCAGCCCTGGGCGGAGCTCGGTCTGAAGCCGGACGAGTACCAGCGGATCCGCGACATCCTGGACCGGCGTCCGACCAGCTGCGAGCTGGCGATGTACTCGGTGATGTGGAGCGAGCACTGCTCGTACAAGTCGTCCAAGGTGCACCTCAAGCGGTTCGGTGAGATCCCGCAGGAGACCCCGGCGGGCAAGATGCTCGCGGGCATCGGTGAGAACGCCGGCGTGATCGACATCGGCGAGGGCTACGCCGTCACCTTCAAGGTCGAGTCGCACAACCACCCGTCGTACGTCGAGCCGTACCAGGGCGCGGCGACCGGGGTCGGCGGCATCGTCCGCGACATCCTGGCGATGGGCGCGCGTCCGGTCGCGGTGATGGACCCACTGCGCTTCGGCCCGCTGGATGCCGAGGACACCAAGCGCGTGCTGCCCGGGATCGTCTCCGGCATCGGTGGCTACGGCAACAGCCTCGGCCTGCCCAACGTCGGTGGTGAGGTCGTCTTCGACCCGACGTACCTGGGCAACCCGCTGGTCAACGCACTGTGCGTCGGCGTCATGCGGCACGAGGACCTGCACCTGGCCAACGCGACCGGCGTCGGCAACCAGATCATCCTGTACGGCGCCAAGACCGGCGGCGACGGGATCGGTGGGGTCTCGGTGCTGGCCAGCGAGACCTTCGCGGAGGGTGGTCCGACCAAGCGGCCGGCGGTCCAGGTCGGCGACCCGTTCATGGAGAAGCTGCTGATCGAGTGCACGCTCGAACTGTTCGCCGCGCACGTGGTCGAAGGCATCCAGGATCTCGGCGGCGCGGGGCTGTCGTGCGCGACGTCCGAGCTGGCGAGTGCTGGTGAGGGCGGCATGCACGTGTCGCTCGACAAGGTGCCGCTGCGGGACGCGTCGCTCGCCCCGGAAGAGATCCTGATGAGCGAGTCGCAGGAACGCATGATGGCGGTCGTCACACCGGCGAATGTCGAAGCATTCCTGAAGATCTGCGCCAAGTGGGACCTGCAGGCGGACGTGATCGGCGAGGTCACCGGCACCGGCCGGCTGGAGATCGACTGGCACGGTGAACGCGTGGTCGACGTCCCGCCGCGGACCGTCGCGCACGAAGGTCCTGTCTACGAGCGGCCCTTCGCCAGGCCCGAGTGGCAGGACGGCCTGCAGGCCGACGGCGCCGAGAAGTTGCCGCGAGCAACCACGCCGGAAGCGCTGCGGGACACGCTGTTGACGCTGGTCGCCTCGCCGAACCTGTGCGACAAGTCCTGGGTGACGGACCAGTACGACCGTTACGTGCTGGGCAACTCGGTACTCGCGCAGCCCGAGGACAGCGGGATGATCCGGGTCGACGAGACCAGCGGCCTCGGCGTCGCGGTGTCGACCGACTGCAACGGGCGGTTCGCCAAGCTCGACCCGTACACCGGCGCCAAGCTCGCACTGGCCGAGTCGTACCGGAACGTCGCGACGACGGGCGCTCGCCCGGCCGCGGTGACCGACTGCCTGAACTTCGGCTCGCCCGAGGACCCGGCGGTGATGTGGCAGTTCACCGAGGCGATCCGTGGCCTGGTCGACGGCTGCAAGGAGCTCGGCATCCCGGTCACGGGTGGCAACGTGTCGTTCTACAACCAGACCGGCGACACTCCGATCCTGCCGACCCCGGTGGTCGGCGTACTGGGTGTCATCGACGACGTCACCCGCCGTACGCCGATCGGCTTCACGGCCGAGATGGAGGGTCACCAGCTGTACCTGCTCGGTGAGACCGAGGAGGAGCTATCCGGGTCGGAGTGGGCGCACGTCATCCACGGCCACCTCGGTGGACGGCCACCGGCGATCGACCTGGCCGCCGAGCAGCAGCTGGCCGACATCCTGATCAACGCGTCCCGCGACGGCCTGATCGACGCGGCGCACGACGTCAGCGACGGCGGTGTCGCGCAGACGCTGGTTGAGTCGGCTCTCCGCGGCGGTGTGGGTGCGCGCGTGTGGGCGCCGGACGGGCTGGACCCGTTCCTGTTCCTGTTCGCGGAGTCGGCCGGCCGGGCGATCGTCGCCGTACCGCGCACCGAAGAGGTCCGGTTCACCGACATGTGCACGGCCCGCCGTTTCCCGCACGCGAAGGTCGGCGTCATCACCGGCGACGCCCTCGACGTCCAGGACCAGTTCGAGGTCCCGCTGAGCGAGCTCCGAGAGGCCTGGACCGGGACGCTGCGGGCGGCCCTGGGCTAACTCTTGGTGAGCTGGACCCGGTCGGTGCAGATCTCGACGACCGAGTACTTGGCCGCCTTCACCGTCACTGTCCCGCCGACACTGACATTCGCCGCGGTGCGCTCGCCCGCGGCGGTTCCCAGCAGCGAGAGGCGGCGGTCGGCGGCTTCGCGTCGAGATGCGCTTCAGTCAGTACGGCGCGACCCCCGGACGGCAGGTTCACCGGCCTGGATGACAGGACGTGGGTGCTGCCCGGGGTGTCGGTGCCAACGCAACTCTGGGTCGAGTCCGCCTTGTCGTCACCACCGGAGCAGCCGGCGGCCGTTGCGGCCATCAGTCCGACAGCGATCACCACACTCGTGACTCTCACGGCTGCACCTCCACAGGCTCGGCGCAGCACCTTATCGTCCGGCACGGGCGCTCAGCTCTCTCGAGGACCGGGCGGTGCGGGGTGCTCGGGTCGGGGGTCGTGAAGACTTGCTGGTCGTCGTCGGGGACGGCGAGGACGTCACAGGGGCGGTCCACCTCGCTCTCCCGCCGGACGACGGCCCGACCGGCACCTTGGTCTCGTGGACGGTATGCCGATGCCCTTTTGGCTGCCCGATCGTCTGGCACACTCGAAGGGGACGAGTGAGGTGACGGGATGGCGGAGCGGCGGCCGATCAAGCCGGGCGAGCTGATGGGGCTTGCGGCTGTGGCTGGGCAGGAGGCCCGGGCCGCGGCTGCTCGGCGGCGGATGGCTGGTTTGCGGTTGACCGATGAAGAGCGGCGGATCTGTACCGACGACCTTGCCGAGCAGTTCGCGGTGGGGCGGCTGGACGAGGACGAGCTGCATCGGCGAGTGGATCGGCTGAACGCGGCGGTGACGCATGCTGATCTGCAGCCGATCTTCGTCGGCCTCCCGGCTCCTTCGCTCTACAAGCCCGAGGCGCGGAAGCCTGGCAAGTGGCGTTGGGCCGCGTTTGCCGGCGCTGTGTGGATGGCTCTGCCGTTCGCGCTGATCGGGCTGATGTTCCTCGTGTTCGGCCGGGAGATCGCGGCCGCGATCTTCGGGCTGCCCGCGCTGGCCTGGGTGTTCTTCACCTACCGGTGGGCATCCCGTCCACAGCGCGAGCTGCGCCGTCGCCGATGAGTCACGATCCGAGCGTCGACTGCCGCGTCACCAGCTGGGCCGGAGTGGTCCGTCGTACCCGGATCTCGGCGTCTCATGTCAACGACGGCGACTCACTCGAGGTGGCGGACGACGGGCGGCTGCCGGCGTCGTCCGCGGACACCTCGATCCCGCGCTTCACCTGGCGGGACCGCCGAACGACTCCGGGCGGCGCGCATCCGCCGCGACGTCTGTGGCGCGGGGCCGCGGGCCGAAGGCCGGCCTGGCCGCAGGCTGCTGATCCACGGCGGCCCTCATCTCAGACTCAGTGGTCTCCATGCGTAAATACGCCGCATCGGCCATCCGATCCTCCACGCTGTGGTCCGTTGGTCCCGCGGTCTCGATCAATGCCGACATCCGGGCCCCGAGCTTGGCGGCCAGCTCCGACTTCGTCTGGTCCGGCAGCTCGCCCGCGCCGTTGACGTGCGGCTCGAGGAGCTCCACCGCGCGCCGCCAGAGATCCGTTGGCTGCGTGGCCAGCAGTGCGCAGCCGAGTCCGGGCTATCCATCGTGGTGACGCTGCCATCCCAGGCAGCCGTCCGCCCACTGAGCTGCTCGGCCGCGTTGACGATGTTCTCGAGGATCGCGTACACCTTCTCCTGATCGTCGGCACGCTCGGCCCCGTCGCCCGCCTGCTCATCGGTGTCGCCTGCTGCGCTCGAGCCGAGCTCGGTCTCGCCTGCGGTGGCGCCCTCGGTACCCACCTTCGCGTCCGCCTCGGCTCCGGCGGGCACGGCGGCAGGCGCGGGTGCTGGCTCTCGCGGCTTCCGCGCCACGTCCGCGGGTGGGGGGCCTAACGGAGCAATCCCGGACAGCGCACGTTCTAGCAGCTCCGCCGCGCCGCTCTGATTGGCGTCCGTCGACATTTACCAATCCCTTCGACACGGAGCCGGCTCGGTCGCCGAGCCTACTCGGCGACCGGGTCACGGTCTCGCATTTGCCGCTCGGGGGACGCTGACTATTTCTCTGGGGTCGGGACGACGTGGCGCTGGGTCGCTCTCGGTATCGCCTTCGCGGTCTCCCTGCCGTTCCTGCTCTTCGGCGGCACTCTATCTATGACCCATTGCGACCACGACGACCTCGTCATCGGCGCGATCATGTCCGCCGGGCGCCTCGTCTGGCCCTACTTGGCGTGGTCCTGGGAAGCCAAAGGTCGTCGGTCCCACGATTGGACTAGCCTGTGGGGTGTGGAGGCTGGGTTGCGGCTTGGGGTGAGTGCGGACGGGCCTGCGATCGCGGAGTTGGCGCGGGCTTCGGTGCGGGAGGTGTTCCCGGCTTACTACGACGAGGTTCAGACCGCGAGCGCGGCCGACCACATCACCACCCTGGACACCGCGTTGATCGACGACGGGACCTACTACGTACACGAGTCTGCCGGCGAGATCGTCGCGTGCGGTGGGTGGAGCCGGCGGAACAAGCTGTTCAACGCGAGTACGGCGGGCGCCGACGAGCGACTGCTGGACCCGGCGACCGAGCCGGCCCGGATCCGGGCGATGTTCGTGCGCGCGGACTGGACCCGGCGCGGACTCGGACGGGCGATACTGGCCGCCTGCGCCGACGCGGCCCGGGCCGAGGGGTTCACCCGGCTCGCGTTGATGGCGACGCTGCCCGGCGTACCGCTGTACAAGGCCTTCGGCTTCACCGAGGTCGAGTCCGCCGACCTCCCGATGCCGGACGGCGTCGTCCTCGGCGGCGTCGCGATGGAACGACCGATCGACCCAGCACCGAGCGACCGAGCGCCGAGCGACCAAGCGCCGAGCGACCAAGCAGGGAGCGACCCAGATCCGAGCGACATCGAGGAGAAGACCGCATGACCGCAGGCACCACCGTCGCCGCCCCCGACGGCACCGAGGCCGTCCTCGGCGAGATCGGGACCCGAATGCTGCTGAAGAACTCCCGCGTCCGCGTCTGGGAGGTGTCACTGCAGCCCGGCGAGGCACAGGGCTGGCACCTGCACCACAACCCGTACGTCGTCCTGTGCCTGTCCACGTCTCCGTGTCACATGGACTGGCTGGACGGCAGCGCGGCCCGGCAGTTGAGCGAGACCGTCGGTGGTTCGGTCTATCGCCCGGTGTCTCCGGTGCACATGCTCACCAACGACGGCTCGGCGCTGTACCTCAACCGGCTGATCGAGGTGCTCGACCTGGGTGAGGAGGCCTCCGGCGACCCGTACTTCGTCGTCGGGGGCGTGCCGGCGGACGCCGGGTTCGACCAGGTCGGTGAGATCCCGGCCGAGGTGGTCGTCGACGAGGACGACGTACGCGTCCAGCACGTCACTCCCGACGCGGGCGGGTCCTACACCTGGCACACCGGCGCCTACCCGGCCCTCGTGGTCGACCTGGACCTCGACAACCCGGACGTCACCTACCTCGACCCCGGCGAGACCTGCACCCTCCCCGCGAAGCCCGAGCGCACCGCCGGCTTCAACCTGGTCGAGCTGCTCTACTACCGCCGTACCAGCTGACGGACCTCGGCTCCGTCGCGGGCATCGAGCACTGCGGCAGTCGGGACTCGAGTGAGGTCCGCCTGCCGCAGTCGCGCCTTGACCAACGGGACCTGAGGGCCGACGGCGCTGAGCTCGTGCACGCCTAATGCGGCCAGGAGTACAGCGGCCTCGGGGTCGCTGGCGAGGTCACCGCAGACGGCGACGCGGACGTCGGCGTTGCGGACCACGTGGTCGATCAGTTGCAGGACCGCGGGGTCGAGGCCGTCGGCAAGTGCGGCGACGGCGGTGTTCGTGCGGTCGGCAGCGGTCGTGTACTGCGTGAGGTCGTTGGTGCCGATGCTGACGAAATCGAGCCCGGCAGCGAGAGTGCCGATCCGCAGCGCGGCCGCCGGGACCTCGACCATGATGCCGACCTCCAGGCCGTCGCGTCGCGGGCCGAGTTCGTCCAGCGCCCAGGCGACCTCGTCCGCGGTCGTCACCATCGGGAACATCACGTGCACCGGCGTCTCGGCCGCCACCCGGCGTACGGCCTCGAGCTGATCACGCAACAGCTCGGGACGCCGGCGGAACACCCGGAGCCCGCGCTCGCCGAGGAACGGGTTCGCCTCCCGGTCCTGCGGCAGGAACGGCAGCGGCTTGTCCCCACCGATGTCCCACGTCCGGATCGTGATCGGCTTCCCGTGCAGCGCCCGCGCGATCGCCCGGAACTGCTCAACCTGCTCGTCCACAGTCGGCGCCGTCCGCCGATCCCCGAACAACACCTCGGTCCGTACCAACCCGGACCCGTCCGCTCCCCGCGCGTCCACCGCGTCCTGGACGACGCCGACGTTGACGAGCACGGCGATCGTTCGCCCGTCCACGGTCGTCGCCGGCTCGTCAGCTCGCGTGATCGCCTGGTCCCGCTCGCCCTGCCGCTCGGCGATCGTCGCCCGCACACCATCCGCATCCGGCCCGACCTCGAACGACCCCGCTCGCGCATCAAAGGCGACGATCGCCCCAGCCGGTACGGCGACATCCCCGATGCCCGTGATCAACGGGATCCCCCGGGACCGCGCCACGATCACCCCGTGCCCGGTCGTCCCAGCCGCCCGCACCGCGATCCCGGCCACCTGAGTCGCGTCGAGGGTGGCGGCAGTCGCGGCATCCAGCTCACGGACGACGAGAATTCCACCGGCTGGCGCTTCGTCACTCGTGACGCCGGTGAGTGCGCGCAGAACACGATCCCGAACTGCCCGCACATCCTGCGCGCGGTCGCGCTGGTACGCGTCGTCCAGTCCCTCGAACGTGGCCGCCAACTCGTCGTAGGTCCGCTTCCACGCGACCGGCGCCGGCGTACCCGCGGAGAGTGCGGCCCGGATGTCGTCGAGCGGTGTGCGATCGTTCAGCAACGCGAGGTGCGCCTCGAAGATCCCGCCGTGCTCCGGACTGTCGTCCCGCAGCTCGCGAAGCTCGTTTCCAGCAGAGGTCAGCGCGTCGTCGAGCCGGCTCAGTTCGTCGTCTCCGGCGAGGTAACCGGTCAGATCCACGTCCGTTCCGATCGGCACCGCAGGTCCGATCGCGACATCGAGCCCGGACCCGCCAGCAGTTGGAGCCGCTTGCGGTGGCGCCTCGGTGTCGCCGAAGTTGTCGGCGGCGAGCTTGGTGATCGCATCCAGCGCCTCGGCGGCCTGCGGGCCGGTGGCACCGACTCTGAGGCGGTGGCCCTGCTGGACGTTCAGGGTCGCGACCATGCTGAGGCTGCCGGCGTCGACCGGGCCGCGCTTGGTGTCCAGGTCGGTGAGCGTCACCACCGCGTCGAACGAGCTGACCAGGCCGACCAGACGCGCCGCCGGACGCGCGTGCAGGCCATGTTCATTGCTTACTGCAACTTCCACCGCCTCGTCGGGCTCGGGTACGGCGGTCTCCTCTGGTCTACTGCCGTCACCGAGGTGGTCCTGTTTGCCGAGCAAACCGCGCTCAGCCTCGGCGGTGACCGCGTCGAGTGTGGCGCCCGTCGACGCCATCACCACCGCGGCCACCAGCCCTTCGACCAGTGGCGCGCTCGACAATCGCACTCGCCCGGCCACCTCAGGATCGACGAACTCCAAGGCCATCTCGGCGCTCAGGACCGCGCTGCCCAGGTCGAGCAGCACCAGTACGCCGCCCGGACTGTCGGCCGTCGTGATCGCCTCGGAGACCGCCATCGCGTCCGTGCCGAACGTGGTCTCGTCCAGCCCGGCCGCGACCGCGATCACCGGACGGTTGTCCTCAGCAACCATCTCCGCGGCCAGCCCGACCGCCGCCACAGCCAGCGCACGACTGTGCGACACCACCACGATCCCGATCATCCGACCACGATCCGGATCACGAGCACCGTCCCGCCGGCAGGTGTCATGCCAGCGTGCGGGCGGCGGACTCGAGGAGCAGCGTCGTACTGGTCGCACCCGGGTCTTGATGACCGGCGCTACGCTCGCCGAGGTAGCTCGCGCGGCCCTTCCGCGCCACCAACGGCACGGTCGCGTCCCGGCCCTTCACCGCCGCCTCGGCGGCCGCCGTGAGCGCCCCGCCGAGATCGGATCCGCCCGCCACTGCCGCGTCGTACGCATCCAGTGCCGGAGCCCAGGCGTCGTACATCGTCTTGTCGCCGAGCTCCGCCTTGCCGCGCTGGAGGATGCCGCCGACTCCGGCCTTGAACGCCTCGCCGATCGTCGCCGGCGTGAGTTCGGCGCCGGCCAGCGCGGTCCCGAAGCGGAGGAAGAACGTGCCGTACAGCGGCCCGCTCGCCCCGCCGACCTTGCTGACCAGCGTCATTCCGGCCTTCTTCATCAGCTCGTCGACCGACCCGAAGCTGGTCTCGTCCAGCATCGCGACGACGGCCTGGAACCCACGGTCCATGTTGGCGCCGTGGTCCGCGTCGCCGATCGCCGAGTCCAGCTCGGTCAGGTACGCCGCGTTGTCGTGCAACGTACTCGCGGTGTCGTGCAGCCAATTGACGAAGTTATCGACTCCCATACTCAAGCGCCCCAGCGTAGGCCGGGGGTGTTCACCGGTGCGTCCCAGAGACGTACCAGTTCGTCGTCCACCTTGAGGAGGGTGACCGAGCAGCCGGCCATCTCCAGTGAGGTGATGTAGTTGCCGACCAGCGAGCGGGCCACGGTGATGCCGGCCCGGTCGAGCAACTGGGCCACCTCGTTGTACATCAGGTACAGCTCGATCAACGGCGTACCGCCCATGCCGTTGACGAGGGCAATGACGGAATCGCCTTGCTGGTAAGGCAGATCGGAGACCACCGGGTCGACCAGCATCGCGGCGATCTCCTTGGCCGGCGCCAGCGGCAGCCGGTGCCGTCCGGGCTCGCCGTGGATGCCGATGCCGACCTCCATCTCGTTGTCGGCCAGGTCGAACGTCGGCCTGCCCGCCGCCGGGACCGTGCAGGACGTCAGTGCCATGCCCATGCTGCGGCCGTTGTCGTTGACCTTCTTGGCCAGGTCCGCGACCTCCTGCAGCGGCCGGCCTTCCTCCGCGGCCGCGCCGACGATCTTCTCCAGCAGCACCGTCACGCCGACGCCACGGCGGCCGGCGGTGTAGAGGCTGTCCTGTACGGCGACATCGTCGTTGGTCACCACCGACAGCACCTCGGTGCCGGCGTCGGCGGCGGCCAGCTCGGCGGCCATCTCGAAGTTCATCACGTCGCCGGTGTAGTTCTTCACGATGTGCAGGACGCCGGCGCCCGCGTCGACCTCCTTGGTCGCCGCCATCATCTGGTCCGGCACCGGCGAGGTGAACACCTCACCCGCGCAGGCCGCGTCCAGCATCCCGGGCCCGACGAACCCGCCGTGCATCGGCTCGTGCCCGGACCCACCCCCGGAGATCAGTCCCACCTTCCTCGGCCTCGGTGCGTCCTTGCGGTACACGATCCGGTTCTCGTGATCCACCCGCAACCGATCCGGATGCGCTGCCGCCATTCCCCGCAGCGCCTCACTCACAACATCACCAGGTTCGTTGATGAGCTTCTTCATGCCACCCATCTGAGCACACGCCCGCCCGGAACGGGAGCCCTCCCTCAGGCTGCGACCTCCGACATTTGGGCTCTGAGCGTGCTCTGTGGGCGGCCGAGCGTTCCGACCGGGACGGCCCGGCGATTCCTGAGACGGTGGCGTCATGGCGTCGGCATCGCGGCGCGGCGATCGCCATGGTGCCAACCACCAGTCCGCTGATCTACGGGCCTACTACTCCAGCACACCAAGAACGATCACCTGGACTCTAAACTGTTGGCGCGGCTGCCGTTGCCCCGTGCTGAAGGGCTGCGTGAGCACACCAGTGACGGGCGAGCCAAGCCGTTGCGACGGGTGGTGAAGATGAGGGCGTCGATCGTCAAACGGCGCATGGCGTGCTCCAGCGCCTCGAGCCCGAACTGGAGCTGCTCGGCTCGGGTTGGACGACCCGCTCGGCAGCAACTACGGCAAGGCGCTGCTGGCCCGCTATGCCGACCCTCACAGCGAGCTGCGGCTCGGCCAGGCGCGTTGAGCAGGTTTCTGAGACGACACCCCCACGGCGCCTGGCGTGAGCAACACGCCAAGATGCCGGCCGCGATCCGCGCATACTCCGGCTTGGTTCCCAAGGACGCCCACTCCGGGCAGGCCCACCAGCAGCACGGCTTGACGAGGGCCGGCGACCCACTGCTGGAAGCAGCTGCATGCTGGGCAGGCCCCGGTTGGCCCCTTGAGTCGGGATACTGACTGCCGTGGCCAGAACAAGGCTGGAGCGGGCGGATCTCCGGCCTGGCTGCGGGACGCCATCGCGAGGCTGATCTAGAATGCCCCGTGCTGATCTCCGTGGTCGGTCTGACCTACATCAGGAATTTGGGCCTAGCCGAGCATGAAAGGGGTACATGACGGATGACCGATCACACGGGGGATGGCGGCAAACTCCCACCGATTAGGCGAGAGCCGTTGACGCCTGCGGAAGCGATGGGCGGTCCCGCGCCTGCGGACAGTGGTCACGCCGAGCCAGCAGGTGAGCTCGGACTCACCCTCGACTATCAATCGGCCTTGACCGGCGGCAACGCCCCGGTGGCCCGCAAGAGCGGCAACGCCCCGGACGTCCCCAAGAGCGACGGTGCCAAAGCCGGTCCGGCTAGCGGTCGCAGGGTCGCGGGGTCACGCGGCGGCAGCCGCGAGCAAGGCTTGTGAAATCGTGCCAGAGAGGCGAGGTGTGAGTGAGAGTCGACGATCGGCTTACCAGCACAGCTGACATCGTTCCTGGGGCAGGTCGCGTCGGAAGACACTATTACCCGGTCGGCCTGTCGCACCAGACACCGGGTCGACGACAACAGGCCCGAGGTATCTCGGCCGTCCCAAACCGCCGCCGAGCGGGGGCCGAGCCGTCGTGTGCCGAATAGGAACGATTCCGAACTCCCTGCGGAAACCAGGGAGACGATTGGGCACGTCACGTTCTGGCTGATACTGGCTCGCGGCCGGTCGAAATGATGAGGTCGCCAGAACAACAGAAGGGTGGCAACGCGGCCTTGATCTCCTTCGGCGATGTGGGGGGACGGCAGCCGGGGCACCGGGCGCCGCGTGAGGTGGAGGCGCTGGTCCAGCAGTTGGTAGGCAACTCACGCGCAACCTGGCCGTGCGGCTCACCCAGTCGGAGCACAGCACGTTCAACGGCACAATTCGGCCATCGAAGCGAATGTGGCAGATCATCACCGCTAGAAGGGCACACTGACGGGCGATCGGATTCAACTTTATCTGCGTGCTGAGGCGGCTGCGGCACCTCATTGAGGGACCGGGCGAGCTGAGCAAGCGAGGGTCAAGTCCATTTGCGTGGTGTAGTGGTCGTGTCGCGTGATCCTTTGGTTGGTTAGGCGCTGAGTGCCTTGAGGTCGGTGTCGGGTGTCACCTGTTCGGTGGTGGTGTCGGTGTCGGTGATGGTGGTGAGGCGGGCCTTGGCGAGGACGTCGAGGCCGAGGTAGCGCCGGGCCGCACCCACCAGACCTGCCTGGGCCGGTGAGCCGGTGATGGACATGGCGAGCAGGGTGAACACGAACGTGCTCATCGCCGAGCCGAGCGAACTGATCGTCTGGCCGCTCAGCAGCTTCAGGTAGTCCCCGTTGCGCAGCAGCTCCCGACTCGCCATGGCCGCGAGCGTACGTCCCACCCCGGTCCAGCCCCGACGCCGTTTGAGGGGTCAACCCCTCAGGTGATGGGTTCGGCCGCCAAATTCCGAGGAGGCAACCCACAAGTTGAGGGGTTGACCCCTCAAACGGCGGCCGAGGTGGTGGTGGCAGGAAGGCGGGGGTGGGTCAGTCCTTCGGACGCAGCAGCGGGCGGACGACCTCGCGGGCGTCGTGGATGCGGGACTTGACGGTGCCGAGGGGGGCGCCGACCACGGCGGCGATCTCCTCGTAGGACAGGCCGTAGACGTCGCGGAGGACCAGCGGGGTGACCATCTGCGGGCGATCACGCTCGAGGGTTTCGAGGGCCTCGAGGAGGTCCAGCCGGGTGCCGGCGATGACGCTGGTGGTGCGCGGGTCCGGCCTGTCCATCGTCTCCGGGTTGTGCGCGGCCTGCGCGGTGCGCTTCAGCTTGCGGTACGTCGAGCGGGCCGAGTTCGCCGCGACCGAGTGGACCCAGGTGGAGAAGCTGCTCCGGCCGGAGTACGAACCGATCTTGGTCGCGATGTTGAGCAGCGCCTCCTGGGCCGCGTCCTCGGCGTCCGCGGAGTACGGCAGCACGCTGCGGCAGATCCGCAGCACCCGCGGATGGACCAGCCGCAGCAGGTCGTCCATCGCGTGCTTGTCGCCAGCCTGGGCCCGCTCGGCCAGGGTCCCGAGGTCGTCGGTCGGGCTGGTGCTCTCGCTCATCTGTGCCTTTGCTCTCGATCGGCCCCCGGCAGTGGGACCTAGTGTCCCGTAAGCGACACTTCAGTGCTCCATAATGCCTTGTATGGGGGTCCCAACCAGACTAGGCCGTTACGTCGTGCGCCGACGCCTGGGTTCGGGCGGTTTCGCTACGGTATGGCTTGCTCACGATGAGCAACTGGATGCCGAAGTGGCGATCAAGGTGCTCGCCGACAACTGGGGGCACGACGACTCGGTCCGGCAGCGGTTCCTCGAGGAGGGCCGGTTCCTGCGGCGGGTGGAGTCCGAGCATGTCGTCCAGGTCCATGACGTCGGCGAGCTCGAGGACGGCCGGCCGTTTCTCGTGCTCACGTACGCCGATCGCGGCACGCTGGCCGACCGGCTGAAGAAGGCACCGCTGCGACTGGCCGAGGCCGTCGATGTGGTCGTCCAGGTCGGTCGCGGCCTGCAGGCCCTGCATCGGCGCGGTCTGCTGCACCGGGACGTGAAACCGGCGAACGTTCTGTTCCGCAGCACGGACGACGGCGAGCGCGCGGTCCTATCCGATCTCGGCCTGGGCAAGTCCCTCGACGAGGTGTCACGGATCACAATGCCCGGCGGCACCCCGTCGTACGTCGCTCCCGAACAGGCGATGGGGGAGCGGCTGGACCAGCGCGCCGACCAGTACTCCCTGGGAGCCGTCGCGTACGCCGCTCTGACCGGGCGGTCACCGCATCAGGTCGACGGCCTGGGCGCGGCGAGCCGGGTCGAGGTCGCGCCGCCACCGAGCTCACTCGGGTTCGAGCTGCCGGAACTGGTCGACGCGGCCATTGTCCGCGCTCTCGATCCGGACCGGGAGAAGCGCTGGCCGGACGTCCAGTCGTTCACCCGCGAGCTCGTCGGCGCGCTGGACGAGACCACCCACGACTTCCCGCTGTCGATCCGCGAGATCGTGACAGTCGCCGTACCTGCTGCTCCGGAGGAGCGGGAGGTGGGCGAGAACACCGCCCTCAGCGACGCGAACAATCCGACCATCGTGAAGTCTTCGGTCACCAGCCGGGGCACGGATGCGGAGACGGCGGCCACCGACAGCGTCGGGGCCCTGGCGGCCGCCGTGGAGTCCGCGGCCGCGGAGCTTGCCGCCGCCGGTCCCGCGGAGGCGTCGCCCGGATCCGGGACGGCTGCGGCTGGGACGGTGGCGACGGTGGCCCCGCGGAAGCGGCGACGCGGCCGCCGGGTGATCGCCGCTGTGCTCGCGCTGATCCTCGGCGGTGGCGCCGGGTTCGGGGCGCAGCGCTATCTGGTGGCGCGCGAGTCGGTCCCGGTCCAGTACAACGGGATCTCGCTGGCCCTCCCGCGCGGCTGGGCCAAGTCGGTGGCCGATTCGGAATGGCAGCCGCCGGGCGCCAAGAAGTCGTATCCCGCGCTCCGGGTCAGCCAGGACCCCGCCTGGTCCGCGTTCACGCCGGGGGTGTTCGTCGGCGTCACCGATGCGCGCGACATCAAGGTCACCTTCGGGGAAGGAATCGCCCAGTGCAGCAAGGGCGAGGATCCGGGCACCCCGACGAACAGTCCCGGCCGGACCGTGACGGATCAGTTCTCGACCGGCTGCGGCAGCGATGGCGGTATGCTCCTCCAGCGAGTCGTGGACACGGGGACCACCGGCTCGATGCTCATCCAGGTCTTGTTGCCGGAGGAAGATCGCGACCGCGCCCGCGAGATCGCCGAATCGGTCAACTACACGGGCTGATGAGCACCGGCCCAGTTTGTCCGAGCACGGTTGAGGTATCCCTGGTGCGTATCCCGACGGAACGGTTCCGGCCGTCCCCTGCCCTGATCCAGTCGGCCCGGCGGCGCTTCTACCGTCTCCGGTCCACGATCTTCCGGGCCATCTGGCCGATCGACTGAACTGTCAGCTACACGGTCAGCCAGGTCGTCACGAGGCCGAGCAGCCAGAGGCCGCCGCCGATCCAGGCCAGCGTGTGCAGGCCGCTGACCATGTGCTGGCTGACGACTGCGCCGTACACGGCGACGCCTAGGGCGCCGACAGCTTGGCGGCAGGTGTTGTTGACGCCGCTGGCCAGGCCGGCTCGCTCTGGCGGCAGGGATGCGACGGCTGCGTTGACGACCGCGGCTGTCAGGAAGCCCATGCCGACGCCGAGACCCAGTTCCACGGGTACGACGGCTGCGTAGCCGTCACGTACGCCGAGCAGACAGAGCGATCCGATCGCGCCGAGGATCAGTCCGATCGTCATGGGCAGTCGTGGGCCGTAGCGGGCGGTGATCCGGCCGGATACCGGTCCGAGTACTGCGAGTGGGAGGAACAGCGGGATGAGTTCCAGACCGGCCCGGAACGCCTTGTGGGCAAGGTGTTCCTGCAGGTAGAGCGTCAGTACGAGGACTGTGCCGAGGCCGACGAAGTTCATCAGTCCGGCAACTAGATTGGCGCCGATGAGGTCCGCACCGATCCGCAGCCGGGTTCGGGCCCGCTGGTGCGCTGACTGCACTCGGGGCACGAGTCGCCACGCGAGCGGCAGTCCTACGGCGATGATCGGCAGGTTGATCAGGAAGACCGCTCGCCAACCCAGCCCACTGACCAGTGCGCCACCCAGGAGAGGACCGGAGGGGAGTGCGAGAGCGCCCGCGCCGGCCCAGATGCCGACCGCGCGTGCTCTTGCCGCCTTGTCGGCGTACAGGTCGGTGATGACGGCCAGCGTGCCGGGGAGGAGTAGTGCGGCGCCGATGCCTTGCACTGCTCGTGCTGCCACGAGTAGCTCGATGTTCGGGGCCGCACCGCAGCCCAGCGAGGCTAGCCCGAAGACTGCCAGACCTGCGAGCACCACACGGCGGTGACCGATCCGGTCGCCCAGCATGCCGAAGACGAGGAGAAGCGCGGCCAGA
>Ga0193707_1000244_pt1 | contig 17366 bp, 15 predicted proteins | sample U3c2metaG_FD_143043 | JGI IMG/M metagenome (GOLD analysis project Ga0193707, IMG submission 143043) | Soil microbial communities from a riparian zone of the East river system, Colorado, United States - U3c2 | ecosystem: Environmental > Terrestrial > Soil > Riparian zone | place: USA: East River... | reverse complement strand
AGCTTCACGGTCGACTCCGGAAAGCCGGGGAGCCTTCCGTTGTGGCTGAACAACCAGTTCCCGACCTTGAACGGTGACACCGAGGACTCGGTGTGCGGCATGCCGTCCGTCCCGTTGCGGACGGCGGCGATCACCGCACCGGAGCGGATCGAGCCGGCCAGCTCCGGCAGGTTGTCGTCGGTCCAGATCGGCACGTTCCGCCGGTACCGGACCGAGTGACCGTCGACATACCAGCCGAGGCCGAAGCCGTCGGCGTTCACCGAGCCGCCGCCGCGCATGTCCCGCGGCGACCAGCTCTGTTCGAAGAGCGAGTGGGAGGGCTCCTGGACGAGGGACGCGAGCGTGACCGGTGGGCCCAGGTAGGCCAGGTGGCGGCACATCAGGCGCGGAGCTCCTCAGGGCGGGCGTCCCGGGCACAGCGGAAGCCGGCGATGATCTGCCGGCGGATCGGGTAGTCCCAGTTCCGGAAGGTGCTCCGGGCGACGACCTCGTCGGTGCCGAACGAGCCGCCGCGCAGGATCTTGTAATCGGGTCCGAAGAACACCAGCGAGTACTCGTCGTACGGCCACGCGCGAAACCCCGAGTACGGCCGGAAGTCGCTCGACGTCCATTCCCAGATGTCGCCGATCAGCTGCTCGACGCCCAGTGGCGACGCACCGGCGGGATACGCGCCGACCGGCGCCGGCCCGAGATGCCGCTGACCGAGGTTCGCGTGCCGCGGCCCCGGACTCCCGTCACCCCAGGGGAAGCGCCGCGTCCGTCCGGTCTCCGGATCGAACCGCGCCGCGAACTCCCACTCTTCCTCGGTCGGCAGCCGCTTCCCGGCCCACTTCGCGTACGCCTCGGCCTCGTAGAAGCAGACGTGCATCACCGGCTCGTCCAGCGGCAACCGCTCCCGATGCCCGAACCGCAGCCGCCACCACTCACCGTCGGCGAGCTCCCAGAACCGCGGCCCGACGAGCGATGCCTTCCGCACGTGCGCCCACCCGGCCTCGGACCACCACTGCGGTTCCTCATAGCCACCACCGAGCACGAACTCGAGGTAGTCACCGTTGCTCACCGGCACGGTGTCGATCACGTACGGCGCCACCCGGACGGCGTGCGCCGGTCGTTCGTTGTCCAGTGCCCAGGGCTCGATCGACGTACCCATCTCGAAGGCCCCGCCCGGCACCAGCACCTCGGTCTTGGTCAGCGGGCGCCCGGCCGGTGGCGGCGGCGCGTCCAGCACCGGCGCACCGGCGCGCAGCTGATGCGTCGCCAGCATCGTCTCGTCGTGCTGCTGCTCGTGCTGCGTGATCATCCCGAACGCGAAGGCGTTGTCCACCAGCTCACGCCCACCGTCGAACTTCACGTGGTCCAGGACATCCATGACCTTGTCCCGCACCTCGACCACATAGGCGCGCGTTTGCGCCGGATCAAGCAGGGGCAGCGCCGGCCGGTCGGCCCGGGGGTGCATGAACGCGTCGTACAGCTCGTCGATGTCCTGCCGCAGCGGCTCGCGTCCCCCGACGTCGCGGACCAGCCAGAGCTCCTCCTGGTTCCCGACGTGCGCGTAGTCCCAGACCAGCGGCGACATCAGCTTGGAGTGCTGTTTGACAAGGTCGTCGGTGTCGACCGCGTCGGTCAGTTGCACGGTCCGCGCCCGGGACCGCTCGAGCTGCTCCGCCACGAAGGCGCGCAGGCCCTCGGTACTCAGCTCGGACAGTTGGTGACTCATGAGGCTCGCCTTCTTTGGGTGTCGTCGACGATGCGATGCAGCCGGGTCGCGACCGCAGCGGTGAGTTCGGGGTCCGCGCCGGTCCGGTCCAGCACCTCGGTGCCCAGTTCGACCACGTCCCGGGCGGCCTGGAGGACCAACTTGTCCTCTAATCCTTGCCGAGCCGCAGGGAACCAGCGACCGGCCGCGGGCTCGGTGGCGGCCAGCACGCGGTCGATCACCACCGGGTCGGACATCAGCGCGATCAGCAGCAGGCTCGGGGCGATCCACCCGTCACCGGTCTGCGTGTCGAGGTAACGCACCTCGAGATACCCGCGCGGGCGCACCGGCGGGAACAGCGTGGACAGGTGATACTCCAGGTCGTCGTACGTCGGTCTGTCGCCGGGCAGCTGTCCGTCCGCCCAGGCGCCGAAGGTCAGTCCGTCGGGCGCGTCCCAGCTCTCGCCGCGGCGCAGGCACAGCACCGGCGCCTCCATCGCCGTCCGCGCCCACGCCGCGGCGGGATCGCCGTCGAGTGGTGGCGGCTCGGTGAACGGTGCGCAGGTGCCGAAGGTCGCCTCGGTCCGGGCCGAGGCCCAGCCGGTGTCCGCGCCGGCCCGGCGGCGGGAGTTCGCGAACAGGGCGACCAGGGCGGGACCGAGATCGTGCAGGGCACGCCAGCGCTGAGCGGTCCGGTCCGATTCGCCCGCGTCCAGGCAGACCTGCAGGCCGGCCGAGCTGCACATCATCCGCGGGCCGTGCGGGCCGAGGCGCTGGAAGGCGTGCTCCATCGCCGCGTAGCGCGGGACGGTGAGGATGCGGTGGGGGGTGCGGAAGGCGTCCAGGCCGTGATCGCCCGGGACGAGGTCCGCATCGAGAAGCAGAGCCGTCAGCTCGGCGGCATCGGCGGCCGTGTCGTCGATCAGCTGAGGGACCGAGTCCGCCGCGGGGCCGGAGATCTCCACCTGGCCACCCGGCTCCACGGTGACCAGAGCGCCCCGGCCGAGCGGCAGCTGCGGACTGCCTCTGACCAGGGTCGGGGGCGCGTGCACGCCCAGGGCCTTGCGCAATCGGCTGGCGTCGAGCGGCCGGTGCGGATCTTCCGCGTGATGCACGATCCACTCGAGCTCGACGCCGTACAGCCGTGGAGGACCGTGCTTGAAACAGACCATCGCGACGTAACCCTCCGCCTCGGCCCGGGAGCCGATCGGAGTCGTCGCCGGAGAACCACCGGACGAGGTCACGACAGCGAACCTAACTCCGGACCGGGGTCCGGACAACCGACGTCGGATTACCCATCGGTGACAGCTGAGCAGCAGGACGAGTCATGTCGGCCATCGTTCCCGGCGCCACCGACAGTTTCCGGCCGGATCAGAACGCGCGTGGATTGTTCCGCTCTGAGCGAAATTCAGGCTCTCTACTTGATGCGTGGGTGGTGGTCGGCTTGAGCGTAGGTCCCGACCAGGTGAACGAATCGGTCCAGCCACCGCAACTCCGCGTCGGCGGACCTACAGATCGGCCCTGAGATGTTTAGACCCATGAAGACGTGTCGACGCGACCCGGCCGGTTCTGTCGCTTCCGTGGGTGCCGGGTCTTCCGGCCTGAATCCGCCCGCCCGCCGGAGTCCAGACACCCCAGCCGCTACCGCAGCCACCGATGCATGTCATCTTTGTGCACCAGATGAGCGTCCAGCGGGCGATTTCGTGGACGAACCGTGCACAAAGTGGCGACGATCCAGGTCAGCGACCAGCAGGAACAGGCGGAGTCGGGCGGGGCGGGCTGTTGGACGCGCCGACGCCACTCACACATCAAGCAGGAGAGCCGGAAATCACCGGAATCGCGGGCAGGCGGTGCAGGCGTTCACGTTCGGCAGCATGTAGAAGTAGCAGCAGGACGTGCGCAGCTTCTCCTCCAATGACACCCCGAACGCCTCGGCGGCCTGATCCGCGTACGGCGCCTCGTCCGGCAACCGGATGGCGGCCCGCACCTCGTCGTCGACGGCCCCGAGGCGCTGCAGCGAACCAAGCTTCACAGCGGGCTGGTAGGAGTCCAGGAACGCTATGGTGTGCGCCTTGAGCTGCTCCGCGGCTGTCGCCAGTGGCACTACCTCTGTCGACAGCAGCCCAACTTCGGCCGGGTAGTGCGCGGTCGGGTGACGCCTGAACGCCAGAGCGGACGGCGATACCTCGGGTGAGACCCCGGTCGCCGCGGCCGCTACTCCTGCCACCAGTGCGGGCACCTGGACGTACCACATCAGTGTGAACATCGCGGCGACCTGCACAGGCGGATCTATGGCGTAGTCCCGCGCATAGTCAGACGCCGCGGCTGTCCGCCATCCGTAGGTTGGGTCGCCTCCGGCCTGCTGATCCGCGATCAGGTCCGCGCACGACACCCACTCCGGTCCGGGCACGGAGTCCGCCGTACGCACAGACATCCAGGTCACCGCATCGGCGAGGATGTCCGCGAGGCCGCTGACGGAGTAGGTCACCCAGCCAGCCTACGGTCCGGTACGACGACCGGCGCTCCTCCAACCTCCACCACCGTGGCCTTGAGCCCGAACACCTCGTCCAGCAACGCTTCAGTCAGTACGTCGACCGGGCGGCCCTCGGCCGCGATCCGGCCGTCGCCCATCACCACCAGATGATCGGCGTACTGCGCGGCCAGGGTGAGGTCGTGCAGCACCGCCACCACGGTCCGGCCTGACGTCGCCGCAGCGTGGACCACGTTCATCACGTCGACCGCGTGCGCCAGGTCCAGGTACGTCGTGGGCTCGTCCAGCAGGAGGTGTTGCGTGCCCTGCGCAAGCACCATCGCGATCCATACCCGCTGCCGCTGGCCACCGGACAACTGGTCGACCGGCCGCTCCCGCAGTTCGGTCAGTTCGACCGCTGCGAGGGCCTCGTCGATCGCTGCGTCGTCCTCTGAGGTCAGTCGCCCGAACAGCCCGCGGTGCGGATGCCGTCCACGCGACACCAACTCCGCAGCGGTGATCCCCTCCGGCGTCACCGGACCCTGCGGCAGCACGCCGAGCTTCCGGGCCAGCTCACGCGCCGGCAGCTTGTGGATGTCCGTGCCGTCCAGCACCACCCGACCGCTCTGCGGCGTCAGTAGTCTGCTCATCCCACGCAGCAGCGTCGACTTGCCGGACCCGTTCGGCCCAACCACCGCGGTCAGCTGACCGGTCGGCACCTCCAACGTCAACCCGGACACCACCGGCGCATCTGCGCCGTACGCGAGGGTCAAGTTCTCGACGTGCACGCTTCAGCGTCCCTTCTGCCGACGGCCGATGAGATGAAGCAGGTACGGCGCCCCACACGCTGCCGTGACCACGCCGACGGGCAACTCGTACGGCCCGACCCGCAACCACTGCAACCCGTTCCGCGCCAGCAGATCGGCCAGTACGACGAACAGCGCGCCGAGCATCGCGGTCGTCAGCAACGGCGGTCGCTCCATCCGGGTCAGCCGCTGCGCGATCTGGGGCGCGACGAGCGCGACGAACGCAATCGGCCCGGCACCCGCGGTCGCCATCGCGGCCAGCACGGTCGCGATGATCAGCAGCGCGATCCGGATCCGGGCCACCCGGACACCGAGCGAGGACGCGACATCGTCGCCGAGCACGAGCGCGGACAGGTCCCGGTTGAACATCATTGCCACCGGCAACAAGAGCACCACGGCGATCAGCACCGGGATGGCGTCGCTCCAGGCCCGGGCGTTCAGCGACCCGGCCAGCCAGGCGGCCGCCCGGCCCGCGTCGTTGACGTCGCCGATCACCAGCATCCAGGCGACCAGCGAGTTCGCCGCGGCCGCGATGCCGACGCCGATCAGGACGACGCGACCGCCGTCGACCACGCCGCGCCGGACCGACAACGCACCGACGATCAGCGTCGCGATCAGTCCGCCGAGGACGGCCGCCAACGGGATGCCGACCTTCGCCGCGGCACCGGAGATGTTCCCGCCGCCCGTGCCGGCCAGCACGATCACTGCCACGGCGCCGGCGGATGCACCGGAGTTGACGCCGACGATGTCCGGGCTGGCCAACGGATTGCGCGACAGGGTCTGCAGGACTGCGCCGGAGACGGCGAACGCGATGCCGACGAGCAGTCCGGTCGCGACTCGCGGGAGTCGCAACTCGAGGACGACGAGACGCGTGCCGCGGCGGCCACCACCGAGCAGGACGTCGACCACGTCCGCGATCGGGAGTTTCGTCGTACCGACACTCAAGGAGATCAAGGCGATCGCGATCGCGAGGGCCGCGAAGACGACGCTGAGCACAATCGTCCGCGAGTTGACCGAGCTGGGCCTGGGTTTCAGCATCACAGCACCACCGCCCGGCGTCGTACCACCAGCACGAACAGGGGCGCGCCGACGATGCCGAGGACGACACCGGCCTGGACCTCACCCGCGCCGCCGACCAGTCGGCCGACGAGATCCGCGAGTACCAGGGCGGTCGCGCCGATCAGGCCGGCGGCCGGGATCAGCCAGGTGTTGCGAGCGCCGAAGATCCGGCGGGCGACATGGCCGGCGAGCAGCCCGAGGAAGCCGATCGGCCCGCAGGCGGCGACTCCGGCCGCGGTGAGCAGGCCGATCGCGACCAGTCCGACCAACCGGGCCCGGCGGACCGACAACCCGAGGCCGGCGGCCACATCGTCGCCCAAGGCCAGCAAATCCAGGTCCCGGGCATTGACCGCGGCCAGCAGCAGACCGACGACCGCGAACGGCAGCACCTGACCGGCGACGTCCAGCCCACGACCGGCCACCGAACCGCCCGCCCAGAAGCGATAGCTGTCCAGCGTGTCCGCGTCGAGCAGCACGATCGCGGACGTCAGCGCGCCGAGCATCGCGGCCATCGCGGCACCCGTCAGCGCCAGCCCGACCGGTGTCGCCCCACTCCCCCGCGACGCCAGCCGTTGCACGCCGAAGGTCGCCACCAGCGCGCCCGCGAGCGCGACCCAGACCGTCGACGACACCGACCCGACCACACCGACCTGCAGGCCGAGTACGACGGCGAACGCGGCACCCGAGCTCACACCGAAGATCCCCGGCTCGGCCAGCGCGTTGCGCGTGTGGCCCTGCATCAACGCGCCGGCGATGCCCAGGCAAACACCGATCAGCACGGCCACGACCGTGCGCGGGAACCGCAGGCTGCGGACGATCACGTCGGCGTCGGATCCGTCGTCGGCTGTCAGCGCGTGCCACAACGCACCCGGCCCCAGCCACCGCGAGCCGAGCGCGAGACTGGCCGCGAACGCCAGCACCAGGACCACGACGAGGGCGAGCAGCGCGGCAGTACGGCGTACGCCCGGACGAGCGGCACTGGAACGAGCGGCACTGGAACGAGCGGCCTCGGGCGGTGACGCGGCCGGGCGTGCGGGCGGGACGGACATACGGTTAGGGTTGCCTTACCTCTGAGGTGGTGAGCCACCTTAACCTGCCGCCCGTCCTGACCAGGAGACACCCGTGCGCCTGCCCCGCTTCACCGCCCTGCTCGCCGTCGCCGCGCTCGCTCTGAGCGCCTGCGGCTCCTCGGACTCCGGCGACTCCCCGGACACTGCCGGCACTTCCGCGGCGGGCTTCCCGCGGACCGTCGAGCACGCGATGGGCAAGACCGAGATCAAGACCAAACCGCAGCGGGTGGTCGCCCTCGACGCGAGCTACGTCGACGCGACGCTGATCCTGGACACGCCGGTGGTCGGCTACACCGACTACCGCAGCATCAACGGGAAGCTGCCGGACTACCTGGGCGACGACGCGACGAAGTACGGCTCCGAGGCGCAGTCGGTCGGCACTCTGGCCGAGCCGAACCTGGAGAAGATCGCCGCGCTGAACCCGGACCTGATCATCACCGCGAAGGTCCGGCACGAGAAGCTCTACGACCAGCTGTCCGCGATCGCGCCGACGATCATGTCGGAGACCACCGGGGCGACCTGGAAGGAGAACATCCGGCTGGAGGCGAAGGCACTCGGCGAGGAGGACCGCGCGGAGAAGGAGATCTCGTCGTACGAGAACGCGGCCAGGACCGTCGGCACCGCGATCAACGCGAAGGCCAGCAACCCGACCATCTCGGTCGTCCGGTTCGTCGACGGCCCGACCCGGCTCTACCAGAACGCCAGCTTCTCCGGCATCGTGCTGAAGGACGCCGGCCTGAAGCGCCCGGCACCGCAGGACGTGAACGGCTTCGCCCTGGAGATCAGCCCCGAGCGGATCAAGGCCGCCGACGCCGACGCGATCTTCGTCACCGTCTACGACGACGAGAAGGGCCTGGGCGCCAAGACCGCCGCCCAGTTCAAGGCCAACCCGCTCTGGAAGCCCCTCGCCCCCAAGGTCCACGAGGTCCCCGACCTCACCTGGATGACCGCGGTCGGCCTCCAAGGCGCCTGGTCCATCCTCACCGACCTGGCGAAGACCTTCGACGTCCCGGCCCCGCTCAAGGCCTCCTGAGCGGTCGGTAGGGTCGGCGTCATGACGGCTCTGGCTCGGTGGCATGTCGGTCCGTGGACGACGCGGGGGACGCGGGTCGGGGAGCCGCTCGAGGCGGGGCGGAAGCGGACGCCGGACGAGTTGAACTTCGATGTCGTCGGGTTGGCACGGATTCTCGGCCGTTGGTTGTCGGGGCGGGCGGAACTGCAGGTCCGCCTGTGGCAGAACGAACTGCGGCCGACGCACACGCGGTTGTGTGGTGTGCACACACTCGCCGATCCCGACAATGCCAGCCTTCTCCGCGAGACGGCCGAGGAAGCTTTGGCGTGGTTGGGCGAGCGGGCGCCGGCCGGCTACGAGTTCGTCCTGACCGATGCGGTGGAGCTGCGCCCGCTCCTCAACCTCGACGCCGAAGTGGTCGCGGTCGACGCCGTCATCCAGTTGGCCGAGTCCACCCTCCCCGCCGCCCGCCTGGCCGCATCTCACGTACGACGCTCAGCCACCGGCGACTGGTACGCCGGCGACGCCGCCTGCAACTGGTCGGGCCCGCACCACACGGCCGACACCGCGACTGCCGCCGTACAAACTGCCCGCGCCGACTTGGTCGAGCAACTGCAAGCCGCAAACCGCGAGGACCTAGCCGCCACCGCCACTCGCTGGCCCCCAATCCCCGTCGAACCACCCACCCGCTGACCGCCCCACCGCAGTCCCCGCCTCCGGCCGGTGGCATTCGAGGGGATATCCGGCTCTTCTGACGTTTGTGTGGGTCGGTCGGTTTCTGTGTTCGGGCGGCTGGTGTTCCCGGGTGCGCCGAGTACGCCGGTTCATCGTGGTCGCGTCTTTGGGGAACAAAATTGCCACTGGGCGCACATTTGTTTCCAAAGATCGCCCAGGCCCCGAGCCTGGGTAACCGACGCCTGGCCTGATCAGGTTTCCTGGTGGCCAGGGGTACCGAGCAACGGGTAGTAGTCCTCACAACCGGAACCGAGCTGGGTGGTGCAGGCGGGCAGAAGGCAGCAGGAACCGACTACTACCCGTTCTTCCGTACACCACCCCACGACCGCAGAACCAGGCCACCACGAGCAGCAACTCCGCAGCGAACAGGACCCCGCACCAGGAACCCGCAATCCGGCCCGGCAATCCGCATGCTCCACCCCACCCACACAAGCGACAGGAGAGCCGGATATCCCCTCGACTTGGGGGTTCTCCCCTCGTATACGGACAGAGAACTGTCCATCGGCCTACGCCGGCCACCGCGAGGAGGACCGTCAGTCGCTCGCGGCTTCCTCACGCTCGAGTGCGCGGACCAGCGCGGTGAGGCCGGCCTCGATGCCCGCACTGTCGCCGCTCGTGCGCCACTCGATCAAGAAGCCGCGCAAGGTGGCCAGGATCAGCTGAGCGACCTCGATCTTGCGCCGCTCCGGCCACGCGGGCGGACAGATCGACAGCAACGCCGGCAGGTACTGCTTCGAGGCCTCCCGGGCCAGATCGGCGTACCGCGCGGCGTCGTACATCGCCAAGCCGATCGCCTGGTCCAGCACCCAGGACTCCTCGCCGATCAGCGTCGGCCACATCGATCGGGCCCGATCCGCGAGCGACCGATCGCCCGTCTCTCCGGTGGCGGCCGCGAGTGCGCGGGTGATCCGCCGTTCGCGCAGTTGGGCCACGGCCTGCGCCAGCAGGTCCTCGGGTCCGTCGAAGTGATACAGCAGCACCTTGTGCGTCGTACCGGCCGCGCGCGCCGCCCGCCGCAGCGAGAAGTCGACCAGACCGTTGATCCCGAGCTCGTCGGCGACCCGATCGACCAGCTCGCGCCGCCGCGCCTCACCCCGCGGCGACTTCGCCGACCGCCGATACCCCGCGCGCTCCTCAGTCACCCGGCCAGTATCCAGTCACTTGGTCCAGCGTTGCAGGTACGCCGCGAGTTCGGCAGCGTCATCGGTGAGCACGACGACGTAGCCATCCGGCCCAATCGACGCGATCGCCAGCCACGGCTCACCAGTGGGCCTGGCACGCGTCGCACAGCCATATTTATCCGGAGCTGCGGAAGATGGCCGAGGCCGGGCTGGTCGAGATCGTCGACGAGCAGTCCCGCGGCCGGAAGACGTACGGCATCACGCCGGCCGGGCGGGACGAGCTCCGCCGCCGGATGCTCGAACCGGCCGACGACCTCGTCCCGCAGCGCCGCCGCACTCCGGCTGTTCCTGCTCGGCTCCTTCGAGCCGGACGAGGCGCGGCAGATCCTCCGGCGGTACGTCGATCAAGCGGAACGACGACTCGCCGGACTCCGGGCCCAGATCGAGGAGGCCGGCGAGGAGTGGCGGGACAACCCGCTCGCCTTCGGCCGCCTCGCCGCCGAACGCGGCCTCCGCCTGCTCCCCGCGACCCGGGACTGGGCGCAATGGGGCCTCGACCAGCTCGACGCTAAGTGAAGCTGGCGACCAAGTAGCCGACGCCGTACGGCGCGGCGTGGTAGGTCAGATCGCCCGTCAACGCGGTCCCGGCGAGCGCGCCCGCGAGTACCTGCCAGGGCGCACGTCCGGCCGCCTGCAACTCGGCGGCGAGGTCCGGATCGAGTGCACTCAGTACGTCGAGATCTCTGTGCTGTAAGGCGTTCGCGACCGTGGTGTCGAAGATCTCGGCCCGCGGATGGAGGTGGACCGGCGAATGCTCGCTGCGCCGGGCCGAGCCGTCGCCCATCACCAGCAGGCCGGTCCGACCGTTGCCCTCAGCAATCTCCTGGCCGAGGCGGTGGCACTCGGCCGGCGTCGTGTCGCCGCGCACGGCCAGGTAGGTGCGAGGCAACTGCGCGGCTTTGGTCTGCTCCAGCAGCCAACCGCCCATCACCAACGGCAACGGCAGGATGGGATCGCCGGTGCCGATGCGCACGTCAGGTGCGCCGTAGGCACCGAACGAGCCGCCTGCGGTGCCCAGGTAGCTACAGTCGGCGGCCGCGCCGATCACCAGCACGCCGGCCGCGGTGGACAGCGGCTCGATCGCGGCCAGGCAGGCGGCTCGCAGTTCGTCCAGCTCGGGTGCGGCACCGGAGGCCACCTCGGGAACCAGGAGGGGTGGGTGCGGGCAGACCGCGGCGACGACGACGGACACTGCTACGCCTCCCGGAGGTAGCGCAAGAACAGGTAGTCGTCGGCCCCGGACAGGGTCGTCGTCAGCTTCATCTTCCGGGTCAGCGTCGTCGAAGGCCCCGCGGTGATCCGGCCGGCGCCAGGCCCGGCGAGCAGCGGCGCGAGCGCGAGACACAGCTCGTCGACCAGGTCGACCTCGGTCAGCGACCCGAGCAGGTGCGGGCCGCCCTCGCACAGGATCTGCGGCATGTCCCGCGCGGCCAGCTCGTCGGCCATGGCCTTCAGGTCGACCTCGGCACCGCCCAGCACCAGGACGTCGGCCACCTCGCCGAGCGCCTCGCGACGGTCCGGTGGAGAGGCCTCGTGGGTGACGACGAGCGGGCGCACCGCCGACTGGAACACCGGGTTCACCGGGCTCAGCTCCAGCCGCGACGACACGATCGCCAATGTCGGGTTCTCGGCCAGCCCCTGTGCGGTCCGCCACTCCCGGGCCGCCGCGGACAACCGCAGCGGACTGTAGCCCTCGTCGCGGATCGTGCCAGCGCCGACCAGCACCACGTCGGCCAGTCTCCGGATCGCGCTGAACACCCGGCTGTCGGAGTCACTCGACAACGCCTTGGACTGGCCGTCGATCTCGACCGCGCCGTCGAGACTGCAGACGAAGTTCGCCCGCAGGTGCGGCACCGACCGGTCGTCCGGCTGGTAGACCGCCACCAGCTCGGGGTCGGAAAGCTCGTCCAGAGGACGCATCAGGCCAGGCTCCTTCGGGTTCCGGCGGGCTGGGCGGTGCCACGCAGTACGGCGATCAGGTCGAGGGCCTGGCGAGCGGCTGGCACGTCGTGGACGCGGAACACCCGGGCACCCAGCCAGGCCGAGATGCTGAGCGCGGCAAGCGTCCCGTTGCCGCGCTGTCCCGGTGGCAGCTCCAGGGTCTCGCCGATGAAGTCCTTGTTCGACACCGCCACCAGGACCGGCCAGCCGGTCGCGGCCACCTCGTCCAGCCGGCGGGTCAACTCGAGCGACTGCAGGGTGTTCTTGCCGAAGTCGTGGGTCGGGTCGATCAGGATCCCGTCCGGCCGGACCCCGGCCGCGACCGCACGGTCGGCCAGGCCGGTCGTCGTACGGATGACATCGGCGACCACGTCGTCGTAGGCCATCCGGTGCGGATCCGTGCGCGGTGAGAGGCCGCCGACGTGGCTGCAGACGAGTCCGGCCCCGGATTCGGCGGCGGCGTGGACCAGGTCGGGATCGGCGCCGGCCCAGGTGTCGTTGAGGAGGTCGGCGCCGGCTTCGGCGACCCGGCGGGCGACGCCGCTGCGGTACGTGTCGACGCTGATCACCAGCCCGGGGTGCCGGGCCCGGAGGCCGGCCACGAAGTCCACGGTCCGGCGGAGCTCCTCGTCCTCACTGACGGGTTCGCCGTACCCGGCCTTGACGCCGCCGATGTCGACCAGGTCCGCGCCGTCCGCGACCGCCTGGTCGATCGCCGCGTACGCCGCGTCGGTCGCGTACGTCGCGCCCCGGTCGAAGAACGAGTCCGGGGTCCGGTTGACGATCGTCATCAGGGCGAATTCGCCCACGCCGAACGACCGGCTCCCCAACCGCAGTACTCCCCCGCGCTCGTCCGCCACGGCACCGACTCTAACCGGCGGATCCCCAGGCCATCGCAATCGGCGCCCGGCTGCTCCGCCAGGCGCAAGCGCCGGCGACGCGGCCGGTTGTGATGGCCTGGCGATCCGGCCTACCGCTGCCAGAATCGGCACATATCCTATAGGATTCTTCGCGACAGTCCGCCCACAGCTGCAGATCGGTTCCTGATGCCACGATTCACCGAGTTAGAGACGTACGACGTCCGCTTCCCCACGTCGCTGGACCTGGACGGCTCCGACGCGATGAACACCGACCCGGACTACTCCGCGGCGTACCTGATCCTGCGGACCGACGCGGGCGACGGGCTGGAGGGGCACGGATTCGCGTTCACGATCGGCCGTGGCAACGACGTGCAGACCGCGGCGATCGAGGCGCTCCGTGACCACGTCATCGGACTCGACCTGGACGCGACGCTGGACGATCTCGGTGGGTTCTGGACGTCGCTCGTGCACGACTCGCAACTGCGCTGGCTCGGCCCGGAGAAGGGCGTCATGCACATGGCGATCGGCGCGGTCGTCAACGCGGTGTGGGACCTGACCGCCAAGCGGGCCGGCGTACCGCTGTGGAAGCTGCTGTCCGACCTGACGCCGGAGCAGATCGTCGATCTCGTCGACTTCCGCTACCTGACCGACGCGCTCACCCCGGACGAGGCGCTGGAGATCCTGCGGGCCGCGAAGCCCGGCCGGTCCGAGCGGGAGGCGCTGCTGCGGGAGCGGGGGTACGCGGCGTACACGACGACGCCCGGCTGGCTCGGGTACGACGACGCGAAGCTGGTGCGGTTGTGTCACGAAGCCGTCGCCGAGGGATTCACCCAGATCAAGCTCAAGGTCGGCGCGGACCTGGACGACGACATCCGCCGGCTGCGGCTGGCCCGCGACGCCGTCGGCCCGGGCATCCGGATCGCCATCGACGCCAACCAGCGCTGGGACGTGGCCGACGCGATCCGGTGGGTCGAGGCCCTGGCGCCGTACGACGTGTGGTGGGTGGAGGAACCGACCAGCCCGGACGACGTCCTCGGGCACGCGGCCATCGCGCGGGCGATCGCACCGATCCGCGTGGCGACCGGTGAGCACGTGCAGAACCGGGTCGTGTTCAAGCAGTTCCTGCAGGCCGGGGCGCTGTCGGTGCTGCAGCTCGACTCGGCCCGGGTCGCGGGCGTGAACGAGAACATCGCGATCCTGCTGCTGGCCGCGAAGTTCGGCGTACCGGTGTGTCCGCACGCCGGCGGGGTCGGGCTGTGCGAGCTGGTCCAGCACCTGTCGATGTTCGACTATGTCGCGGTGAGCGGGTCGGTGGAGGATCGGGTGATCGAGTACGTCGACCACCTGCACGAGCACTTCCTGGACCCGGTGGTGATCCGGGACGGGCACGATGTGGCACCGGTGCGGCCCGGGTTCGGCGCGGAGATGGATGCTGAGACGCTGACCGACTTCCGCTACCCGAGTGGCAAGATCTGGACCGATCTGACAAAGGAGAACCAGTGATAGTACTTTTGGCCGGGCCTCCGGCGCCGGCAGGATCACGGGGCCTTGGCTCCCGGTCTACCCTCGTCGCTCCGGTCGCTTCGCCCCCTACGCTCCTCAGTCCAGACCGGGAGGCCCCGTGACCGACTTCGCCGGACTGCGGGCCGTGGTGACCGGAGGTGCCCAGGGCATCGGACTCGCGGCCGCGACGCTGCTGGCCTCCCGGGGTGCCCAGGTGATCGTGTTCGACCTCAAGCCCGACGTCTCCGAGCCGTTGACCGGGATCGCCGCGGACGTCACCGACGACGGCTCGGTCCGGGACGCGGTCTCCGCGGCGGCACTGCAGCTCGGCGGGATCGACATCGTCGTGAACAACGCCGGCATCGGCGCGCAGGGCACGGTCGCCGCGAACGACGACGACGAGTGGCACCGCGTCCTCGACGTCAACGTGGTCGGGGTCGCCCGGGTGACCCGGGCCGCGCTGCCGTACCTGCGCAAGTCGTCGGCCGCCGCGATCGTGAACACCTGCTCGATCGCCGCCACCGCGGGCCTGCCGAACCGGGCGTTGTACTCGGCGAGCAAAGGCGCCGTACTCGCGCTGACGATGGCGATGGCGGCGGACCACGTGCGCGAAGGGATCCGCGTGAACTGCGTGAACCCGGGGACGGCGGACACCCCGTGGGTGGGCCGGTTGCTCGACGTAGCGCAGGACCCGGCCCTCGAGCGGGCCGCACTGGAAGCGCGTCAGCCGATGGGCCGACTGGTCTCCGCCGACGAGGTCGCGAACGCGATCGCCTACCTGGCCGGCCCGTTGTCGGGTTCGACCACCGGTACGGCGCTTGCCGTCGACGGTGGGATGCAGAACCTGCGGCTCCCGGCGGTGCGGTCATGAGGTTGTTCCCTGAGGACCAGCGGATCGGACTCGGCGGTGCGCCGCTGGGGAACCTGCTCGGCGAGGTGAACGAGGCCGACGCCGTCGCCGCCGTCAACGCCGCCTGGGACGAGGGATGGCGGTACTTCGACACCGCTCCGCACTACGGGCTCGGGCTCGCGGAGGGACGGCTCGGGGCCGGGCTGCGCGGCAAGCCGCGGGACGAGTTCGTCCTGTCGAGCAAGGTCGGCCGGATCATCTACCAGGCCGACGACGCGGCGACCGACGACGAAGGGTTCGCGATCAACACGAACCGTCGGCGGCGGTGGGACTTCTCGCGGGACGGCGTACTGCAGAGCATCGAGGACTCGTTGCGGCGGATCGGCACCGACCGGCTCGACGTGGTCTTCGTGCACGACCCCGACGACCACTACGAGGAGGCTGTCGCGACCGCGTTCCCGACCCTGATCGAGCTGCGCGACCAGGGCGTGATCGGCGCGATCGGGTCCGGCATGAACCAGGCCGCGATGCTGACCCGGTTCGTCACCGAGGTCGACATCGACGTGATCATGCTGGCCGGCCGCTACAGCCTGATCGACCCCGACGGCCTGGACGACGTCCTTCCCGCGTGCATCGCCGACGACGTCCAGGTGGTTGCCGTGGGCATCTTCAACTCCGGCCTGCTCTCCCAGCCGCGCCCGGCCCCGGGCACCACCTTCAACTACGAACCCGCCGCGGAATCCCTGGTGGCCAAGGCCAACAGACTCGCCGACGTCTGCGAGTCCCACGGCGTCACCCTCCCGGCTGCCGCCCTCGCCTTCCCGCTCGCCCACCTGGCAGTCGCAGGCATCGCAGTCGGCTGCCGCACCCCCGACGAGGTCCACACCAACGCAGCCCTCTCCCGCACCGAGATCCCGGCCGCCCTCTGGACCGATCTGAAATCGTCAGGCCTTCTTCGCGAGGACGCCCCCACTCCCGCCTAGGGTTGTCCGATGCTTTGAAGGTTTGAGCTCGCCATCCCGCTGGCATCGACGAGAAGTTTTCATTGAGCGGTTCAACGATACCGTTGAGGGCATGACTGTTGACATCGAAGCCGCCGCCGAGGTCGTCGACGCAGCTGCCGTGATGGGGTTGCTCCCGGCCAGGCCGCGGCTGCTCGCCCTGGGCGAACCCACCCATGGCGAGGACGATCTGCTCGGGCTGCGCAACGAACTCTTCCGGCAACTCGTCGAGCAGGAGGGCTACCGCACCATCGCGATCGAGAGCGACTGCCTGATGGGCCGGGTCGTGGACGACTACGTCACCTCGGGCACCGGCATCCTCGACGAGGTGATGGAGCGCGGCTTCAGCCACGAGTGGGGCGCCTTCGCGGGAAACCGCGAACTGGTGCGCTGGATGCGCGCGTACAACGACGGCCGGCCCGCGTCCGAGTGGCTGCGCTTCGCCGGGTTCGACGGCCCGCTGGAGATCACCGGGGCCGCGAGCCCGCGGCAGGCCCTCAGTGCGCTCCACTCCTACCTCACCGCCTGGGTGGACGCCGATCTGCTCCCCTGCACCGCGGAAACGCTCGACCGCCTCCTCGGCGCCGACGACCAGTGGACCAACCCCGCCGCGATGATGGACCCATCCCAATCTGTGGGGCGGACTCCCGATGCCAAAGAGCTGCGGCTGCTCGCCGACGACCTGGTCGCCCTGCTCGACGCGAAGGCACCACAGCTGATCGCGGCGTCCGCACCGGACGACTGGGACCGGACGCTCCTGTACGGGCGCACCGCCACCGGCCTGCTGCGCTACCACTTCTGGATGGCCGACATCTCACCGAGTCGCATGGCGTGGCTGCTCGGTGTGCGGGATTCGATGATGGCCGCCAACCTGCTCGCCCTCGCCGAACGGGGCCCGACGCTGGTGAATGCCCACAACGGCCATCTGCAGCGGGACAAGAGCGCGATGCGGATGGGCGACCTACCGGTCGAATGGTGGAGCGCCGGCGCGATCGTCAGTGCCCAACTGGGAGAGAGGTACGCCTTCCTGGCCACCGGCCTCGGCACGATCCGCCACCAGGGCGTTGACACCCCGCCCCCGGACACGATCGAGGGGCTGCTGTACGCGCTCCCACCGGACCGTTGCCTCGTCGACTCCCGCCAACTGGCCGCCGCGCTCGCCGACGCGACGCCCGCCTCCCG
>Ga0193707_1000243_pt1 | contig 17366 bp, 21 predicted proteins | sample U3c2metaG_FD_143043 | JGI IMG/M metagenome (GOLD analysis project Ga0193707, IMG submission 143043) | Soil microbial communities from a riparian zone of the East river system, Colorado, United States - U3c2 | ecosystem: Environmental > Terrestrial > Soil > Riparian zone | place: USA: East River... | reverse complement strand
CAAACACGAGCGGGTTGGGTAATCTCTGTTGGCCATTGCCGCTTATCGGCGCGCTTACAAACTCCTGGGCCACCACTGATGCGATATGGCGGCCATAGTCTTCTTCGATCAGAGCAAGCGAAAGATCGATAGCCGCACCGGCACCGGAAGACGTGTAAAAGGCGCCATCTTTAACGAGATGCCTTCTGGGATCAACGCGCAGGTTTGAGAAACATCGTGCTACATCGTTTGCGTAACGCCAGTGAGTAGTGACTTCACGGCCATCGAGTAACCCGGTTGGCGCCAGACCAAAAATTCCACCGCCGATTGCAACGACGCGTCGCGTCTCGTTTACGCGTGCCAGGACCCAATCGGCAATCCTGTCACAAACCAAAGATCGCCGGAGCCCATCCCCGCCTGGAATTACAATCGTGTCCAACGCGGACACTGTTTCGAGCGTGCTGTCCGGCCAGAACGCAATCCCCGATTCAGCGCGAAAACATTCGGAAGTGAAGCCGATCGTGCAGACGTGGTAACATGAAATTCGACTCCCATAACCGCCATCGAGAGTCGCAGCTGCGAGGACATCGGCGGCGCGCACCAGCTCCGACGCAGCGACGCCCTCAAAACCGAGAAAGCCAATCCGCTTTGGATTCATTGCTGTGGAGCCACGATATCTCAACGTTCGAAGTCCTTGGTAGGACACAGAACCGATATTACGAGCCATTGCTGTGTTGTTCTTGATTTCTGGCACGCCACGGGGAAGGGAGCGGTTGATCTTTTTGCGCGGAGGGCGATCTGGAATAGTTTGGAGGCGCAACCAGACGAAAGGAAAAAATCATGGCTACTTATGTCGGTTTGATTCAGTTTGCTGACCAGGGCATCCGCAATATCAAGGATACGGTTAAACGGGGCGACGCCGCGATGGCGGAGGCCGAGAAATTGGGGATGAAGGTGGTAGAGGAATTCTGGACAATGGGTGCATACGACGCTGTCGTCGTCTTTGATGCACCCGATGACGAGACGATGAGTGCGTTCATGCTTAAAATCGGCTCACTCGGCAACGTCAAGAGCCATACCATGCGTGCCTTCAACCGGACCGAGATGGAAAAGATTCTGGCGAAGATCAAATAAAACGCTTTGGCGTCTGAAGCGTCTCTTGGACGCCTTTTCCGAGCGCATGATCTGTGCAGCGCCAAATTGACGTCGATGGAATTTTCCACCGTTGACCTGACGGCAATCGAATTTAATTTGCCCATGCGGCGGCACTCATATGACCATCAAAATCCATCTCAGCCGGTGGTTGATTGCCCTCTTTCTCTTGAATGGTGGCTTTGTTTTTGCGGGCGGCTTCAAAAGCAAGATCATTACGACTTCACCACTCACGATCACAGTCCCTGACGATCGCTTCCTCAAGATCACAAATTTTACTCAGGAAGGAGGCACCGAACGCGGCGTGGTCCGTGTGAACCTAAGCGGTGATGCCGGTGGAATCGCGAATGTCCTTACGGCAAGTCGAATCGATTTTGGCACCGGTATCAATTCGCAAAATTTTCCGGAAATCAGTAACCAAGCGATCATTGCGGGTCCCGCTGAAGTGAGGATTGCCCCGGTAATGGGGGCTGCGCTTGTCATCACCTACAAAAAAGAGCCTAACGGCAGCGAGGAAGCAACCCCTACCCCTATACCTATTGTGACTCCTACTCCTTCAGGTACTGCTACGCCGGGGGCTACTCCGACATCTACACCTACGCCAACCCCCTAGCTCGCGACCTGTTCTCCCGAGGCTGATCTACTAACGCGCCTCTCAAGGATCATCTATCGCTGAGGCATTCGGCGTCACCGTCCGCTAGGGCGGCATCTTTGTTGAGAACGGATATCTTAAGCTAGTACGCTTGCCCCGTAGGCAGAGCTGATGGGGCGAGAACGACGCGATTCGATCCATCCCACACTGCCGTGAATACGTAGGGGTGCCCGGAACGGACGTTCAGTACAGTCGATGTCGGCTCAGAATAGTACGCGTTTGGCACGGCCGATACGGTCAATACATGGCGCTCCTCGGGCACAAAGTGATCGTAGCGTCGTCCCTGCACAACGTTGACGACCGTTCGGCCGTCGATCTTAAGATTGAGAGCGATGTTCCATCCAAAGTTCGCGGTCCGCAAAATGATCAAACGCCCACCTGATTGGGCAGCGGTCCCGGTCGAAACCGCGCTCACAAGGACAAAAATCAAAACGAGTATGCTGGCGGAGGTGTATCTCGACTTCATGGCCTGATGCTACCGGACTCGCTTTTGGCGAGCGCGGCGGTCATTGCCTTGTGAAGTTCTCGGAGGTTGTCCCGACGCACCAAGGCCTTCCCGGCCACCCAAGTTGCCACAACTCCCCAGGGGTCAGGCACACACTGGAAGGGCGGAGAAAGACGAAATCCGAATCCCACATCGCAGTATATACATAGGTCACCCCCGGCTGGACGTTCACTGTTGTCGAAGTAGGCCCCGAGACTCCTGTGCGTGGTATCTTGCGTATGGTTAAGACATGCGGCCCGGCTGGCAACCATGTGTGATAGTAGCGACCCTGGACGACGTTCGCGACGGGCCTGCCGTCAACCTGAAGATCGAACCCCACATTCCATCCGAAGTTCGCCGCCCTGAGAATGAGTAGATTCCCACCCGGTCGAGCGGCAGCGGTTCCAATCGAAACCGCACAAATGAAAGTAAAAATCAGGAAGGACCTGCCGGCAGAGTTGTATTTTGATTTCATGGCTTATGTTAGCTCAGGATTCGGCTTTGGCTAGCCCGGTCTGCGTCAATGGTCGACCGTGTTACCCTGGGTGCATGCGCAGCGCAGGTTCGCGCTCCCAGGTGACGGTCTTGCCAATATTGATTACCATCAGGTCCCTGCCGATGACGAACGACCATCGTATTCTTTGTGTACCGTCCCCAAGCCCTTCTTCGTCCTCGTAGTGATAAACGACACCCAGCTTCGGTTTCACAATCGCGAAGACCCGTCCCGCGTCTTCGGCAGAAGCAATTGAACGTTTCGAAGGCGGCGTGGAGTTCGTCCAGCCAGCGCTCCAGGCAGCATGAATCAGGCAGTCTGCGCCTCTCGCGAAGTCCACGAGGTTCTGGCAAAACTTCGTATCTCCGGAAATGACCACTGAGTGACCCGCACGATCGACGCGATATCCAAACGCCGGTTTCACAGTTCCATGATCGACGAGAAATGCGGAGATTCGCGCTAAACCATCGTTATATATTTCTCCCTGCTCGATCTCTTTCGCATCGATTTCGACGCCTTTGGCTGGGAGCGGATCGGGTGTAGCTTGACGAATACGGATATCAAAACCGAATGCCTGAACAAGGTGCTCCGCCATGCTGCGACTTCCTGGGGGCCCCATATTGGAAGCGGTTTGGTTCGTCCCAAAAACCATCCTGAAAGCCATAGATCCGGGATTCCGACAACATGGTCGGAGTGGAGATGAGTGAGAAAGTGACCGTCTATGTCTTTCGGATTGACTTTAGACTGCGTCAGGCGAACTACGGCACCGCGGCCGCAATCAAACAAGAACCTCTTGCCGGCCACTTCGACAAGAATGGCTGAGCCGAATCGCTCAACACTTGGAAGTCGAAATGTTGTCTAGCATGCACAGTGAAAGGAACAGAACAATCAAGGATACTAAGCGTGCCAAATGCGGCGTGTGGGTCGCCTCGCCCTTGCAGGGAGAGGGGGAGGGTGAGGGTTTTCTCGAGGATAATTGGTGCACGGAAACTCCAAAACCCCTCACCTCAGTCCTCTCCCCTTGCCAATGGGGAGAGGCGAGAAAGCCGGCACGGTTGGTTTCATTTCTCAAACTGCTAATCAATCGACACGATCCGCGTCATCTGGCGCCGGCGGCTTTCTTACCTCCGCTCCATTGTTCGCCAGCAATTCAAGCTGGGTCAGAGTGCGATCGAGTTCCTGCACTAGTGGCTGAATGCGTTTACCGCTAAAAGCGTTGACCAGCGCGCGATAGTACCAAAGGGCGCCTTGCTTACCGCCGTTGAATCGAGACCAGAGTCTTTCTCCTTCCTTGCGGTAATCCATCAGGATCGCGCGAACGTTGTGCAGTTTGTCTGAAGCGGACACGAGTTTCGTCGGCATTGGCGCGTGTCGAACGTGAGCCACATAAGCCTTCTTTCGTTCCAGCCACGGAGGCTTTGGCGTTTGGTCTGTGTCGGTACAGCCCTCCACAATTTTTGCGACGTCTCTACCAAACTTTCGCTCGATATCGCGCAATCGTTTTGCGCCACCACAATCCTCCACGGCATCATGCAGCAAAGCGCCGATCGCTTCCGTTTCGTTCGCGCCATATTCCATCGCAATCGCAGCGACACCGAGGATATGTGCGATGTACGGGATCCTGGTCTTTTTCCGCAGTTGTCCGCCGTGAATCCGTGTGGCGTAAGTCAACGCCTTTTCGAACTGACGCGAGAGTCGCATAGTTGTGTTTTCGCTTTAGCGACCAGGTGCGAAGGTATTTGTTGTGAGCTGACTCTGATGGTTGCCTTGCCGTGCCCTAATCCAGGCAAAGGCGATCAACTGCGATTCCTGTTAACTCGCCAAAGCGTCAATCGCTTTCCATTCTTCGGGCGTCAATTTGAGCTTCGCAGCGGCGACGTTTTCTTCCAGGTGCGCTAGAGACGACGTCCCGGGAATCGGCAGCATCACGGACGACCGCTCCAGAAGCCAGGCCAGCGCGACCTGAAAGACGCTGACGCCATGAGCTTTTGCCGCCGCATTCAGGGCATTCTCAGGTTTCAAACCCCGAGTCCCGCCTATTGGGAACCATGGCAAAAATCCAAGACCATTCTTCTCACAATAGGCCAGAGCGTTCTCAGATTTGCGGTCTTCGATGTTGTACCGGTTCTGCACACTAACGATGGGAACAATTTTTTGGGCCCGCTCGATTTCTTCCGGCTCCACATTCGATAACCCGACGTGGCGAATCTTCCCGGCGTCTTTCATTTCCTTGATGGCGCCGAGCGATTCTTCCAGGGGCACCTTGGGATCGATACGATGCAGTTGATACATGTCGATCTGCTCGAGGCGCAGTCGCTTCAGACTGCCATCGACCGCTTGTTTGAGATGTTCGGGTCTTCCATCTGGCACCCAGTCGCCAGGGCCCGGTCGAGTTAAGCCGCCTTTGGTCGCGATGACCAGGCCTTTGGGGTAAGGATAAAGCGCTTCCGCGATCAGCAGTTCGCTTGTTTCAGGGCCGTAGGCATCGGCTGTATCGATCAAGTTCACACCAAGCGCCACCGCTCGCTTCAAAACCTTGAGCGCATTCCCTCGATCGGCTGGCCAACCCCAAATCCCTTCGCCGGTGATGCGCATCGCACCAAAACCGAGGCGGTTGACTGTAAGATCGCCGCCCAACTTCCAGGTGGGATTCGTAGCCACGTTTGGTGACGCTGACGATTCAGCTCCGAAGATTGCGTCCGATCCCCTCGCGAGAAGCGCTGCGCTAGTTACAAGCGTTGTGCCGAGAAACTTTCGGCGAGTAACACCCGCGTCCTGATTCGGGTCTACAGATTTTTTGTTCATTTCTGTTCAGCGTACGGCCACCCAAATCACTGTCAACGGAGTGTCACAGTTGATTGGTAGGGCGCGACCGCCGGGCTCGCCGAATGGAACGGACGGTCAGGCGGTCCGTCCCTGCCATTGTTATTCAGAGGTAATCTTTCTTCCGCTCGCGCATGAGAACAGCGAATGCCTCCTCGAGATCTCTGCCGAAAGTTAGAATGCCTCCTTCGTGTCCAGCCATGACAACAATCTTTCTGCTTTGCAGGTTGGTACGCGTGAAGAGTTGCATTATCTCATACGCCAACTTCGGCGTTCCATACTCAGCGGCCCTCGAAGTTGTTGGCGCTTGATTCAGAAGCGCTGCCCACAACTTTGAGTTGTGGCAGTGAACAACCGCCCCTGCGGTTGCATCAGACTCGTAAATTGCAGCGTGCGTCAGCGATTCCGATGAGGGTATCGCAGACCCTTCGTATCGGACCTGGTTCCTCTCAAAATCGCACACCACTACTTTTGCGCAGTTTGCCAGGGCCAGTTCGGGTATGCCTCCAGTCGCAGAACCTGTGATATAAAATTTTTTGGTCGCGCCATCCCTTACGCTCAGGTTGCCGAATGCAATACCATTTGGATCCACACCGATTAGACGGAGATCGAGAAGTTTCCGTCTGTATGCATTTAATTTCGCAAGCCCGCTGAACGAGGCAATGTCGCCTGCCAGAGGTTCACATGAAAACTTTACGTATTCGCTCACAGCCCCTGCTCAGGGAAAAGCGCGCGGATGCTTGTCTCGTTCGCTTCACACACGCCCCGCTCGGTTATCAATCCGGTTACCAGATGTGCCGGCGTAACGTCGAATCCATAATTTGCAGCCGGACTTCCCTCCGGCGCGATGCGGACTTCGACCTGTTGTCCCTCAAACCAACCGTCCGCTCGTTTCACTTCGTGCGCGCTACGCTCCTCGATCGGGATTTCTTTCAATCCATCGCGCAACGTCCAATCGAATGAAGATGAAGGCAGCGCCACATAGAACGGAACGTGGTTATCCTTCGCCGCTAACGCCTTCAGATATGTCCCGATTTTGTTCGCAACATCTCCCGATAAAGTGGTGCGATCGGTTCCAACAATCACCAAATCTACCGCGCCGTGTTGCATCAAGTGTCCCGAGGCACTGTCTGCGATGATCGTGTGCGGCACTTTGTGCTCGCCCAGCTCCCAAGCGGTGAGTTTGGAACCCTGACTTCTGGGTCGGGTTTCGGCAACCCACACGTGAACCGGCAATCCGCTGTCGTGCGCCGCATAAATCGGGGCGGTAGCAGAACCATAGTCGACAAACGCCAACCATCCCGCGTTGCAATGCGTGAGCACATTCACCCGCTCTCCTGCTTTTTTTCCCGCGATTTCCCGAATGAGTTCCAATCCGTGTTGCCCAATCATCTTGCAATGCTCGGCATCTTCGTCCGCAAGCGATTTGGCTGTGCGCAGCGCAAGCGCAACCTTCTCCGCAGCATCTTTCCCTTCGGTGATATTTTTTAGCTGACGCTCGACAGCCCAGGAAAGATTTACCGCCGTCGGCCTCGTTGCCTTGAGTTGTGCCGCTGCGTGGGCCAGCTGCTCATCAACTTCCGCGGCTGCAGGATGCGCCGTGGCTTCGATCGCCGCAAGATACATTCCGTATCCCGCGCTCGCGCCGATCAATCCGGCCCCGCGAACATGCATTTCGCGAATGGCCGTCGCCATCTGCTCGACGGTACGGATTTCTTCGATCACGAACCGATGCGGCAAAAAACGCTGATCGATAAGCTGTACGACGGCTTCGTCGTCCGGCTTAAGCCAGATTGTTCGAAAATGTTGGCCGGCGACATTCACACGATGTGATTATGATCCACGCCGTTCAACGGTCACCTGACAATTCACTCGGGCGCGGAACTAAAATGAGTTTCGCATCAGGAAAACTCCATTGCGCCGTTCATGGCAGGCCAGGGGCAGGCTGGCCGAATAGCGCAATCAAAATATTTTGCAGCGACCAATTGTCGTTTGTCTCGATCCACTGGCTTCCGGCACGCGGGTGATCGGTAGCCGTCAAAATGGCGGTCACGCGACCGCTCTCTTTAAGCAGATAGATTTTCGCGCCCGGCGCCAGATCGACCCACCCGCAAAATAGACCGTCACGAAACCGCGCCACAGGAATCGTCTGACCGCCCCGGTCGCTCACAAAAAACGTCCGTCGTGTTACATCAAATCTGATCCCCGGGAAATGAAAATCGAACGATTCGTCCGTCCGAGGTTCGTCGTCACCATTATAAGGCATATTGCTAAAGGTGATCCGGGCCGCCAGTTCGCCGCGTTCACGCGCGAGATAAAGCTGGTGCGAAAGCATTTCACCGTAAGCAAACGTCTGGTGATGATCAGGGCTGATGATTGTCGAGGGACTCGCGATTGCTGAAACGCTCGCGCCAAAAAGGATCGCCAGAAAAATTGCGGCTCGCATGCTGCGATTCCACGGACATTGGGCGGGACCGTTCAGCGTGCGCATCTCAACGGCGGCCGCCCCGATTCTCGAACGGATTATATACCTGAATCGCGTAGTACCACATAAAACCATCCGGGCGATTGGCGCGAGTATGACTGCGGCCAAACATCGCCTCCACGTCTTGTGTAGTCGCGCGACCGAGAGTCAGCGAGCCGATTCGGCGCGTATAGAAATCATACGGCAACGCCTGCACGATGTAAGCCGGGGGCGCAATCAAGACGCCGTTTCGATTGAACCGGAAGGCAAGCGCGTCCGCTCCGTAACCGTGACGAAGCGGATCCGATGTGTCGATGATAGGAGCTTCCCACAGACCGAGCTGGCTGAACAACTTGGAATCAGGTTGCACGATATAGTAGCCGTTGTGGCGGCCTAACGAGACGTAATGCGAATCGTCATCCCAGGAAAATGCCGAAACTGAGAATGTAATTGTCACGAAGGCAAGAGCAGCCAGGGGGCGAAACATCATCTTCATATGGACAATATGGTGGTTTTTTGGTTCATGCGCGAGACTACGTTTGGTAGATTTCGAGTTGCCCCTTATTCCGGATTGCGACCTAACACCTACGATTAAAGATCAATCCCCATGACGATCGGGCCAGGAACTTCCTCCCAGCCGTGGCGACGCCAGAATTTTCGGCCGCGTGGGTTGTCATGGGCTACCAGGATAAGCGCTCGTTTGAGACCGGCCCGGCGCAAGCCTGCAAGGCATTCATCCATCAAACGCCTGCCAACTCCGCGCGTCTGGTAAGCAGGATCAACCGCCAGATGATAAATATATCCGCGGCGTCCGTCGTGACCGCACAATGCGACGCCAACAATCGCAGCGCCATCGGTCGCCACTCTGCTCAGTCCCGGGTTGCGCGCGAGAAAGTGAGAAACGCCTTCCCTGTCATCACCCTCGGCGATCTCGAGACCCTCAACCCGTTGCCACAGCTCAAGCGCCGTGTCGTAATCGCTAATGGCAAATTCTCGCGTTTTGATGTTTCCGCTCATCTTCGATCAGGAAGAAATCCCGCCGGCAAGTACAGCTCTGGTTCGATCCAGTTCTCCGGGCAAAGGAAGATTTTGCGGTTGGTGTCCGATATCCGATAATTTTTTCGGTTCCATTCCGCCTCGGTTTTACGGTGCTGCTTTCCGGGCTTTTGGATTTTTCGCATTTGGATTGAATAGACTATCTAGCCACCTTCCAGCGAGCATTACATCTTTTGCAATCGGAGCGAGCTCGCTTCTCGTATTTCGAATTAGCGACTTGCCAGAACAACCAATATTCGAATGCGATCTCGTAAAAGTTTTCTCATCGTCGCGGCCGGTCTCGTATCGGCGGCGTTCGCATATTTCGGCACCGGGCTTCATCCAATTTGGTGGGCACTTTGGTTGGCGCCGATTCCAGTGCTCGCGATTTCACCAGGACTGCGCGGCAGCACTGCTTTCCTGCTCGCTGCGTTCGCATGGCTGATCGGCGAAATGAACCAATGGAACTATGTCCGGCATGCGATCGAACTGCCACCCCAAATCACCATCCTCTACTTTGTAGTTCCTGCTGTGGTTTTCGGACTGGGCATTCTGTTTGTGCGCAACTTGCTTCGTCGCGGATCGCTATTGCTCGCCTCGCTTGCTTTACCCGTTTACTGGGTGGCGTACGAATATCTGACGGCAATCACGTCGCCTCACAGCACATGGGGCAATCTCGCTTACACACAAATGAATTGTCTCCCGGTGATCCAAATCGCTGCGATCACCGGTCTTTGGGGCATCAGCTTCATCGTATTTCTGTTTGCGGCCGCCGTGGCATCTCTGTTGAGCGGCGCGGGAGGAGCGTGGCAACGTCGCGCGGTCGCTGTCGGAGTTGGGTTCGTCGTTTGCGCAGTGTTTGTTTTTGGCAAGTGGCGATTGCAATCAAATCCTCCCGCTCAATCGGTCACAGTGACACTCATCGCCAAGGACGTGCCGATGAGCGTCTACCTCGGTTCCGAAGAGCAGGCATTGAAGTTGTTGGGCGAGTATGCTGCCGAAATCCACCGCATTACTGCAGCCGGAACGCAGGCTGTTGTTTTACCGGAAAAAATCGGACGCATCAGCGAGACTGCATTGGCAGCAGCAGATTCTCTCTACTCTTCGACTGCCGCTGAGACACGCGCGGCGATTGTCCTTGGGCTTGTTCGAAAAATGCCGTCCGGCGCCTTCAATTCTTCCCGCTTGTACTCGGCCGACGGAAAATTAGAGGCGAACTACGACAAGCATCATCTCCTCCCTGGTGTGGAACCCGAAAAACCTGGCGACAAACGAGTAGTTCTCGATAAGCCGTCGGGACGTTGGGGACTGCAAATTTGCAAGGACATGGATTTCCCCAAGCTCAGCCGCGAATACGCAGCCGAAGGCGCGAACCTGCTGCTGGTACCCGCCTGGGACTTCAATCTGGATCGTTGGCTCCACGCGCGCATGGCTGTCCTGCGCGCAGTCGAAAACGGTTTCGCCCTGGCTCGTTCTGCGCGCAACGGATTGTTAACCCTGAGCGACAACCGCGGTCGCATCCTCGCTGAAATAGAAACGACGCCGGATCGCTTTGTATCAATCACCGGAAAGCTAAACGTTTCGCCCGAGCAAACGTTTTATGCGCGAACGGGCGATTGGTTTGCCTGGCTTTGTGTCGCCGTGTTCGTCAGCTTGCTGGCGTTCCAACGCCTCGTGCCGTCTCAGCCCGGAGAGAATAGAACGCGCGTATAATGGAATGCGTGCAAACTATGACGCAGTCGCGCTCGCGGGAATAAAATTTTCTGGTTCGTCGAATCGAAGTCGCTTTCGCAATTCGTGGCGAAGCAGCAGAAGATTGACGCACATCTGAAAAACGGTCGACCCAACGGATAGATACCATAACTCTCTGATTTCAAATCCAGGCATCCGCGAGATCAGCATCGCGGGCAGGGCGAACAAGATCAGGCGCGTCATCGAGCTAAACAGCGGCGGCAGTGTGTTGCCGATTCCCTGGAAAATGCTGGAAGTGACAAAAACAATTCCCGCCGAAATGAAATTCAAAGAAACGATCCGAAGATATTCGCTGCCGAAGGCAATGACTCGCGGGTCGCGCGAGAATATGCGAATCAACGTCCCAGGCGCGAGGAACGCGATCAACGTAAGCACCAGCATCATCAACGATGCGATGCCAATTGCAGAATAGACCGAATGCCGGACTCGATCCGCTCGGCGGCCACCGAAGTTTTGGCCAACCACGGGCGAAAGGGCAAAACTGAGCGCTACCACCGGCAGGAAAAGGGCCTGCATTACGCGTGCGCCGATTCCGAAGCCCGCCTGTGCCGCCGGTCCAAAACCTCGGATGATCGCGTAAACGATCATGATGTACACAAAGAGCAGCAAAAACTCCGCGCCCGCCGGGACACCGATCCGCAGCATGCCTCCCCAAATTTTGGTTTGCGGGCGAAACAGCGGAAAACGAAAACGCAGATAATGATATTTCTTTTCGAAATAAATCAGCATCAACACATCGGCAACGAGAATGGAAACGAACGTGGCCAGCGCCGCGCCGGTCACTCCGAGTTTGGGCCACGGACCGATTCCGAAAATCAATAACGGAGCGAGCACGATGTTGAGCAGGACACTAAGAACCTGGAATCCCACGGCCGGTTTAATGATGCCTGTCGCGCGCAGAGCCGAGCCCAGTGCTACCAAAGGAAACTGAAGCAACAGCCCGGGAAGAAACCAGAGGAGATACGCCTTTGCCAGTGTGGCCGTTTCTGCATCCGCGCTCAGCCAATCACAATAGGCGGGACGCAGAATGAATCCCACAACGCCTAACGCAAGCGCGATCACGATCGACATGACAAAAGACTGATTGAAGGCCAGCTCCGCGTGCGGCTGATCTTTTCTGCCGGCGGCTTGCGAGATCAACGTGGTTGTTCCCACGCCCAGCATCTGAGTGAGCGCCAGCACGATCATCGTGATGTTGCCCGCGACACCTACCGCAGCGATCGCTTCTTTCCCGAGGTGTCCTACCCAGTAGAGATCGGCCAGCAAATAGAGGGTCTGCACCACCATGCTCACGGCCAGGAACGCCGACATATGCAGCAAATGCCCGGTGACCGAACCCTGGGTAAGATCTTTCATTGGTGCGAATCGTGTGTAGCGGTCCGCCCGAGGCGGATGTCAGTCGCCAACTCTAGAGGCAGGCGTGTCGCCCGCAATTTTTTCCTCGATTGAATAACTCCTGCGCGAATCAGCGCGGCTGCGGAATTGGAGGAGGAACTCCGGCAGCGAACCGCTTCCGCCAACGTTCCCGATGCAGGATGAGCACGATCAACCAAATCGCGAATGCGAAAGCGCCGCCAGGAATAGTGACAAGCATCAGCCAACCTAATACCCCGAGAGTATAAAGGAGCTGACCATAATCCTGTCCATTGATGATGCAGGGATGCACCGAGCCTTCGTCTACCTTGCAGCCGTGCGCATTAGCGATGCACGCGCATGTCACGACCGATCCTATGGGCGCAAGCGCAACGAGAACAATGAGCGCTAGAACGATCCAGTAAGGAATCCACGGGAAACGTTTTCGAACTGGCAAAGGCGGCGGATTCAAAATAGCGAGCTCAGATGTTTACGCTTTGCTGTAGTCATGGCGCTACGCGCCGTCAACGATATCCAGCTCAAGCAATTTGAACGCCCATGGAGGCGTGGCTGTAACATTGACAGATTACTTGGTGGTGGTGCTCTTCTTGAACGACGGACGGCTAGCTCGTACGTGGAACGCGCCGAGATTGCTCTCGGCGCGAAGCGTTAATCTGATTGTAATCGGTGATCAGGTCTCGGTGTTGCCTTTCTCGCCTTTGCCTTTGCATTCGGCTTTGAACTTTGCGTATTGATCCTTGGTCAGGATCGTTTTGGCCTCCTGCATATACTTGGTCTCGCTCGCTTCTGAACAACCAGCCTTGTGATGCTCCTCCATGGCGGCATCCATCTTTGTCTTTTGCTCCGGTGTCAGATCGAGGCTGGCCAACGAGACCTGACACGCCATTTTCGCTTCGTTTCCGACTTGCTTTGTGCAGTTGCCATGTTCGCCCGCGAACATCGTGCCTGCCGCAAAGAGTCCCGCCGTTACCAATGCAATGAGTTTCGTCATGTTGGCAAAGTTAGACATTGCCAATGCGATTTTCATTCAAAATCCTTTGTGATTGAAGCGCAGCGCCGAAAATGCGGCGCCCAATTCAGACGATGCAAACTTTCGAATGCGAACCTGCCTTCAGCATTCCGTTCAGCGGCCGTGTGTCTTCTTGAACCCGTCCTCGTAGCCGTTTTCGAACGCGAAGTCCCACCCTGCCGGTCGCCAGACCCCCGCTACTGGAAATACTTTTGAGCGATCATGTTCAACTCAGCATCGGTTGGCAGAATTGCGTCCGCCGGCGCTTGCTCTCCCGCTTTCAACCCGATCGCGTAAGCTGACCGCGCCTCTGCAGTTCTGCCATGAGCCGCGCGATGAGTATAGAACGCAGTTACTCCACATACGACAAGCGCGGCCAGCGCCATCATCACAAAAAAACGCACGGGTTTGAATTCTCTGGACATGACTAACAGAGACAACCACAGGCAATGTCTTGCTGGCAACAGTTAATGAGACTGCCGTTGCATTCCCTGGCTCGCCGTAGCGAGCGGCGAGCCGAGAACCCGAAAGTAACAAATTCGTTACCAATGCGGCCTAACGAGTGTTGAACGGCGCGTTCAGGAGACGTGTCTAGCGGGCGTAAACGTGAGCAACAACAAAGGAGGCCATCATGTTCAAGAAGACAATTGTTATACTCGCCTGTGGTGCACTTATTGCGCCGGTGGCGTTTTCCCAGACGCGTTCGAAAAATAAGAAACAAACAACCGCTGCTACAGAAGAACCGGTAACGGTAACCGGAACGATCATCAAAATGACAACTGGGGAGGGATCGGCGGCGAATTACCAGCCATTCAAAACTCTCGTTGTCCGCGAGGATCGTTCGAATACTCCGGGCAGCTATGTTCTCAACGGACCTGGTCACGTTGTGGACAAGAACGGCCAGGTGATCCAAACCGCGATCAAACCCGGCGCGCACGTGCGTGTTTATTACGTGAACACGGGCGATTCACGCGTGGTTGATCACGTCGTTGTGGACTAGGTCCGCGCAACCTGAGATGTGACCAATAAAGGCCGCGCGATTCAAGGAAATCGTGCGGCTTTTTGGTGGGCATCGCACTTGTCTGCGGAAACCGTAGTCAGCGACAGGGGCTACAATCTTCAGGTTTCCGTTGTTTCCTGCTTGTAAATTACCATGCCGCGGGCCTGGTAATTGCCTAACGCAGCGGGATGATCAAGCGTGCAGGTGTGCACCCAAACACGGCAGACTGAAGACGACGTTCGCCACGCTTCTTCGATTGCGCTGGTTAACAATGCTCCGCCCAGCCCGCGACCGATAAACTCCGGTAACAAACCAAAGTAGGCGATCTCGACGCCGCCTTCATCGTCGCGACGCAGTTCGTAGTAACCTGCCAGCGAGTCGTCGTAATACGCGCCAAAAGTTCGTAGCTCCGGAGCAAGCCCGTACTCCTTCCATTGCTCCTCGCTCCATAGACGCTTGTCGTTCCACGACCATATCTGCCCTATGGCAAGGTAGAGATCCCGATTGAACCGCCAGTCGCGTTCTATTTTCTCAAGGATTTGAAATCTTTCGTCTGCGCACCACTTTGGACGAAGCTGGCGCGGCGAACGCATCTCGAGATAAGTTGTGACGGTCGGCATCGCGCTACGTGATAAAGAAATATCCGATGGAATTCCTAATCAACTGTGCTGGCACGCGTGTCGCGTGCAAAAGAATTGCAGCCGACACGGCTGCCGCAACAGCTGCAGCCGCTGTCGATGACTGCGGGCATTCCTGTTCCGTCTTGACGGACGCGTCTAATCTTTGATTCAATTAATTGATTTCGATCTGATGTACGGGGGCCGAATCACTAGCGAAGAAAGGTCGATGATCAGCACGTACGCTGGCGTCGGCATCGCGGTCGTACTCATCGCCGGTGGGCTCTACTTCTTCTTTCTCTCGCAGAAAGAGAAAAAGGAGACCACAACTTTCGATCCGAACCGTCCGATCCCCACAGATACCGTCTTGAAACAACGACTGAAGGCCGAGGAATATTCCGTCGTGCGCGAGGGTGGCAGCCAAAGGGCTTTCCAAAATCAGTTCTGGAATAACGAGAAGACCGGCATCTACGTCGACGTCATTACCGGTGAACCGCTCTTCACTTCGATCGACAAATTCGACGCCGGCGTCGGCTTCCCTACGTTTGCCAAGCCGATCTCAAAAGATCTCCTCGCCGAGAGCCTTGATACTTCGCACGACATGCAACGGACTGAGGTGCACGCCAAGCGAAGTAACGCCCACCTTGGCTATGTGTTTCCCGACCCGAAATCGCCCACGGGACAACGATACGTCGTTTACTCGGCCGCCTTTCATTTCGTTCCGGTCGAAGAAATGAAAGACAGAGGTTATGAAGCGTACATGTCGCTTTTCGAGAAAAAGCTAGCCACGCCGTAGCAAGTGTAAGAGTAGTGGCGGTCGCCGCGGCGACCGCACTTGTAGCCGCCGGCTGCGGTGCCTTACTTAACCTCCGTTTTGATTTCCGGAAATCCCGCTTGCTTCAGTTGTTGATTCAGCGCGGGAAGATCGGATTCGAGCAATTTGTGCCACGCGTCCATCAGCGGTCCGATTTTTGCATTGAGATCCGCGACGGCGGCGTTGACCGCAGCTGTCGGTGCAGCATCTGAGCGTTCGACCTCGTTGAACAGCCGCGTCGTCGATTCCAAAACGAAAAGCGAGGGTGGAGCGCCTGGCCGCGAATGCGGCGGGCCGAACTTCATGAGTGTTTGAGCAAATGTCTCCAGTTTTTGCGTGACCTCAGGTTGTTCCGCAGCCTTTGCTCTGAGTTTGGCCAGTTGCTCGGCGATGTTGTCGAATTTCTTACCGATCGGCGCCAGCCTGAGACGCAGTTGATACAACTCCCACGAGAGATCGAATTGTTCCTGAAGATCGCCGGCGGACGCTTGAACGCGCGGATCCATTGTGACGGTCAACGGTTGACTGAAGCTTTTGCCGTCAACGGTCAAAGCGACTGTGTAATCACCCGGCGCGACCCACGGTGATGTCGCCGACGGGGCTGTGTTGCGGTACGTCGCTTGCATCGGGAACTGCGGTTCCACGCCAGGGACCGGTGTGTAACGCAGGTCCCACAGAAACCGATGCAAGCCCGCTCTCGTGGAAACCGATTGCAGCGGCCGAATCCAGTAGCTCGGAATTCTAAGCCGCTTCGGGTTCGGCTCGACCGGCGCATCCTCGCTCGAATATTTTCTAACTGACTGGCCTTTGCCGTCTTTGATCTCGATCGTTACCGGACCACTCGCATCTTTCGAAAGCGAATAATCGATCATCGCGCCGTCCGGCGGATTTTCGCCGGCCGGTTCGTCCGGCGGCAACGGCGTGTCGGTGTTCAGGTTCGCGCGAACGCGCAATGCTGTCTGCGGTTTAAATAACTGGTCCTCGCTGTAGCCGTGGGCGCTGGCCGCGGGTGCGCTTGATTTGGAATCGGGGTCAACCACTCCGGCTACAGCATTGAATTGCCGCAGAGGCGTGATGTTGTCGAGAATCCAGAACCCGCGGCCATGCGTCGCCACGACGAGATCGTCGTTCTTAATAACAAGATCGCGCACGGAACTCGCTGGCAGATTCAATCGCAACGATTCCCAGTTCGCGCCGTCATCGAACGACACGTAAACGCCTTTTTCCGTCCCGGCGAACAGGAGACCTTTCCGTTGGGAATCTTCGCGAACCGCGTTGACGACTTGGCCGGCCGGTATGCCGTTCGCGATCTCCCTCCACGTTTTGCCGCTGTCGCGCGTCGCAAAAATGTGCGGCCGCAGATCGGCGATTCGCATCGCGTTGACCGCCGCGTAAGCGGTATTCGAATCGAAATGTCCGGCTTCGATCAGCGAAATCTTCTGCCACGCTGAAATGTTCGGCGGCGTCATATTGGTCCAGGTTTTTCCGCCGTCGGTTGTCAGGTGAATCAAACCGTCGTCGGTCCCGCACCAGATCCGGTTCGCGTCGAGCGGCGACGCCGCAACGGTGTAAATCACGCCGCGTCGATGGGCCTGCTTTGTTGCGTCCTCTTTGTATTTTCCAATGCTGGCCGGCAGCTCGTAATTCGGTCGCGACAAATCGGGACTGATTTTTTCCCAGTGATCGCCACGATCGCGTGTTTGCCAAAGCATTGGAAA
>Ga0193707_1000241_pt1 | contig 17409 bp, 19 predicted proteins | sample U3c2metaG_FD_143043 | JGI IMG/M metagenome (GOLD analysis project Ga0193707, IMG submission 143043) | Soil microbial communities from a riparian zone of the East river system, Colorado, United States - U3c2 | ecosystem: Environmental > Terrestrial > Soil > Riparian zone | place: USA: East River... | reverse complement strand
CACGACGATGACGGCGACAAGCTGACCACCCGGATCGACGGCCGCCGGATGGTGACGCCGCTGGTGATCGTGATCGCCGCGATCGGGATGGCGAACGTGATCTTCGCGCTCGACTCGATCCCGGCGATCTTCGGGCTCACCCAGGACGCCTACATCGTGCTGACCGCGAACGCCTTCGCGCTGATGGGCCTGCGCCAGCTGTACTTCCTGATCGGCGGGCTGCTGGAGCGGATCATCTACCTGAACGTCGGCCTGTCGGTGATCCTGGCGTTCATCGGCGTGAAGTTGATCATCGAGGCCCTGCACGGCTCGCACATCGACGACATCGGCGCGATCCACCTGCCGCACATCGGCATCCTGACCTCGCTCGGCTTCATCGTCGGCACCCTGTTCGTCACCACGGTCACCAGCCTGATCAAGTCGTCGTACGACCGCCGCCGGCTCGAGGTCAGGATCGACGACTGACCGGCCGGCCCGGACCGCCAGCAGGCGAGGGTGCCGGCGATCGTGGTGATCCACATCCCCGCCAGCGCCAGCCAGAGGTGACCGAGCAGGGTGCCACGACCTGCAACCCGGCGAGTAGCGCGAGTACGTCGTTCGGATGCGCGGCACTCACGCGTTCAGGCGACGGCTTGTTCAGCGCGACCGAGCTGACCAGGGACAGCAGCGTCCCGATCAGCGCCAGGACCGTGAACCAGAACGCGGGGTCCGACGTACCGAACACGGCCGGGAAGTCGAAGGTCAGGATCTTCACCGACCACAGCCGGTCGAACGCCCCGCTGGACAGTCCGGAGATCAGGCTGATCAGCGCCAGGGGCCGTCGACGAAGGTCCGCGCCGGATCGGCGGACCGGCAGGCAGGCAGGCAGAGACATCGTGGGTTGCTCCCGAAAGCGTGCCTAGGCATGACCGAGTGTGACCGGGGCGGGTCGAACGCTTGACGTGACGCACGACAGCGGCTCACCGGCGAGCGGCGGGGGTGCGCTTTCAGGGGCGGGTTTGCGTGGCGCTCAGAGTAGGGGAAGCCCCGGCGCGTCCGCCCCCGAATTACCTGACTGCACGCGGTGATCAGGAGTACCATCGGAGTGCCTGGCCCGGCCGTTCCCCCGTGATGGTCGGGTCAGGTTTTTGCTGGGTGGTCTCACGTTGGAACGCTGGCCGGATACCGCTGCCCGTGCGACGCTGCGCCACGCAGTTCGGTCTCGACGTGGACCGGCCCGAACCGACCCGGTGACGACCGCGCACCGGAGTTCCTGGCCGGCTGCCGCAACTGATCGTCGTTCCCGGAGCCCAGTGACCGCGGACGGTCGGCGTCCTGCTCACCGATCCGGCACTGGCGGCGATCGAGCGGCAACTCGGCCGGACCAGGTCTTGACACAGGCGGGGAACGACCGGTTGACTGCAATATAGTTCACAGAGGAAATAAATTCTGGTTCGGTCCGGTGTCGGTGGCTCAGAGTGACCCCTCGGGGCGGATCGGTCGGTGCCCTGATCCGGTGGCGAGCCATCGGATCATTCTGTGTTTCCCGTGATTGGTTGCCCCTGGCAATGTAGGAGATCCCTTGTCTTCAAGGGATCTGAGCATATCGGTCACCGTCCGGTATCGTCGGGGCCGGAGAGTCTTCCGCTGCCGGGGGTTCTGTGTCATTCTCCGGGGTAGCGAATCCCGAGATCCTATCGGATATCGGTTCCACTCCAGCGCGTGAGGGAAAGGATGCGGAGTGAGCGCAACGTTCGAGGTGAAACCGGCGCCGTCGGCGCCGGCACCGCGGCAGGCGGTGAAACCCGCCCGGAAGTTTCCGAGAACGAGCCGCCGGACCGCGGCCGGCCGGAGTCTGCGCCGGCACTGGCAGCTCTACCTGCTGCTCGTCGTAACGCTCGCGTACTTCGTCATCTTCAAGTACATCCCGATCGTCAACGCGGTGATCGCGTTCAAGGACTACAGCCCGATCAAGGGCCCGTGGGGCAGTGACTGGGTCGGCTTCAAGAACTTCGAACTGTTCTTCCAGAACCCGGTGTTCTGGACCCTGGTGAAGAACACGTTCTTCCTGGCCGCCTACACCGTGCTGGCCAGCTTCCCGATCCCGATCGTCCTGCCCATCGCGCTGAACGAGATCCGCAACGGACGGTTCAAGAAGACCGTCCAGCTGGTGACCTACGCGCCGTACTTCATCTCCACCGTCGTGGTGGTCTCGATGACGATCCTGGTGCTGTCGCCGCGGCTCGGGTTCGTCAACGACGCGATCGGGCTGTTCGGCGTCCCGCAGATCGACTTCCTCGGCAAGCCCGACTACTTCCGCCACATCTACGTCTGGTCCGACGTCTGGCAGACCACCGGGTACTCCGCCGTCATCTACCTGGCGGCGTTGTCCGGGATCGACCCGGCCCTGCACGAGTCGGCCCGGATCGACGGGGCCAGCCGGCCGCAGCGAATCCGGCACGTCGACATCCCCGGCATCATGCCGACCGCGGTGATCATCCTGGTGCTCGGCGTCGGCAACATCATGTCGATCGGCTTCGAGAAGGCGTTCCTGCTGCAGAACCCGCTGAACCAGGCGCAGTCGGAGATCATCGCCACCTACGTCTACAAGACCGGCCTGCTGAACGCCGACTTCAGCATGGCGACCGCGATCGGGTTGTTCAACTCGGTGGTCAACCTCTTCCTCCTGCTGGGCGTGAACTTCGTCGCCAAGCGCATCACCGGGAACGGACTGTGGTCATGAGTATTACTCTGCAGGGCTTCCGGCGTACGGCGGGAAAGCGGTCGGAGCGAACCACGATCGAGGAGACCCGGACCGACAAGATCTTCCTGTTCGGCGTCAAGGTGATGCTCTGGATCGCCCTGATCGTCGTCGCGGTGCCGTTGATCTACATCGTCGCCAACTCGTTCAGCAGCGCGTCCGCGGTGAGCGCCGGCCGGGTCCTGCTCTGGCCGATCGAGCCGAGCCTGCGCGCGTACAAGGAGGCGTTCGGCGACCCGCTGATCATGAAGGGGTATCTGAACTCCTTCATCTACGCGATCGGCGGCACCCTGATCAGCGTCACGCTGACGATCGCGATCGCCTACCCGTTGTCGCGCCGCACCCTGTTCGGGCGCAACCTGATCATGAGTCTGCTGATCTTCACCATGCTGTTCTCCGGCGGCCTGATTCCGACCTACCTGGTGGTGCAGGACCTGGGCATGCTGAACACCCGGTGGGCGATGGTGATCCCGAGCGCGATCGGGGTCTGGCAGGTGATCATCGCGCGGACGTTCTTCCGCTCGACCATCCCGGACGAGCTCTACGAGGCGGCCACGATCGACGGGGCAGGCGACCTGCGCTTCCTCTGGTCGATCGTGATCCCGCTGTCCAAGCCGGTGATCGCGGTGATCGCGCTGATGTACGCGATCTTCCAGTGGAACAGCTACTTCGACGCCCTGATCTACCTCAAGGACCCGGGCCTGTACCCGCTGCAGATCGTGCTGCGGAACGTGCTGATCCTGAACACCCTCACCGGGTCGACCACCACCACAAGTCTGGCCCAGCAGCTCGAACAGCAGCAGCTGGCCAACGTCCTCAAGTACGCGCTCATCGTCATCTCGAGCCTGCCCGTACTGATCATCTACCCGTTCGTCGCCCGCCACTTCACCAAGGGCGTGATGGTCGGCGCGGTCAAGGGCTGAAAGGTCCATTCCAGAAGGGAAACACCAGAAATGCGCACATCCGTGAGCAAGATCGTCGCGCTGGCCGCGGCCGGTGCGCTCGCCCTGGCGGCGTGCAGCTCGGACAAGTCGGCGAAGGGAGCGGCGAACGAGACGGCAGCTGACGGCAAAGTCATCATCGACACCTTCACCCCGTCCGACTCGAGCACCAACCTGGACACCAACCAGGTGACCAAGATCGTGAGCGACAAGTTCAAGATCCAGTCCCGCTGGCAGACCACGACGCACGACGCGGGGCCGGCCAAGGAGAAGCGGCAGATCGCGCTGGCCGGCAACGACTACCCGGACCTGTTCTTCCTGATCCCGTGGATCGACGCATTCACGCGGGCCGAAGTGCTGAAGCTGGGTCAGCAGGGCATCGCGGTGCCGCTGGAGGACCTGATCAAGGAGAACGCGCCGAACATCCAGAAGGCGCTCGACTCCAACAAGGAGTACAAGGAGATGTCGACCGCACCGGACGGTCACATCTACGCGCTGCCGCAGTGGGCCGACTGCTTCCATTGCACGTACCCGGACAAGCTCTGGATCAACAACACGTGGCTGAAGAAGCTCGGCCTGCAGATGCCGAAGACGACCGAGGACCTGCGCAAGGTGCTCGAGGCGTTCAAGACCAAGGACCCGAACAGCAACGGCAAGGCCGACGAGATCCCGATGACCACCGACGTGCAGGACAGCAGCCTGATCGCGTACCTGATGAACGCGTTCGCCTACGACCCGGTCGGCGCGAACAACGGTGTCCGGTCGCTGCTCTCCCTCCAGGGCGACAAGGTGGTCACGCCGGTCACCAGCGCGCAGTGGAAGGAGGGGCTGAAATACATCGCCTCCCTGTGCAAGGAGGGTCTGATCGACCAGGCCGCCTTCACCCAGAACGCGCAGGCACTGCAGGCGCAGGGCAACAACCCGAAGGCGGTCACGCTCGGCTCGGTGCCGGTGCTGCATCCCTACATCTTCGTCCAGGCGGGTTCGAAGGACGGCTGCGACAAGCAGTACGACGCCGCGCCGCCGCTGACCGGTCCCGACGGCAAGAGCTTCACCGGGTACAACCACCCGACCTCCACCGGCTACACGTTCATGCTGACCAACAAGGCCAGCAAGGAGGCCCAGGTCGCGGCGATCAAGATGCTCGACTGGATCTTCACCGACGAGGGCCAGATGATCAGCAACATGGGCCCGGAGGTTGTCGGCTGGAACAAGCCCGCCGCGAGTGACATCGCGCTCGACGCGAACACCAAGCCGCTGTACAAGCCGATCCAGGGCGCGCAGGTGCCGAAGAACATCAACTGGGGCGCGCTCGGCCAGTACAACAACACGCTGGCGTACCGGAACACGCAGGTCGTCCCGAAGGACGTCTACTCCGAGGCCGGCTACGAGCGGCGGCTGTTCGAGGCCACCAAGATGTACGAGGGCCACGAGGACAAGGGGCAGTGGTTCCGCAGACCTCGGTCTGGCCGGACCCGAGCCTGAGCGGTGAGCTGGCCACCCTGCAGACGAACCTGAGCAACTACGTCAACCAGAGCCAGTTGGCCTTCATCACCGGCGTGAAGAACATCGACACTGACTGGGACGCCTACGTGAAGGGCCTGGACAGCACGGGCATGCCGCGGTACCTGCAGATCCAGCAGCAGGCTTACGACAAGTACAAGTCCGGGAGCAAATAACTCAACATGTCGCACGAACTGTGGTTCCGCACCCCCGCGCCGGACTGGTTCGAGGCGGTGCCACTCGGCAACGGTCACCTCGGTGCCAAGGTGTTCGGCCGGGTCGGCGAGGAACGGATCGCCCTCAACCTCGACGACGTCTGGTCCGGCGACGGTCCGCGCGAGTTGGCGGTGACGGACGGTCCTTCGGTCCTGGCCGACGTACGACGGTTGTTGCTGGAGGAAGGTGATCGGCTGGCCGCGACTGAGCGGACCCGAGCGTTACAGGGTCCGTTGGTCGAGTCGTTCCAGCCGCTCGCCGACCTGGTGATCCGGTCGGCCGGCGAGGGTGCGGATTACCGCAGGAGTCTGGATCTGCGCACCGGGACCGTCTCCGTCGAGTACTCCGTCGACGGCGTACGGTTCCGGCGCGAGACGTACGTGTCCGCGCCGGACCAGGTGATGGTGTGGACGGTCAGCGCGGATCAGCCGGGTGCGATCACCCTCGATCTGCGACTGGACAGTGCGCATCCGGCCCGCGTGGAGGTTGCCGACGACATCGACCGGGGCGGTGGGGCGGGGAAGTGTGGTGTGGTCGGTCATGCGCCGTCGGATCTGACCATCGAGTACCGGCAGAGTCCGGATCCGATCCGTTATGAGGAAGGGCGCGGCATCGGGTTCGGTGTCGCGCTCCGCGCGGTGAACGACGGCGGCAGCCTGTCGGTGACGGACGAGGGTGTCGCCGTCCGCGGCGCCGACAGTCTGACCGTCTTGGTGTCGGCGGCAAGTACCTTCGAAGGCTGGTCGGTGCGGCCTGGCCGGGATCCGCTCGTGGCGTTGCGCGAGGCAACCGCTCTGCTGGATGCCGTTGCCTTGGACAAGCTTCGTGATCGGCACCTCGAGGACCACCTGCGGCTCTACGAACGCGCGGAGCTGCAACTGGGCGATGCCGTGGAGCTGCCGACGGACGAGCGGATCAAGGCGGTCGCTGCCGGCGGCAACGATCCGGATCTGGTCGCACTGATGGTGAACTTCGGCAGGTACCTGTTGATGGCGTCCTCCCGCCCTGGGACGCAGGCGGCCAACCTGCAAGGCATCTGGAACCAGGACCGCCGGCCGATGTGGGCCGGCGACTGGACCAACAACATCAACACCCAGATGAACTACTGGCCCGCCGACCTGACCGGGCTGGGGGAGTGCTTCGACCCGCTCACGGATCTCCTCGAGGGCTTGGCGGAGTCGGGCGCGGAGACGGCGCGAATCCTGTACGACGCTCCCGGGTGGGTGTCGCACCACAACGCGGACATCTGGCGCGCGACCTGGCCGGTAGGCGACGGTGGCGACGATCCGGTCTGGTCGATGTGTGCGACCTGTGGTGTCTGGCTGACCGCGCACCTGATGGAGCACTACCGCTTCGGTCTGGACCTGGACTTCCTGCGGGACCGTGCGTACCCGCTGATCGCGGGTGCCGCCGAGTTCGTGCTGTCGATGCTCGTGGAGGACGGTGACAGCCGGCTGCAGTTCATCCCGTCGACCGCGCCGGAGCACCACTTCATCCTTCCGTCCGGCGAGAAGGCATCCGTCGACCTGACCACGACGTACGACATCTGGCTGATCCGCGAACTGTTCGCCGACCTCGTCGAAGCCGAGACCGTTCTGGGCTTGAGCTCCGACCTCGCTGCCCAGGCCTCGGCCGCCCGTCATCGCCTGCCGGAGATCCGGACAACGCCCGACGGCCGGCTGTTCGAATGGGCGACCGACTGGCCGCCGTCGGAGCCTCGGCATCGCCACCAGTCACACCTCTACGGCCTCTACCCAGGCGCCGAGATCGATCCGACGCGTACGCCGGAATTGGCCGCGGCTGCTCGTGCGTCACTGGAGCTGCGGACTGCGGGCGCGACGAACGGTGGATGGACGGCCGCGTGGTTGGTCGCGCTCTGGGCGCGGCTGTTCGAGCCGGAGAAGGCCTCGGCCGTCATCCAGGACTATCTGAGCCGGCACGTCTCGGACAACCTGCTGCACCGCGACGGTGACATCTTCCAGATCGACGCCAACTTCGGCATGACCGGCTGCATCCCGGAGCTTCTGCTGCAGACCACACCGACGTCATTCGGCTGCTGCCCGCACTCCCGGTCGACTGGCCGGACGGCTCGTTCCACGGCCTGCGTGCCCGCGGCGGTCTGATCTTCGACGTGACCTGGCGCGACGGCACGCTGACGGCGGCGACGGTCCGTGCGACGTACGCCGGAACGCACCGGATCGCGCTGCCCGACGGCGAGCTGACGGTCGAGCTGGCGGCGGGCCAAGAGCTGGATCTGGTTAGGCGTGCTAACCAAAGTTGTTGTAGGCTCAACAACTGTGACGAAGGGGATCGGGATCGTTGTCGTGGTTGCCCTGCTGACGCTGGCCGGGTGTGGTGGCAAGAACACCGGCAGTGCCGACACCGGCGTCGGTGACACCGAAGTGGCGACCGGAGGGCGGTTGTTCAAGACCGCCGACGCGGAGACCGCGAAGCTCGGATCGGACGCGCAGCCGGGCGCCTTTCCGCGGACGGTGAAGCATGCGCTCGGCGAGACCAAGCTGGCGACGAAGCCGAGCGCGTCGTCGTCCTGGACAGCGGCGAGCTCGATGACGTCCTCGCGCTCGGCATCACGCCGGTCGGGATGGCGACGACCGCGGGCCAGGCCGGTGTTCCGTCGTACCTGGCCGGCAAGGCGCAGGGGATCAAGACCGTCGGCGGGATCAGCGAGCTGAACCTCGAGGCGATCGCGGCGCTGAAGCCGGACCTGATCCTGGGCAGCAAGCTGCGCGCGAACGACCTGTACGACAAGCTCAGCGCGATCGCACCAACGGTCTTCAGCATCCGGCCCGGGTTCCCGTAGAAGGAAAGCCGGACACCACCGCAGAGAACACCGTTGTCAACGGCAACCTCTGGAACGCGCTCCCCGCGGTGAAGAACGGCCAGATCGCGCGCGTCGACGACGAGGTCTGGTTCGTCGGCCTCGGCCCCCTCGGCGCGATGGATGTCCTTTCAGACCTGGAGAAACTCCTAGGTCCGAAGGGCTAGGCGAACTCCGCCGCGTGGCTGGTCGCAGTCAGGTGCAACGGTGGGAAACGCCGGCGCGGGCGCCTGGTGCGGTGGTCGGTGGTCGGGGATGGTTGGTCAGTTGCCGGCGTCGTCCTAGGGTTCGGCTGGTGTTGTCGGGTTGCGGGGTAACAAATGTGCTCCGGGTGACTGGAATGTTCCCCGCCGAGGGCTTGTGGCCCGCTGCCCGCCTACCCGGGCACCGTTCCGGTGGTCTGGATGGTCGGGTTCTCGAAGGATCGGACACCTTCTGGGGACGGGAACAACGCATATCGGATCTTGCGTCGTTTCGTGGGTGCTGGGTCCTCGCTGTGTTGATTCCGGTTGGTTGCTGGTGCGGATCTGTGGCACTGACCAACGCGGCGGTCGGGTCGTGGCGGGTCGAGCTGAGCGTGGTCGGCCGGGTCCGGTGTGTGCTTGGTGAGTGGCACAGGTCCGGTCCCCGGATCCGCTCCGCGTGCTGCCGCTTGCGCGGTTCCGGGCCGTCTCCCGCAACTGTGGTCCGGCAAAACCCTCCCCGAAGCGAGCCAAAACTCTCCCCGAACCGGTTCAGGGAGAGTTTTCCGGCTTGGATCCGCCCGCCGGAGTCCTCGCAACCCGGTTCGGGGAGGGCGCACGTCCCAGGCCACCAGTTCTTGTTCCAGGCCGCAACGTTCTGGTCCGGGCCATGCCGGCCGGGGGCAGGCAGAGGTTCCCGGCGTATTCGCTGGTCCTGTTCGCCTACCGGGCCGGTCGACTCGGCCGCCACCCAACCTCCTGGCCGAGTACAGCTAAAGGACGCGGTAGTGGAGGTGGGCGAAGCCGCTGGTGAAGCGGCGCTCGTCGAGGAGTTCCAGGCGCTGGGTGAGCTGGTCGGGGAGGGCTCGTTTGCCTCCGCCTACCAGGATCGGGGCGAGGATCAGGTGACACTCGTCGACCAGGCCCGCGCGGAGGGCTCGGCCGGCCAGGTTGGCGCCGCCGACGCCGAGGTCGGTGTCGGACGACTGCTTGAGCCGCCGGACCGCTTCAGGGTCGAAGGCGCGCTCGATGCGCGTCCGCTCGCTGGTCACCTCTTGCAGCGTTCGGGAGTACACGATCTTGTCGGCCGCCTGCCAGATCTCCGTGTAGTCCCGCACCGCCATCGGCTCGTCGACGGTACTCACGGTCTCCCAGTAGACCATCGTCTCGTACATCCGGCGCCCGTACAGATAGGTGCCGATCGGCCGCTCCAGGCCGTTGACGAACGCGTGGACCTCCTCGTCCGGAGCTGCCCAGTCGAACGCGCCGTTCGCATCCTCGACATACCCGTCGAGCGACGCGATCGCCGAATAGATCAACTTGCCCATCGCAGCGTCCCTCCGTGATCCCGGCCAGGACCTTCTTGGCAAGAACTGTAGTGGGCCGCCGACCCGGCCGGCGATCTGCCGGCCGCCTGGTACCTGTTCGACGCCGATCTACGGCCGGTCTATCGTGACGCGCTCGGGGTCGATCAGGACACGTGGGCGCGTGGCCGTGGCTGGGCGCTGTCCCTGGAGATGATCGCGATCCCCTACTATCGGCACCGCAATCCCGCCGTGGTGCGAGATGCCCAGCCCTTCATCGCCGAGATCCTCGCCGATGTCGCCGCGGACCGGTGACCCGTTGAGACAGCCGATCGCTGGTTAGGTCAGCTCAGTCTCGACCGGGAGCAGACCGCGGTCGGCGAAGACCTTCTTGGCGACGAAGATCGCGTTCAGAGCCTTGGGGAAACCGCAGTAGCCGGCCGCGTGGGTGAGGGCCTCGACGATCTCCGTCGTACTCAGCCCGACGTTGAGCGCGGTCTTCACGTGCGCCTCGAGTTGTGGTTCGCAGCCGCCGAGCGCGGTCAGGATGCCGAGCGTGACCAGTTGGCGCTGCTTGGGGTCGAGCCCGGCTCGGGCATAGATGTCGCCGAAGCCGAACGCCACGATGTGGTGCGCGAGGGCGGGCGCCACGTCGCCGAGGCTGTCCATCACGCCCGGTGCCGATCCACCGTCCACCGCGGCCAGGACTTCGAGACCTCGCTCGTACCGCGCTTGCTCTTCGGGGCTGTTGATGTCGGGTGCGGTCATGGTCTCGACGCTAGTCCGGGGGAAGGATCAGTCGGGGGACACGGCAACGCGTCGTCGTCGTACCGGACGAGCTGGGTGACGACGATGACAGCGTGAGCAGCACCATCAGGCCGAACAACAGCGTGCCGAGATACAGCACGGTCTTGGTCGTGCCGAGCCCCCGTCGCTTCACGACGAACGACTCGGCGGTCTGCACAGGCGGCATACCGGCTTTGTCGGGGCTGTCCCCAGAAGGCGCCAGATCTCTGCTGAATCCTCATCATTCCGGCCCGATCGGTCCTTCGTAGGGATGAAATGGCCGTACTTGACCCGGCACGGACTTTGGTCCGGCCCCAGTGTCCGCAACAATCGCACCATGCCGGACCGCCAGACAGCTGTCGCCAGCCGCACGCCGCCACCTCGGCGCGCGGTCGCCCGGCGCCGCCGGAAGGGCAGCATGTGGCGTCGGGGCTGGTTCATCGCGGTCCTGGCGGTGGTGTCCGCGCTGCCGCTGCTCTTCCACCGCTGGGTCCCGAACTCTGTCGGCAACCTGGGGAGCCTGCTCGACACCTTTCTGCCCTGGGTCGGCGTCGCCGTACCGATCCTGGCCGTAGCGGCAGTGGTACGGCGTTCCGCCATCGCCGGGGTCGCGCTCCTGGTCCCCGCGGTGGTGTGGGGCCTGATGTTCGGCGATCTGCTGATCCCCGGCAAGGGTGGTGGCGGCGCCTACGACCTGCGGGTGCTGTCCCACAACGTCGACGCGGCCAACCCGGATCCGAAGAAGACCGCTCAGGACCTGATCGCCGCCGACGCGGACGTGATGACGCTGGAGGAGATCACCTCGGCGGACCTGAAGGTCTACAAGGCCGAGTTCGCCGAGAAGTATCCGTACGAGGTCTCCCGGGACACGGTCGCACTGTGGTCGAAGTACCCGGTCGCGCAGAGTGAGTCGGTCGACGTCGGCTTCAAGTGGACCCGCGCGTTGCGGGCCGAGGTCACCACGCCGGAGGGCAAGGTCGCGGTGTACGTCGCCCACCTCGCGTCGGTGCGGGTCGGCACCAGCGGTTTCACGTCGGACCAGCGCAACGACACCATCAAGGCGCTGGGCCGGCAGATCGCCGGCGAGAAGCTGGCCGGAGTGATCGTGATGGGCGACTTCAACGGTACGGCGAACGACCGCAGCCTGGCCCCGTTGACCGCCGGACTGCGCTCGGCCCAGGGCGCCGCCGGACAGGGGTTCGGGTTCACCTGGCCGGCCAGTTTCCCGATGGCCCGGATCGACCACATCATGGTCCGCGGCGTCACCCCGACCAAGGCCTGGGTGATGAAGCCCACGGGCAGCGACCACCGCCCCGTGGTGGCCGAGCTCCGCATCTGACTGCGTTGCGACCGAAGATGCGTGGGTTGTCGTCTTGACCGTCGCCTCGCTGATGAACAGTTGCCCGGCGATCTCCGGATTGCTCAGTCCGCGCGCGATCAGGCACAGTACCTCGGTCTCTCACGCCGTCAGACCGTCGTTCGCCGGCGACTCGGACGCCAGCCCGGCGATCAATCGTTTGGATACTTCGGGATCGAATGTGGACTGCCTGGCCGCGCCGGCGACCTCGATCCCGTCGAGCAGCCCGAGCAGGGCGACGAGCCCTTCCCGAACCACCTGCTGATCGTCCGCCACGACTACCCGGATTGCGTCACTCATCTGGCACCTCCGCGATCACCAACCAGTCGTCCCCGGCCGGGCCCGCGGTCAGCGTGCCACCGACCAAGGCCAGCCGCCCCGCCAGCCCGAACCCTTCACCACTCGTAGCCCCCTTGTTGTCGACGGTCAGCCGGACACCGTCCGCAGAGGTGAGCTCGACCTCCACGGTCTGGCCGGCCGCGTGCTTGGCGGCATTCGTCAGCGCTTCGCGAGCCGCGTTGAGCAACGCCACGGTGACGCCGAACTCGAGCCGCTGGGGTCCTCCCGTCACCGCCAGCCGGACCTCCGTGCCGTGGTCCTTCTCGTGCTGCTCCGCCAGCGCGGCGAGTGCCTGCGACAGCTCCGGTACCTCGTCCGCGCGCAACGCCGCCACCGCCGTTGCGTGCCTCGGTCAGCCCTTGAACGGCGAGTCGTCGCGAACGGCGGACGCGTTCCAGCGCACCGGCCGTGTCACCGCGATCGTCCAGCAAAGCTCGGCCACCTCGAGCTGGACGCTCAGCGCGCCGAGCGAGTGCGCGAGTACGTCGTGCAGGTCGCGCGCGATCCGGCCGCGTTCCTCCAGCGCTGCCGCGCGGGCATGCTCGTTCTGCGCGAGCCGGGTCTGTTCGAGCAGTTGCTCGGTCTGCCGCGCCTGAACCTCGTACTGCCGGCGGTTCAGCCCGAAGGCGTCCGGTGTCGGCGGCACCACGCAGCACTTCTACGGCAACTACCCCCGCGCGTACCTGGGCGTCTTCGAGGGGTACGACGGTGCCGACAAGTCCGGGTACGACGTCGACCACCGCTTCCCGATGACGTACGGCGAGATGGTGCCGTACTTCGAATGGGTCGAGGCGACCATGCCGGTGCAGACGGCGGCGATGGGGCACAAGGAGCAGACGTTCTTCCGTGGCGCCGAGACGCTCGGGCTGCCGGTGCAGACCACGAAGACCACGCACCGGCCGGCGTACCGCCCGCAGGAGAACGCGATCCTGCAGCCGGGCGGGACGGCGGGGAAGACCGCGGACAAGGATCTGCTCGTCTACCCGAAGGCGACCGGCTGCACCTTCTGCGGCTACCGCTTCCAGGGCTGCATGCGGCCGAATGGTGCCCCGCGCAACCAGTTCGCCAAGCGGTCGACGGACAACAGCTACGTGCCGATGGCGCTGACGGCCGACGTGTGGTCGCGCGGTGGCAAGCCGGTCACGTTGATCGCGGACGCGTTCGTCACCCGCGTGCATGCTGAGAAGCGGCACGGTGTGCTGACTGCCACCGGTGTCACCTGGCGCTCCGCGGGCGTCGAGCATCGTGAAGATGCCCGGGTCGTGGTGATGTCGGGTGGCTGCACCGAGAACCCGCGGCTGTGGTTGAACAGCGACCTGCCGAATCCGAACGGCTGGGTCCGGCGCGGGTACACCGACCACTTCTTCGACTGGGTGTTCGGTGTCTTCGACGACTACACCGGCAACCCCAAGGGTGTCGGTTCGAGCGCCCGCGTGGACTTCCCGCCGTACGGCGGTCTGGAGAACGTCGGACTGCCGCCGGCGTTGGCCGCGTTCGCGGGGACGTTGTCGGACAGCGGGATCCGCGGGCAGTACAAGAACGGTCGCGGCCGGACCGGGCCGTGGGACGGGCCGGCCGGTCGGGTGATGGGGCCGGAGCTGAAGGAGGTCCTGTCCCACGGGCTGGACCACCTGCTGAGCGTGCTGGTCATCACCGACGACGACGTCGAGGCGCAGAACCGGGTCACCCTGTCGGCGCTGCCGGCGGACGAGAACGGCCCGATCCCGAAGGTCACCTTCAAGCAGCGCCAGCGGACCGCGCGGACGCTGCGGAACCGCGAGTTCACGGCACGCAAGGCGGCCGAACTGCTGCGTGGCGCCGGTGCGAAGAAGGTCTACCGGATCGACTGGGCGCCGCTCATCCTGCACGTCCAGTCGTCGATGCGGATGGGCTCGTCGGAGCGCAACTCGGTCGTCGACCCGCGGGGCGAGACGCGCGCGGTGAAGGGCCTGTTCATCGGCGACAACTCCGCGTTGTCCAACGGACTGGGTGGCCCGAACCCGACGCTGACCTCCCAGGCGCTGGTTACCCGGACGGCGGAGAACACCTTCCGGACGTACGTCGGCGGCGACCCGTGGGTGCGCTCGAGCGCCCCGGTGGTGTCGACGGACCCCCGGATCAGCGTGCAGCTCGGGGAGCTCGGACTGTAGGTGCGGTCCGCCATGCATGCACAACTCCGCCCGTCGTCGGCGGCGCACGCTCAGGCTTGCCCTGGCGTGCCGGTTCTGCATGCATGGAGATCCGTGTCTGTTTGACGAACATCGGCGTCTGGCGTGGTCCTGCCGTCCGGGCGCCGGCGTTCGTAGTCTCGAAGTACCCGATCAGGAGGAACTTCGAGATGACTGTCACCTCTGACAAGCCCGAGCTGTCGACCGTGGCGCAGCAGTACGCCGAGGACGGCTTCGTGCTGGTGAAAGGCCTGCTCAGCAAGGAAGAAGCGGCGTACTACCGGCAGCGCAGTCATGACCTGCTCGCGCAGCTGAACCGCAACGACGACGCCACCTGGAAGTCCGCGATGGGGCTGTCCGACGGTGCGACCCGGCTGCAGCATCTGCACGACGCACAGTTCTACGACGCCGAGTTCGCCAAGCTGCTGGTGGATCCGCGGTTCACCGACGTGGCCGCCGCGGTGATGGGCGTGGACAACGTGCAGCTGCATCACACCAAGCTGTTCGTGAAGCCGCCGGAGAACGGTTCGCCGTTCCCGCTGCACCAGGACCACCCGTTCTTCCCGCACACCTACCACCGGGTCGGCGCGGCGATCTTCCACTTCGACGACGCGCCTCTGGAGAAAGGGTGCGTCCGAGTCATTCCAGGTAGCCACAAGGACGGACCGCGGGAGCACGACCCGGAGGGCTCGTACCACTTGACCGAGCTGTCGTTCGACGCGGCGACACCGCAGCCGGCCGAGGTGGGCGACGTCCTGTTCTTCACCTACCTGACTGTGCACGGGTCCGGGGTGAACGTGAGCGACGAGCCCCGGACCACCTGGCTGATCCAGTACCGCGACCCGTCGGACCCGCCGGCGGTGAAGGCGCACGACTGGTCGCTCGGGCAGGGCATGATGCTGCGAGGAGTCGACCCGACTGGCAGGAGTGCTGTTTGACCCTCGCGGACGTCGCTTCGGCGGTTCGCTTCGTCGACCTCGCGGGACTGCTCGAGTCCTGCGAGGTCGACGGCTTCCACGCGGACTTCCTCAGCTGGGGGCACTACCGGCCGGAGTACTGGCGCAACTACTGGCACACCCACTCGTTCCACGAGGTCTGCCTCGCGTACTCGGGCGAGGGCCGTTTCAACTCCGGAGACGTGCGGTACGACGTCCAGCCCGGCATGGTGTTCCTGGCCCGCCCCGGGGACGTCCACGAGATCGAGTCCAGCAAGACAGCCCCACTGGGCATCGCCTTCTGGGGCTTCACCTTCCGGGCGGCGACGAACACCGCCTCCCATCCCCACGACACTTCGGGGGGTTGGTGGTCGGGCCTCACCCGGCCCGACGGACCGGTCATGTCGGACCGAGCCGGCTCCTTGCCGTCACTGGTCACAGCACTCACCGCCGAAGCAGCGGCACCTGTGTCCGGCTACAGCACCGCACTGGCCGCGTTGGGCTCCACACTGGTCGTGGCGACCGCCCGAGCGTTCGCACTGCACGACGACCTGGCAGTAGATCCAGTAGTGCGCGACCGCGGCCTCCTCGTGGTGGAGGCCATGCAGCGCCACCTCCGCGACAACCTGTCCCGACGGATCACAGTGCGGGATGTCGCGGCAGTGGCACACCTGTCCGAGCGCCACGCCGAGCGGCTGTTCCAGCGGCAGACCGGTGCGTCGATCATGTCGACCCTGCGCAGGCTGCGGTTGGAACTGGCAGCACAGCTGTTGCTCGACCCCGCGGTCACCGTGACCGCGGTAGCCCGGTCCTGCGGCTATTCCGACGTACGGCCGTTCTCGACAGCCTTCCGGCGACACTACGGCCGCACGCCGGGGGAGTACCGCCGTACCGGCGGCACCGAGTTCCTCTAGACACCTGCTCTGTGCTGTCCGTGCGGAGGACGGACTGCTGCTGGAAACTCTTCTCGTACGCGTGCCGGATCTCCTCGATCATGCGGCTGCTGTCCTTGGCCCCGTCGACCGGGTACAGGATGACGACGACCTTGGACCGCTCGCGGACGATCGTGCCGGTATCGCTGTCCTTCCACTGCCCTTTGCCGGCCGGCACGGTCAGTCCGTCCGGGAAGCGCGGCGTCACGGTGTCGTTGACGAACCGGCTGAACTGATAGTCGGTCACGTCCGGTCCGGGCTTGTCGGTGCCGAAGAACAGTTCGGTCCGGACCCAGGTGTCACCGAGGAGCTGGACCCCGGCGGGCTTGTCTTCGGTCTGCTGCAGGGCCACCGCGGCCGGAGCCGCCGGCGCGGTCATCACCAGCGCGGTCGTCTTGCCCAGGTGCATCATGCGGTTCTTCCCCCATACGTCGTTGGCTTGCTCTCGACGCTAGCTACGCAACCGCGCGCCCGGACGGTTCCCGGCCGCTCTCTGCCCGGCCGTCCGGGGGTAACTGCCCGTTCGACCGGGCGAGCGGTGCTATTCTGGGGATATGCGAGTGAGCCTGCTCCTTAGTTAGCCGTATCGGCATCGAGGCGCCTTCTGAGCGCCGGTCGGTACGGCGTCCCCTCCTGAGAGAGGGGATTTTTCCTGTCTGGGACGCCGTCTGGCGCATTTAGGCTCAACAACCACGAAGCAGGAGTAGGACCGTGAGCGAGCAGGTGGACACAGTGTCCCCGAATGATGGCCCGATCGACCGGGGCGGATACGACTTCAACGCCATGCAGGCCAAGTGGCGCCCGGTCTGGGAGAAGCTGGACCCGTTCAAGGCGCGTGACGACGGCACAGCCGAGCGGCGCTACGCGCTCACGATGTTCTCCTACCCGTCCGGCGACCTGCACATGGGTCACGCCGAGGTGTTCGCGCTGCACGACGTGCTGTCGCGGTACTGGTTCCAGCAGGGGTACGACGTCCTGAACCCGATCGGCTGGGACTCGTTCGGGCTGCCGGCCGAGAACGCGGCGATCAAGCGCAACGAGCACCCGGCGACGTTCACCTACGCCAACATCGAGACCCAGGCCGAGTCGATCCGCCGGTACGCGATCAGCTTCGACTGGTCCCGCCGGCTGCACACGTCCGACCCGGAATACTACCGGTGGACGCAG
>Ga0193707_1000240_pt1 | contig 17490 bp, 17 predicted proteins | sample U3c2metaG_FD_143043 | JGI IMG/M metagenome (GOLD analysis project Ga0193707, IMG submission 143043) | Soil microbial communities from a riparian zone of the East river system, Colorado, United States - U3c2 | ecosystem: Environmental > Terrestrial > Soil > Riparian zone | place: USA: East River... | reverse complement strand
GTGGACCACCAGGCCCGGCACCTCACACACCGCCAGGGACTGCCGCGCCATCTCCGACCACAACACCAGCGTGACGGTGCCCGCCGATGCAGGATCCTTGAACTCACCATTGATCGTGTGGACGACCGGCGTACTGTGATCCGGCGGCGCGGCCAACGCCGCAGCCGTGAGGTAGGTGACGTCGAAGTACGGACGCTCCGGCAGCATCTCGTGGATCGGCCGTACGTCGTCCTCCGTCACCGGCTCGTCGACGACCACGCCGTCGATGTCGCTCCGTCCCGGATGGAGATCGCCCACCGGGATCGAGCCGGTGAGGTAGAAACCGCGCACCCGCCCCGGCAGCTGTTCGTCGGTCAGCGACAGATACTGCGAGGTGATGGCCTCGACCTCGGCCGGCAGTGTCATCGGTTGGAGGCTCCCTGGATGAAGGCGGCGAGGTCCCCGGCCTGTTGCACCCGCGATTCCTCGTGGACGTACATCATGTGGCCGGCCGCGTAGTACTTCGTCTCGATGTTGCCGACCAGTTCGGCGGGAAGGTGGAGACGGGACAGCGTGTACTCGGTGGCGAAGTACGGGGTGGCGCCGTCGTAGTGCCCGGACGCGACGTGCACCTTCAGATGCGGGTTCACGCGGATCGCCTCCGCGAGCTTCTCGGCCACGGTGATCTGCTGGCCCTCGAACTCCTTGAACGACCAGTTCTTCGCGGCGTCGAAGTTGAGGATCTCGTAGGGCAGATCGTTCTGGTAGCCGAGGTCCATCCGCACGTAGTGGTTCAGCGCGGCCGTGTACGGCCCGGTGATCGCGTTGAACGATGGGTCGTTGCCCTGCTTCTCACCAGCCGCATCCGCGTCCCAGCCGAGAAAGCGGCCGTCCAGCCGGCCGACCACCTGGCGACGGGAGCGCAGCAGCTCGGCGAAGAACCGCTGGTGCTCGATCCGCAGGTTGACCCGATCGATGTAGTCCTCGCTCAACCCGGTCAGGGCGGCCAGCCGGGTGACCACCTCGGCCCGGTAGTCGGCCGGGATCCGGTTGCCCTGGGCAAGCGCATTCGGGTACCGGCCGGCCGCGAACCGCTCGGCGTCGGCCAGCACTTCGTCCAAAGGACGATCCGGCACGAGACCGTGATAGTGCGCGATCGCGGCGTACGACGGCAGGTACAGCGTGTACGGCAGATCGTTGCCCGGCGTGAAGTCGAGCGTGCCGAACTCGAGCACCGAGGAGATCAGCATCACCCCGTTCAGGTACATCCCGTACCGCTCCTGCAGGTGCGCGGCCAGCCCGGCGGCACGCGTCGTACCGTACGACTCGCCGGCCAGGAACTTCGGCGACATCCATCGACCGTTCCGCGACGTCCACAGCCGGATCACCTCGCCGACCGACTCCAGGTCGCGGGTGAACCCGTGGTACTCCCCCGGCTTCTCCCCCTCGACCGCCCGCGAGTACCCGGTCGACACCGGGTCGATGAAAACGAGGTCGCTGTACCGCAGCAGCGTCTCGGTATTGTCGACCAGCTCGTACGGCGGCGGCGCGACCTGACCGGCGTCACCGGACACGACCCGGCGCGGTCCGAGCAGGCCGAGGTGCAGCCAGATGCTCGACGAGCCAGGTCCACCGTTGAACGCGAACGTCACCGGCCGCTCGGCCGCGTCGGCGCCGTCCAGCGTGTAAGCGGTCAGGAACACCTCGGCCTTCGGCTGGTGCCCGCCGGAGGCGCCGTCGGTGAGCACCTCCTGCCGCAGCACGATCCGGCCGGTACTCGCGGTGTAGTTCAGCTCGCGCCCGTCGATCGTCAGCGAGTGCTGCGTCGTCACCAGATCGTCCACCGGCTTCTTCGGCGACTCCGGCGTACCGGACGTGGACGTCGACTCAGCGCTCTCATCCTTGGCCATGTCGAGCACCTTAATCCACGCGTTCAACGGCTAGCGTTGGATTCATGGCGACGATTCTGCACCTCGCGTTCGTGGACCAGTGGGAGGCCGCCCGGCAGGCCGGCAGGCCGGCAGCTACCGGTGGTCGACGCGCGGCAAGAGCCTCGACGACGGCGCGACCTTCATCCACGCGTCCCGCCCGGAGCAGGTGGCCATGGTGGCAAACTTCGCGTACGCCGACGTCCAGGAGCCGCTGTGCCTGCTGGTGATTGACACCGAGCGGCTGGTCTCCGCGCTCTGCGACGAGGATCTGGACGGGATCGGCATCAGCTTCCCGCACATCTACGGACCGCTGAACCTCGACGCCGTGGTCGACGTACGGCCGTATCAGCGCGGCGCCGACGGCCGCTGGCCCGAGGTCCGCGCGCAGGCCGTATCCTGAGACCAGGAACGGGTCGGTTGGGCGATCGCGTCGCCCGCGAGAGCGGGCGCCGAGGAAAGTCCGGACTCCACAGGGCAGCGTGGTGGGTAACGCCCACCCGGGGCAACCTGCGGGACAGTGCCACAGAGAACAGACCGCCAGCGGCTCCGGTGAACCCCGTGGTTCGTCGGAGTGCGGGTGAGGGTGAAACGGTGGTGTAAGAGACCACCAGCTCCGCAGGTGACTGCGGAGGCTCGGTAAACCCCACGTGGAGCAAGGCCAAGAAGGACGGTGGGCAACCACCGCCCGCGCGAGCGTTCGAGGGCTGCCCGCCCGAGCTCGCGGGTAGGCCGCTGGAGGTGCCCGGCAACGGTCACCGTAGATGGATGATCGCCACCACAGAATCCGGCTTACAGACCGACCCGTTCCATCACCCCGCGCCCCTGGCCGCGAGCTGGTTCGGGGAGTCCTACGCACCTGGAACGACAGGTAGAACTCCCCACTCGCGGCCGGGCTTCAGTGGCAGTGATCTTCGTGGTGGGTCGGGGGTGTGCGGCCGGCGGGTTGTTCCCAGGGCTCCTGGCGGCCCAGCGACCCGATCTCGTCCACAAAGCCGGTGCAGTTCGGGCAGCCGGCGTCCCACTCCGGCTGGAACATGAAGTGGTAGACGACCAGCTGCGTCCGGCCCTCGAACAAGTCCCCCAGACCCACCGAGCCGTCCGGCCCGGTGAAGACGTACGGCGTGTTCACCACGACCATCGGCAGCTCGCGACGCCGGGTGTTGAGCGCTCCCGCCGCTTGGTGAGCTCCTTCTCCTCGGTCAGCAGCGCCTTGCGCGCGACCAGCCACTCGTCCCGGGACACGATATCCGGAAGGTTCATCCCAACTCCTCCATCGATCAGCACTGATATCGGCAACGTCGGAGCCGATTTGCCGAGATCGACACCCTGATGGTGGCAGGCTTGGAGCATGGCGCGCAGAGGACTCCGCCGGATGCGCACGGGGATCGTGATCCTGGTGCTGTTCGCCCTGCTCGCAGGCGCCGGGTACGTCGGCTGGATCCTGGTGAAACGGTCTGAGCCGGTATCGCTGCCCGAACCGACCGGGACCTTCCAGGTCGGGCGCCGTACGTTCGAGTGGACCGACACGCCGCGCCGGGATCCGTTCGCGGACGGCCCGCGGAAGCTGTCGGTCTGGCTCTGGTACCCGGTCGCCAAGAGCACGACCGGACGCAAGGTCGAGTACGCCCCGGACCTCTGGAGCGGGCTCGGCCTGAAGGCGCCGCTGTCGTGGTTCCAGGGACCGTTCAACACGCTCGAGGACCGCGCGCTCGATCGCGTCGCCATCGCCCCCGGGCGATTCCCCGTCGTCGTGCTGATGCCGGGGATGGGACTGTCCGCGCCGATGTACGCCAGCCTCGCCGAGGATCTCGCGAGTCACGGCTATCTGGTCGCCGGTGTGACGCCGACGTACAGCGCGAACCTGACTGTTCTCGGCGGGCAGGTGATCGCCAGCAAGAAGGCCGCCAACCCGTCGAACCTCGGCGACAGCAGCGAGCAGGCGCAGACGGAGGGCGATCATCTCGTCGGCACCTGGGCGGCCGACGCGCGCTTCGCGGGTGGCATGGTGGCCAAGCAACTGCCGAACAGCGTCGAAACCGCGCTCGGTACATCGTACGTCGGGCACTCGTTCGGCGGCGCGGCGTCGCTGGAGGCGTGCCGGCTCGACCAGCGGTGCGCGGCGGCGGTGGACTTGGACGGCAGCCAGTTCGGTGACGTGGTCACCAAGGGCGTGCGGGCGCCGATCATGCTGCTCGGCGCCGACGACTCGTGCATCACCAGCGAGTGCGGCCCGGACGCGAAGAACGACGCGGATCGCAACCGGGCCCTCTCGTTGCTCAAGGCAAGCACTGGGACGTCGTGGTGCGCGACCGTTCCGGGCAGCCGGCACTTCAACTTCACCGACTACGGCGCCTACTACCTGGCGTATCCGCTCCGGAAGTTCCTGCCGCTGGGCAGCGTCGGCCGTCGCCACGCCCTCACCGTCCAGAACGGCTACGTCAACACCTTCCTCTCCTACGCCCTCTACAAGACCCCGGCCGTCGGCGCCCCCGCCTGCGCGACCTGAACCGGCCTCAGGTCAGAAGGTCGAGTTCGTACGTCTGACCGACGAGGCTCTGGCCCCACATCTCGTGCGGTTCGGAGCCGGTCAGACGGAAGCCGCGGGCCAGATAGATGTGCCGGGCCGCGACCAAGGGATCGTTGGTCCAGAGGATCATCCGCTTGTAGCCGGCCGTGCGGGCGAACGCGAGGCAGGTGTCGACCAGCTCGGCGCCGAGGCCGAGACCGCGAGCGGCCGGCGTCACCAGCAGCAGCCGCAGCTGGGCGGTCGCATCGTCCGGACCTCGCACGCAGAAGATGCTGCCGGCCCGTTCCCCGTCCACCTCGGCGATCCAGGCAGCCTCGCGTCCGGCGTCGTGCTCGGACGCGTACGCCGTCACGATCTGTGCGATCAGCACTTCGTACGACGGACCCCAGCCGTACTCGGCCGCGTAGCTCTCGGCATGCGACTGCACCACCCAGCCGAGGTCCCCCGGCGTCCCCAGTTCCCTGATCAGTTTCGTCATCAACCCTACCTGTTCTACTGACACGACCGTTTCAGTGAGCGATACTAGCCCCGTGCCGACCACGAAGCCAACCCCATCCGCGCGCGAGCGGGAACTGCTCGAGCGCGCGTACGCCTACTCACTCACGCACGGGCTGGCCGATCTGTCGCTGCGCCCGCTCGCCACCGCGATCGGCTCGAGCCCACGGGTGCTGCTGTTCCTGTTCGGCAGCAAGGACGGCCTGATCCGCGCCCTGCTCGCCCGCGCCCGCGTCGACGAGCTCGAGCTGCTCCGCCAGATCGACGCCCGGTACGACGAACCGCCCGGGCTGACCGCGGTCGCGCGGGAGCTGTGGAGCTGGCTGGCGGCAGCGGAGCGGCGGCCGCTGATGAAGTTCTGGGTCGAGGCGTACGGGCGTTCGCTGGTCGCGCCGGAAGGCCCGTGGGCGGAATACGGCCGCTCGACCGTCGACGACTGGCTGGAACTGCTCAAGGCCAGTCAGCCCGATCCAGGATCCGCCGCGGCCGAGGCACGACGTACCGGCGTACTCGCGATGCTGCGTGGCGCGCTCATCGACCTGCTCGCGACCGGCGATCTCGACCGCACGACCGCGGCCCTCGACGACTACCTGGCCAGCACCTGACGTCCGAAGATCTGAGGGTCATCGCCCACAGCGGGTCATCGCCCACAGATCTTCGGACGCAACGGCTAGGCGAGCTCGAAGGCGATCGCGCGCTTGGCGATGTCGGCTTCCACGAGCTTGACGCGGACCGCCTGACCGAGCGGCAGCGGCACGGCACCGGTGATGCGGCCCTCGACGGCGAGCGTGGTCAGCGCGACGATGCCGCGGGTGTTCTCGCGGTCGTCGACGTCGGTGATGACACCGTCGAACTCCGACCCGATCTTCTCGGCCACCAGGCCGGCCTCGACCATGCTGACGATCGAGCGCTCGTACGCGTGCGCCCGCCGGTCCGCCTCGTCCATCACCTTCGGGATCTCGTCCATCGACTCCCGCACCCAGGCCGGCACCTCGGTGCCCGCGGACAGCGCGACGCAGACCTCGCCGGTCCACCGATCCACCAGGCGCCGCAGGGGTGCGGTGACGTGTGCGTACTCCGCCTTCATCGCGGCATGCTGCGGCCGCTCCGGCACACTGCCGTCGAACGCCGTGTACCCGGCGCCGCGGAACAGCACCGTGCACGCCGCCAGCATCGCCGCGTGCGCCGGCACCTTCGGATCCAGTCCATGGATGAAGGCGGCATACGACGTCTCGTCCGGCCAGTCGAGCCCGAGGGCCTTGGCGGTGTTCCCCAGTTTGCGCCGCAGGTCGTCGGGCGACTCGGGCAGCGTGCGCAGGATGCCGATCTTGCCCTTCATCATCAGCTCCGCCGCGGCCATCCCGGTGAGCAACGAGATCTGCGCGTTCCAGCCCTCGACCGGCAGTGGCGCACGGAACTCCAGACCCCATCCGTGGTTGGAGGTGACGACCTCCTGGTCCGGGATGGGCAGGTCGACGCCGTCCCGCTCGAGCTCGCGCTGCTCGCGGAGCTTGCCGACCTCGCAGAGCAGTTGCAGGGACTCCGATGCGTTGCCGGCGTCGAGATCCTTCTGCACACCCGCGTAGTTCAGCTTGGCGCGCGACTTCACCAACGCGCGCTCACACACCACGCCGGTTCCTTCGCCGGACGCGTCGACCGTGATCGTCCACAGCAGGGCGGGACGAATCTCGTCAGGCAGCAGCGACGCCGCACCCTCCGACAGCTCGGGCGGGTGCAGCGGGGTCCGCTTGTCCGGCGCGTAGAGCGTCTCGCCCCGGCGGCGGGCCTCGGTGTCGATCGGGTCGCCTGCCTGGACGAAGGCGGCGACATCGGCGATCGCGTAGTACACGGTGTACCCGTCGCCGCTGCGCTCGATGTGCAGCGCCTGGTCGAGGTCCATCGAGTCCGGTGGGTCGATGGTGACGAACTCGAGGTCTGTCCGGTCCAGCGCAGGTAGGCGCGGAGTCCTCACCGCCGCCAAGGCCGCCGCGACCACCTCGGGCGGGAACTCCGCCGGTACGTCGAGCTCGCGCCGGATGTCTTGCAGTGACGCGCGGAACACCTCGGGAACCTCGTCAGCGAAGTGAACTCTCTGCAGCGGCACGTGACCTCTCCGTCCTCGTCGGGGTGCGTGAGGTCAGAGTATGCGTTACGTCCGACGATCTGTGGCCTCCAGCCCTCAGATCTTCGGACGTAACGGATCGGTGTTGAACGAGCGGAGGGACGCGAGGCCGTCGGCGTACCAGTGGATCTCGGTCAGCGTCGCCGGGCGCAACTCCATCCGGAACAGCGACGACATCGGGGCCTGCAGCACCGACCGGACCATCAGCTTGATCGGCGTGACATGGGTGACCACGACCACGGTCTTGCCGGGATACCTGGCCAGTATGCCGTCCCGGGCCGACCGGGCTCGCCGCGCGCAACTGTCGAACGACTCGCCCCCGGGTGGTGCGACCGCGGTCGACTCGAGCCACGCGTTCATGGCGTCCGGCCACTTCTGCTGGATCTCGGCGAACGTGTGGCCGTCCCAGTCCCCGAACGCGACCTCGCGCCACCCGTCGTCCACGACCGCGTCGAGGCCGAGCTTCACCGCGACCACCTCGGCCGTCTGCCGGGTCCGCACCATCGGCGACGTCACCAGCGCATCGACCCCACCGATCCGGGACAGGTACTCCGCGGCGGCCTGAGCCTGCAACCGCCCGGTCTCACTCAGACCCGGGTTGTCACCACCGGATCCGGAGAACCGCTTCTCCGCGGTGTGCGGCGTCTCGCCGTGCCGCAGGAAGATCAGCTGGGTCGGCGGCTCGGCCTGCGGACCCCAGCCCTGCAACGCCTTCCGCAGGTCCGACGGCTCCTTGGTCACCGCCGGTCCCGAGCCGGGAGCTTCCGGCTTGAGCGGGATCGGTACGCCGTCGAGCGCCATGTTCGCGAGTGCGTCGGCGGCGGAGTTCTGCGCCCGCGGCACCCAGGTCCACTCGGTCCCGAACGGCGCCAGCCCCTGCGCCTTGATCGCCAGCGGCTGCAAGTCCGGGTGCTTGATCTTCCACCGGCCGGCCATCTGCTCGACCACCAGCTTGGAGTCCATCCGTACCTCGATCGAGGCGTCCGGCGCGTACTCCTCGGCCAGCTGCAGTCCCGCGACCAGACCGGAGTACTCGGCGACGTTGTTGGTCGCGATGCCGAGCGTCTTCCCGTCTTGCGCGACGACCTCGCCGGTCGCCGGGTCGCGGACCAGAGCGCCGTACGCCGCCGGCCCGGGGTTACCGCGGGAGCCACCGTCGGCTTCGACGATGACGTGTGTCAGACCAGTCATGCGGCGCTCTCCGACGTCCGCACCAGGATCCGTCCGCACTCCTCACAGCGCAGTACGGTGTCCGGCGCGGTCGCCTTGATCCGGTTCAGGTCGGACGGCGCGAGCTCCATCCGGCAACCCATGCAGCGCTTGCCGACCAGCGGCGCGGCACCGATACCGCCGTTGTGCTCGCGCAGCCTCTGGTACTGCGTGACCAGGGCATCCGGGAGCTCGGCGGCGACTGTGCCGCGCTTGTCGCCGAACTCCGCGCGCTGCTCGTCGAGCTCCTTCAGCGCGGCGTCGCGCGTGCCCTCCAGCTCGGTCAGCCGGCCGGCGAACGTCTCGGCGCGGGTGCGCAGATCGGCCTGGACCGCCTCGGCGGCCTCCAGCTTCTCCATCACCTCGAGCTCGGAGTCCTCCAGGTCGGAGATCCGCCGGTCCAGCGAGACGACCTCGTGCTGCAGGTTCTGCAGGTCCTTCGGCGAGGTGACCTGACCGGAGTCGAGCCGCTGCTGGTTGCGCGCCTTGCGCTGGCGAACCTGGTCGACGTCGGTGTCGGCCTTCTTCTGCTCCCGCTGCAGATCACTGACCTCGGTGTCCGCGGTGACCAGGTCGTGGTCGACGACGGCCTTGTCCGCGGCGAGCTGGGTCAGAGCCTGATGCTCGGGCAGCGACTTGCGCTTGTGTGCGACCTGATCCAGCTGCAGGTCGAGGTCCTGCAGATCCAGCAGCCGGCGTTGGACGGCGGGCTCGGCGTTCAGAGTCGGCTCCTTAGCTCGTTCAGTTGTCAGCACGCTCAGAACCGCAGGGTCCATGCGTCCGTGCGGAGCGTCGAGATGTGAGTGTCTACGGTACTGCCTTGGGCTGCCAACCCTTCGAGCAGGAGTCGCTCGGCGTCCCGCAGCCACGGCCACTCGCTGGCCCAGTGCGCGACATCGACCAGCGCCGGGCCGTCGTCGTACGCCCGGGCCTCGGTCGCCGGGTGGTGCCGGAGGTCGGCGGTGAGGTAGGCGTCGGCACCGGCGGCACGGACGCGCTCGAACTCCGAGTCCCCCGCTCCCCCGACCACGGCGACGGTCTCGATCGTCCTGTCCGGGTCCCCGGACACCCGGACGCCGTGCTCCGTCCGCGGCAGGCTCTCGGCGACTAGCCGGGCGAAGTCCTTCAGCGGCAGGGCCTCCGGGAGTACGCCGATCCGGCCGCCGCCGCGCTCACTCGGCAGCTGCGCCAGCTCGTACAGGTCGAAGGCCGGCTCTTCGTAGGAATGCGCGACGATCAGTGCCTCGACCACCGCCCGGCGGTTGCGCCGGGGCAGGATCATCTCGAGGCGTTTCTCCGGCACGACCTCGATGTCGCCGACCTGACCGATGGTCGGGCTCGCGCCCTCGAGTGGGCGGAAGGTGCCTTCGCCGACGCCGCTCCACGCGGCCCGGTCGTAGTCGCCGATATGCCCGGCGCCGGCCTTCGCCAGCGCGTCGATCATCGCCTGCGTCTCGTCGACCGGCACGAACACGACGAGCTTGTCCATCGGGTCGGACGGCATCGCCTTGAGCGGGCGCGTGTCCCGCAATCCCAGGACCGCGGCGAGCGCGTCGCTGACGCCGGGGTTCGCGTTGTCGGCGTTGGTGTGGCACACCTGCAGCGCGGTGTTGCTCCGGATCAGGTCGCGCACGACCCGGCCCTTCGGCGTGGTCGCGGCCACGCTGTTCACTCCACGCAGCAGGAGTGGGTGGTGGGTGACGAGGAGATCGAAGTCGCCTTCGATCGCCTCGTCCACCACGGTTCGCATCGGGTCGACGGCGAACAGGATCCGTCGTACCTGCTGCTCCGGATCGCCGGTGACCAGCCCGACCGCGTCCCAGGACTCCGCCCAGGCGGGGTTGTAGAGCCGGTCGAGGACGGCGATCACATCAGCAAGCGTGGGGGTCACAGGCCCCATCCTGGCACTCCTCGGATTGTGACGGGGGCAGCCGCCCGGCACCCCCGTCACAACCACTTCCGCCGGTGCCGGTGCGGCGGCGCGACCGCCCCGCCGCGTCCACCACAGCCCGCTCCGACGGATCGTTCCGGCCACCGGGGAGGGGACCGTCGGCGAACGCCGACGGCCTTGCCGGAACGCGTGTGAGGCTGACTAGATCAGCCAAGCTGTGGTGTCGCTCGGGAGCTTGTAGCCTTCCAGCGGGCCGCTCGACAGAACCACCGCGGCGTCGGGCAGCTCGACCGGCGCGGCGCCGAAGTTCGTGACGGACTGCCAGCCGCCGGGACGGGTGAAGTGCAGGACCCAGTCGGTGCCGTCCGCCCAGGTCAGCGAGTTGCCGGTCTGCAGTCCCCGGCGTACGGCGAGGGCCTTTCGGTACAGGCTCAGCGTCGATCCCGAGTCCCCCTGCTGCGCCTCGACGGAGTACCCACCGAACCACTTCGGCTGCACCAGGTGCGAACCACCCGAACCGAAGCCGAACGACAGCCCACCGACAGTCCACGGGATCGGCACCCGGCAGCCGTCGCGGCCCTTCTCGGCGCCCTTGGAGCGGAAGTACGCCGGGTCCTGCAGGTTCGCCGCGGGCAGTTCGCCGACCTCCTGCAGACCGAGCTCCTCACCCTGGTACAGGTACGCCGATCCCGGCAGCGCCAGCATCAGCAGGACCGCGGCCCGGGCCCGGCGCAACCCGAGCTCGACGTCGACGGTCGGCTCGGTGCCGTTGCTCAGCAGCCAGGCCTTGCCGTCCTGCCACAGCCCGGACGGGTCCTTCGGCAGTCCGTACCGGGTCGCGTGCCGGACCACGTCGTGATTGGAGAAGACCCAGGTCGACGACGATCCGTTCTGCTCGGCCAGGGCGAGGTTCTCCTCGATCACCTGACGGAACTTGTCGTACTCCCAGTCGGCCTGGAGCAGGTCGAAGTTGAACGCCTGCCCGAGTCCGTCGGCACTCGCGAACCGGGCCCGTCGGGCCGCCGGCACGAACGCCTCGGCGACGGCCGACCGGGGCGGGTCGTACTCGTTCAGCACCTTGCGCCAGTCGCGGTAGATCTCGTCGACGCCGTCCTGGTCCCACAACGGGTGTTGACCGTTCGACTCCGACTGCCGGGGCAGTGTCGCCTTCGACGGGAAGGGCTCGGACAGGTCCTTCACCAGCGCGTGCGCGACATCGACGCGGAAGCCGTCGACTCCACGGTCGGACCAGAACCGCAGCGTCTGCAGGAAGTCCGCGCGAACCTCCGGGTGATCCCAGTTCAGGTCGGGCTGCTCCGCGGCGAACATGTGCAGGTACCACTGTCCGTCGTCGGTCCGCGCCCACGCGGACCCGCCGAACACGGACTCCCAGTCCGACGGCGGCTGGTCACCGTCACCCTCACGGAAGATGTACCGGTCCCGGGCCGGCTCACCCTTCGCGGCGGCGAGTGCCTCGGTGAACCACTCGTGCCGGTTGGAGGTGTGGTTCGGGACGATGTCGACGATCAGCTTGATGTTCGCGGCATGCAGCGCCTCGACCAGTTGGTCGAAGTCCGCCAGGGTGCCGAGCCGCGGGTCCACGTTGCGGTAGTCGTCGACGTCGTACCCGCCGTCGGCCAGCGCGGACGGGTAGAACGGGCTCAGCCAGACCGCGTCGATGCCGAGCTCCACCAGGTACGGCACGCGGCTGATGATGCCCGGCAGGTCACCGAGCCCGTCGCGAAGCTGCGCGGGTAGATCTGGTAGACGACAGCCTGCCGCCACCAGTCGGGGTCGGTCGTCTGCGGACTGGTCACGATCGCCTCACTTCGAGTGTCAGTCTTGCCCGGATGTTTATATAGGCTCTAAATTTAGATGCTGCAGTATTCTGCGCGCGGATTCACGATCAGGTCAAGGGGCTTCTTGTCATGGCGAAACCACCGGCAACACCGCCTACGGCGACGCCTCCGATGCTGCGCCGGGTCAACGCGGGGAAGGTACTCGGCGTGCTGACCAGGGCGCGGGTGATGACCGGAACAGGCCTGATCGAGGCCACCGGGCTGACCCGTGCGACCGTGCACGCGGTCTGCAACGACCTGATCTCGATGGGCTGGGTGATCGAGCACGACCCCGGCCGGGACGTCACCTCGGTGGGCCGGCCGTCGCGGCGGTTCGAGTTCAACAGCCGCGCGGGGTATGTACTGGGCATCGACATCGGCGCGGCCAAGACCACGGTCCTGCTCACCGATCTGCGCGGCGAGACGATCGCCAAGGCCGGGCGGTCGGTGGAGGGTATGCCGACGCCCGCCGAGCGGACCGAACTGGTCCACGAGACGGTGGTCGAGGCGCTCGCCGCCGCGGACGTCACCGATGCCCAGGTGCTCGCGGCCGGTGCCGGGGTCGCGGCCCCGGTCGACCGGGGCGGCAACATCCTGGTCGACGACGAGTTCTGGCGGCGCTTCGACGCCGGGCTGGCCCTACGGCTGACCGACCTGCACGGCTGGCCGGTGCTGCTGGAGAACGACGCCAACCTGGCCACCCTCGGCGAGCACTGGCGGGGCGAAGCGCGCAATGTCGACGATCTCGTCGTACTGCTGGCGGGTGAGCGGTTCGGATCCGGGCTGATGGACTCGGGCCGGCTGCTGCACGGCAGCCGCGGCGGCGCCGGCGAGATGGTCTACCTCAAGCTCGTCGAGGGCGTCGGCGACACCCACGGCATCGCCCGGATCGCCCGCGAGCAGGGCGCCGCGGCGGTCGCCGACCCGGCCACCGAGACCGCTCTGCACAAGCTCGCCGACGCCGGCCCGGTCACTGCGGAGTCGGTCTTCGCCGCCGCCGAGGCGGGCGATGCAGTTGCCCTAGGCATCCTTCAGCACGCGGCCGGGCGGACCGCCCGGGTGGTGGCGACGCTCGGAATCCTGTTCAATCCCGAGCTGGTCGTCCTCGGCGGCGCGGTCGCCGAGGCCGCCGCGGCGCTGCTCCCCGACATCGAGAAGCAGCTGGCCGGTTTCACCAGTACGCCGCCCCGCGTCGCCGTCTCGTCCCTCGGCGACGCGATCGTCTCTGTCGGCGCCGTCCGCCACGCCCTCAACTACGTCGAGCAACAGGCCCTGGACCTGCACCTCACCTGCCGGCCCGAGTGAGCGCCTTGGCCACTTCCTCCAGCACGATCACGTTGCGGCCCGACGTCGTCGCCGAGCCGATCCCGTCCGGGACCACTGTTCGGTCCTCGGGGATGCCCGTGCACAGGACGAAGGTGTCGCCGCCGCGGCCTTGCAGCAGGTGAGTCAGTGCGTCGCGCATCCATGGCGTCCGCACGGCGTCCTGTACGGCGATCACCAATGGACGACCGGCGGCTGCCTTCGCCGCCTCGGCGATCGCGTTGCCCTCCGGTGAGTGGGCATCCGTGAGGCGATGCTCACCCCGCAGGACCACCCCGTCCGACTCGGGCGCGACGCGGGCGAAGACCTCCGGAAGCCCACTGAAATAAGGGTTCCAGGCCGGGTGCAGGCCCTGGGTCAGATCGATGACGTACGGCGCGGCACCGAGCGCGGGGAAGGTCTGCCCGGCCACCACGCGGGCGGCGACCTCGCGGATCGGTGCACCGTCGAGACCGGGCCGGCGGGTGCGCTGGGCGAGCGTGGCGGCGAGAGCGCGAACCCGGGCGGCAGCGGCCGCGACCCGCTCGGCGGCGAGCGTCCCGTTGCCGACGGCATCGACCACGCGAGCGGTCAGCGTCCGCACGTCGGCGGATCCGACCGCGATCATGGCGAGGTCGGCACCGGCCCCGATCGATGCGACCGCGGCGTCCTCGATCGAGCGGGTCTTGGTGATCGCCTGCATCTCCAGCGCGTCGGTGGTGATCACGCCGGTGAAGCCGAGTTCCTCGCGCAGCAGGCCGGTCAGCAGGCGGTGCGAGAGGGTGGCCGGCTGGTCGTCGTACGCGGAGAAGACGATGTGGGCGCTCATTACCACGTCGGCTCCGGCGGCGATGGTCGCCTTGAACGGCGCGAGCTCGACCGCCGTGACCTCCTCGATCGAGCGGTCGACCCGGGGCAGTCCGACGTGGGAGTCGACGGCGACGTCGCCGTGGCCCGGGAAATGCTTCGGGCAGGCGGCGATGCCGGCCTCGTGCACGCCCTCGACGAAAGCGACGCCGTGGCGGGACACGAGCTCCGCGGTGGCGCCGAACGAGCGGGTGGCGATGACCGGATTGGCCGGGTTGCTGTTCACGTCCACCGACGGCGCGAGCATCAGGTCGATGCCGAGACTCGCGAGCGTCGCGGCGGCGTCCCGGGCCGAGGCCCGGGTCAGGTCGACGTCGTCCAGATCGCCGAGCAGCCGCGGCGAGGCCAGCGGCCACCGGTTCGCCGGCGCGAGGTGGCTGAACTCGCCACCCTCGTGGTCGATCGCGATGATCAGGTCGGGCCGCTCGGCCCGCAGCGAGGCGGTCAACGCGGCGACCTGGTCGGCATCGGCGACGTTGCGGGTGAACAGGATGACCCCGCCGAGGCCGCCGGCGACGGCGCGGCGCAGCTCATCGGTGGCGGTCGTCCCGGGAAGACCGACGATCAGGGCGCCGGCGGCATCACGATCCAGTTCATCACTCATCCCCCTACCCTCTCGTGGGCCGCCCTCCGGGCGCCACCCCCATCACCCAGAGCTAATGATTAGCAGCTGGAACGACGGTCAGGGCGATCGTTGTCACCCGATATCAACTCATTTTCCGGGCGCGTTCCTGCGGGTTTGCGGTGATTCCTCGCTTTGACCCCTCGCTGTCCGGGCCGACTACGGATAACGTTGTCTCTCGACCTTGACCGCCCCTCGACGGAGCCCGACACCGTGACCGTACAGATCACCCACGTCACCTCGCCCGAGCTGTTCGCAGGCAGCGACGATGATCCGCGCCAGTTGCTGCGAGTCGAGCTGACGCGTTCCAGCGGAGACGGCGCCCTGTCCGTGCGGGTGAGCGGCGACGGCCTCTCGGGGACGGCGGACCTGCCGCCGGGCGACGGCCCGATCCGGGTCGAGGTGCCGCTGGAGATCGCTCGGCCGCTGCGCTCGGAGTACGGGGCGAGTGTCCGGGCGACCGTGACCGTGTCGGCCGAGGGCCGTGAGGTCGCGGCGGACAGCGGCACGGTGGTGATCGCCGAGCCGAGCTGGACGATGGTCATGGTCTCGCACTTCCACTACGACCCGGTCTGGTGGAACACCCAAGCGGCGTACACGACCAGCTGGGACCTCCGAGGCGCCGACGGCACCACCCGACCGGTCTACACGCACAACGCGTTCAGCCTGGTCGATGCGCATCTCAAGCTCGCGCTGCGCGATCCGGCGTACTGCTTCGTGCTGGCCGAGCTCGACTACCTCAAGCCGTACTTCGACACCTTCCCGGAGAACCGCGCGGTCCTGGGCCGGCTGATCGCGGAGGGCCGGGTCGAGATCATCGGCGGCACCTACAACGAGCCGAACACGAACCTCACCGGCGCCGAGACCACCATCCGCAACATCGTCTACGGCGTCGGCTACCAGCGTGACATCCTCGGCGGCGACCCGCAGAACGCGTGGCAGCTGGACGTGTTCGGGCACGACCCGCAGTTCCCCGGATACCGGGCCAAGGCGGGGCTGACCGGGTCGGCGTGGGCCCGCGGGCCGTTCCATCAGTGGGGACCGCTGCGTCAGGCCTGGAGTGAACCGAAGGCCGGCACGGCCGCGGTGATGCAGTTCCACAGTGAGTTCGAGTGGATCAGCCCGAGTGGGGACGGCGTGCTCACGCACTACATGCCGGACCACTACGGCCCGGGCTGGGAGCTGCAGCACGCACCGAGTGTCGAGGCCGCGGGTGACACGGCGTACCAGCTCTTCGCGACGCTGAAGACGGTCGCGGCGACCCGCAACACGCTGCTGCCGGTCGGCGGTGACTACACCCCGCCGAACAACTGGATCACCGCGCTGCACCACGACTGGAACGCGCGCTACGCGTGGCCGAAGTTCGTCTGCGGTACGACGAAGCACTTCATGGACCGGGTCCGCGCCGAACTGGCGGCCGAGGGTCGCCGGCCGTCGCCGCAGTCGCGGGACATGAACCCGATCTACACCGGCAAGGACGTGTCGTACATCGACACCAAGCAGGCCCAGCGCGCGGCCGAGGTCGCGGCGGTCGACGCGGAGAAGCTCGGTACGTACGCCGACCTGCTCGGGCTCGGGCGGTTCGCGGAAGCCTCACTGGACCAGGTGTGGCGGCAACTCGCGTACGGCGCTCACCACGACGCGATCACCGGCTCGGAGTCGGACCAGGTCTACATCGACCTCGTCACCGGGTGGCGCGAAGCGCATGACCTGTCGGATGCCGCGCGTACGGCACGTCGTCCTTCGGGTCGCAGGCGGTGGTCGTCACCAACACACTGTCGTTCACGCGGACCGACCTGGTGAGTGTTGTCGTGCGAGAGCCCAGAGCTCACGGCCACGCTGGGCTTCGGCATGCCACCCACCGGGCGCCGGATCACGGCGCAGGTGCACCCCACAAACGAGCCCAGCCGCGCCACCGGCCTGACGGTGACCCCGTCGACCCAGGACATCCGGCTGACACCTGGTACGTCGGAGACGCTCGAGCTGGTGTTCGCCAACAATACGTCCGCCGAGCTCCAACTGGCATCGCCGTACGGGACCTGGTCCTGGCTGCCCGATCCCGTCCGCGCGGTCGTCGTACCGCCGAAGGCGTCCGTCACCGTCCCCGTGCCGATCCACGCACCCGCCGACGCGACACCGGCCCACGCGTGGGTGCTGCCGAAGGTGATGTGGTTCGGCCGCGCGCAGTACGCACCGACAGTCCGCCTGGAAATCCGATGACGGCGGCGCTCGCCGTCGGGCACAGGCACAGGCACAGCCAGGCGCCGGTGGCGCCGCCGGAGGTGATGGCCTACCTCAACGGTGAACCCGTGTCCCGCGAGCTGGTGGACGATCGGCTCGCGGTGCTCCGAGCGGGCGACGCCGCCTGCGTACTCCCGCGCCCCGACAGCCGCGAAGGCCGGCAGCTCACCCGGTGGGTCGCGCAGCTCGTGATCACCGAGCAGCTGGCGTACGCGGCCGACGTCCTCGGGCAGGATCCACCGGACGATCCCGTCGTACCCGTGGCGGACTGGCATCGCGAGCTGCTGCAGAGCGCCCGGCTGGAGGCGTTCGCACGCTGGCTGAACGCGGCCATGCACGACCGCGTCCAGCTGGTCCGCGGGCTCGAGCACCCGGGCGACAGCAACCAACCTGACAATCTGCACCGGCACTGACTGGGGGACCATGAGCGACGAGGCAGCGATCAATCAGGGAACGGTCCTCGGGA
>Ga0193707_1000239_pt1 | contig 17498 bp, 16 predicted proteins | sample U3c2metaG_FD_143043 | JGI IMG/M metagenome (GOLD analysis project Ga0193707, IMG submission 143043) | Soil microbial communities from a riparian zone of the East river system, Colorado, United States - U3c2 | ecosystem: Environmental > Terrestrial > Soil > Riparian zone | place: USA: East River... | reverse complement strand
AATGGATCGCGATCCGCCCGCCCATGCAATATCCGCAAACTGCTACGCGCTCTGTGTTGACATTGGGTTGCTTGAGCAAGAATCGCCACCCTTCCGTTAGCACGCGGGTAAATTCGGGGTCTGGCGTCTTGGCTTGAATCTGCGACCCGGTCACGATGTGCGTAGGCTCGGGGTAACCCAGTTGCTCGAACACGTTGATGGCGAAAGTCGTATAACCAAGCTTAGCGAACTTCCGCGTTTCAGTCTTAATGTACTCACCAAGCCCGCCCTTGGGATGGATCAGAAACAGCGCCGGCCCAGGCTCTGCGCGCTCGGGATAAGACAAGAAACCCGCGACGCCGTGTTCCTTGGTACTAAAAGCCTTCTCGATAATCCGCATTGCCAACTCTCCGAAGTTAAGATTTCGCCGTAACCTAACATGATCGATCGAGATCGGTAAAGAGCTGGCGAGGTCAGATCAGCGTTTATATGAAAAATTTGAAGGTCTTTTGTAAACGTATCTTTTAATCACTCAGCAACAACGATCTTCTCCCGCCAACACCTGATCCTTAACGATCGCTCGCGCTGGGGCTGCCGGTGTGGTCCCAAGTCTGAAGTCGCACGCTGCTCTTTGAATGGTCGCGTCAGCGCGCGATCGAAAACGAACATCGTGAGCTGAATTTGACTATCCAACACGTCCGGCATGCCCAGGTTTCGGGTCTGCCCATTTGTTCTGGATCCCAGCTGGTTTCGCAGGATTGTCCGAAAGGACAATCGAATCACTCCATGAATACTTCGACGTCTACCTGCCAGCCTTACGCGGCGCAGCACCTTCGGCCCTCCTTGCCCAGAGATGCCCTCCGGCTCAAACCTCATTTGACTCCTAACCCACGAAATTTCGAACACTTTTGGCCCTTTCTATGTACGAAGGCGGCGTAAACACGAAAAACTGTTAAAAATCTAGGTGAGCATTTTTCACAACTTACGGAAGTTATCCAAGGAGATGTCTAATGGAATAAAAATTGCTCAGTAACCGGTAGCGATAGCAACACGAGTTCAGCTTAAGAATGGGGAGAATTGGCTAAATGCAAAATGATCGACAGGCACGGAGCATCACCCAGCCCACAAAATCCCATGGGAATGTGAAGGAATTGGTCACCCTACCCGCGACACCATCCTTCTCTCTCTCTGAAGCCAATTCAATTCTCGACATCGAAATCCAGGCGGACCAACTCTTAACTTACATTAATAAGCTCACTTCGTTAGCCGACCGGGCCTGCAACACGGCGATACGCCAAAACGAAACGACGCACCTAGTCGAAGAGAACCGGCGCAGCGAGATGATCAACTTGCGCACTCATTTGGATCAGCAGAGCGCTCAACTGCGCGAACAGCAACTCGCCTTGATCCGTCTCGAACATGAATCAAAAACCAAAATCGCAAGTTTAGAGAATCAGTTACAACAGACCAAGTTTCATCGAAACGAGGAAAACGAACTTGAGTTATTGCGCAACGAGAATGCGAAACTTGCCAGGCGGCTCGGTGAAGGCGAGGCGCGAGCCGAGCAGGCCCAATCGCACACTCAAGGAGATCTCGCACCCCTTAACCAGAAAGTCGCCGAATTGAGGCTCCAACTCGCCAAACGGGACGAGACGATCCAAAATAAAAACCACGCAATCAAAACTATCGAAGGCGACTTTCGCGCTAAGATCTTGGTGCTGGAGCAGAGCCTGCGCGACACCCAAGCCGAACTAAAAAGTCACGAGGCGAAACTCAAAGAAAAAGACGCTCTAGTTCAAGCAACCGCCGCCAAAGAGACGGAAATGGGCAATCTCATCAAGCGTCTGTCCACGGAGTGCGCAAATCTTAGTAACGAGCTTCACGAAAAGAGCCGCAGGCTTCCTCAGACTGAGCCTAAACAAGGGCAACCTATCGCCGACGCGAGAATTTGGCGCCGAGTGATCGGGCGCCTGCAAGAAGAACCACAATAAGTCGTTCTGGCATTGGGTCCGTCCATTGCCGGAGACTCATCGATCAAAAGCCCCTTCTCGTTCCAGACGCTCAACGAACGAGGAATCGACCAGCGATGCAAGGTTAACCCTCCTCGCCTTCGGGTTCGATTCAGCGATGATCTCCAACAGCGTCTTCATACCATTGGGATCCGCGTAAGGTTTCTTGAGCAACATTTCCCGATAGGTTTCGTAGCCTTCTTCGATCATCGCCCGTTGTTTATCCAGAGGCACGCGCAGGTATTTGGCGAGGATGCGCATCGCGTCATCTTTGTTCGCGTTGTTGCGATAAAACTGCATACCTTCCGCCATAGCGGCGACAAACCGTGCCACAGTGCGCGTGTCGTCACGCAGAGATTTCTCAGCCACCGCAACAATGTTGCGCAGATAAGGTACGTCGAGGGGCGCCAGATCGACAAGCAACCGGTAGCCTTCTTTGGCGGCCATCGTCGTATACGGCGGATCGAGAATGGCCGCCGGAACTCTATTTCCCAGTAATGATTCGAAGCGCGCCGCTTTGCCACCGATGTTGAGCGGCACGACTTGATCTTTGGTCAATCCCAGTTCCTTTAAGCAAAGCAGCAATCCGGTATAGGGCAAGCCGGAAAATCCCGTGATCGCCACCGACTTGCCGCGCAGTTCCGCCGCCGAGCGAATCGACGGATGAACGACGAGCGCGAGGTTCAAACCGCGCGCCGTGCCCATAATCATTTTCACCCGGAAGCCACCGATGGCGCTGTGGATCACTTTATCCGGCGCAGTGAGATCGAACTGAATATCCCCCGACACGAGCGCGTTGATGTCGTTACTCCGGCTGAACGTGACCATGCGCGTGTCGAGCTCTCGCTTTTTAAAAAATCCCTTTTCCTCGGCGATGTAGGCCGGCAAGTACATCGCGCCGCGAACACCTTCACCAATGATGATCGACTTTGACTGTGCAAAGACACCGGGAGAAGACAAGCCAATAAGCAGTGTCGCAATGATAAATGAAACACATCTTCGATCGACGAAACTAGCGATCTTGACCATCACTCCGATACTCCACCACACCAATTATGCATCCGTCACCGCTACGCTCTGCAAACGCGTGCCCGTACGCCCGGGAATATACGCGGACTTGGCGCCGGCTCCGCCGGCCACGACGATCCAGATATCTTCGGGTCGATCGACCGCGCCGATTTCCCGCACCGCACCGCTTTTGAACCATGAAGGCCGTCTCTTGGACAACAGTTCGAGATTCTCGTCCGAGATCTTCTCGAACGCAACGCGGGCAAGCGTAAACAGCTCTTCGCGCAGCGATGACTTCGAGCATCCAGCGGCGGCGAGTATCGCCGCATGCTCGGGGCAAACGACAAACAGGACTTCGGTAGTGGTTACGCCGCTCGCTAGGCCGCCGATCATCGTAAGCGCAAAGGTCTTCAACAAACCTTTTGCCGTCTGGCTCGCCATGTCGACGGCGCTGTAGACGCCGCTGCACCCGGTCACACTGACGGTGTTTGCCTTGGAGCTGAACCCGCGCTCCACTTGCAGCGGTTCCCAAGGATTCTGCTCTTCGTTTTCACCGAAGCAGAAGGTATATTTCGCCGGCTGGCCGACGGTGGACTTGTCGAACAAACCCGGAGTCGCGCCGCCGATATTGGTCAGGATCAAACGAATTGCCCTGCCGATCGTCGCATTGGCGCGCCACCCCTGGCCGAGCACGTTGGCGCCATAGTTGATTTTTAAGTGACTCCGGCACGGCCCGTTGACAATGACGACGGGCGCTACGTTTCCGGTCGTCGTCTGCACGCCGTCGAGGTTGAATCCAGGCTGTAGTAAGCCCTTTGTCGCGGCAACGACAAGGGGAAAATATTCCGGCGAGCACCCCGCCATCACGGCGTTGGCGGCCAGCTTTTCGATCGTCGCGATCCCATTCAATGGCGGAATCGTGCCGAGGGCGAAGTCGCTTTTGAATACAGTTGCAGCGAGCATGTTATCGACTGCGGCCCGCGTCGGCGGCAAAATCGGCAACCCGTCCGTCCAGCCCCGTTCCGATAGAACGCCAAACATCTCTTCAGGATCCGTTGGGACAGCCACTAATTCGGCATACTGCTCAACTGTGCTCGCAGTTGAACTTCCCCGCTGCGAATCTTTACATTGGATCAATTCGCTTATGATCGAATCACTTTTAGTCTCCGCCAACGAGCGCAACGAATCGAGGGCTAATGTGCCGACCGGATGGGGGACCTGAACCAAAGACAGATCGCTAATGCCGCGGCTTTTCGCCTCCGTCTCGGCGAGCGTAAAGAATTCGTCAGTAACGATGGTTGCGGTTGGAATACCGGCGCTTTCAAGCTTGACTGAGTCGTGGACACTCCACGACGTGCACGAGCCTCAATCGGCAAAAGCGTTGATCACGACGTCGCAGCCTTGGATCAGCTCCGGGAGAAACTCCGCTTCGGTGCGCGACATTTTCCGTTTGCGCACCAGCGTGATATCCGGATAACGCTTCAGGAGCGATTGGCCGGCGTAATCGAGGAATTTATCGGCATTGGGTTTGTTATTGTCGAGCAAGCCAACGCGCAAACCGCTCAGGCTCGAATGTTTGCGCGCCGCGATATGCGCTTGCTTATTTGTCCGTAGTCCAATCGGGTTTACGATCTCGATCACTGCTTTTTTCATCTTGGTCTCGTCCATTGTTGTCCTCGCTGATTCACTAACATGTCGATTCGTCATCCCACGTCTTCGCGGTCGAGCACGAAAATCGCGCCTTCATTGGCACAGTGGAAATGATGCGAAAACGCGGCTTTGCCCGGCGGCATTTCATACCACGAACAGCCGGTCCCACGCGAGCCGGTCGGCGCGGCGAGCGACTTCATGGATACGCCAAACTTGCTGCCAACGCCGACATTTCGCGATTCCACTTCATTTAGGCTAGTGACCTGCGGACGGCGTCTCGCGTCACTCATGGTTTGGCCTTCTTGCAGGGAGTCTTTGGCTGTTCCGAATCACGAATCTGCTGCGTTGGCCCGGCGGTTCAAACAATGCTCAGCATTCGCTCAATCGGTTTGCGCGCCCGCGCGGCAAGGTCCGGATCAACGGTGATCTCATGCACGCCATCACGCAAAGATAAATAGACTTTTCGCAGGGTGTTTTGCTTCATGAAAGCGCAAATCGCCTCCCGGCTGGCGGGAACGATGGTTTTCTCCGGCACGGCTTTGGACAGTGGATAGATATTGCCGATCTCCGTCGCCATGATCACGACCTTCTGCGGCGTATCGTGAACGAATTGCACCATGCCCTGGGTGGAACGAAATTGCATCATGTTCGCGGGCGTGTTGCCCTGACTCATTTGCCGCATGCAGGCGCTGGTGCAGCCGCATTCGGGATGAACAACCACAGCGGCGCCCGGGTAAAGCTGGCGCTGTTGCTCGACGTGGTACGGCCGGATGCGATCGTGCACGTGGCAAGCTCCCATCATCAACCACAAGCGATCGATGGACTGATTCTCCTGCTCCAACAGCTTCGCCGCGTAAAATCCGAGATAGACGTCGGGAAGAAATAGTATCGGTTGTTCGGCATTCGAATGATCGAGTACATGCAAGATTACCTTCGCCGCGTTCGCTGACGCGCAGCAATAATCGCTCTCGGCTTTCACGTCGAGATAAGTATTGACGTAGCTGATGACGATGCCGCCGGGATGCTCCTTTTTCCAGAGGCGGATTTTTTCGACGTCTGCATGCGCGGCCAAGGAGCAAAGCGCGCCGAGATCCGGCGCCAACACTTTTTGGTGCGGCTTTTTCATGATCGCCAGGATCTCGTTCATGAACAGAACCGACGCTTCCAGCAAAACCTCCGCATCCGATGCCGCGCCTTTCTGCCCGAGATAAAGCGAATCGCCGACCACGTCGGCAATATCTTGAATGTCCCGTGGCGCGTAATTATGCGCCAAAATGTAGGCGTTACGCTTCTTCTTGAGGCGAGCGATTTCACTCAGGAGCCAGCGGTGTTCCGCTTCGGGAACGTTGTCGGGTTCGGCGTCCGCCGGCACGGGCGGAATCTCAAGCGGTAATGAGAGATCGACTTGATCGATCATCTCGATCGCTTGCTTGGCAGGAAAAATGTCGCCGGACATAGGTCCGTCCATTACGCAACCCTCGCTAAATAGCTATGTTTAGTGAATTAAAACAGGTGACGGGCGCAAAGTAAACGCAGCCGCCAGTGAAAAGGCTTCCATGCGGCGCGCCTGGCTCCCTAAAACAGCGGGGATACGAATCTCGTTAACCGAGCGGCTTTAGCCCATAAAAACGCTCAGCATTGTCGTACAAGACAGCATGTTTGTCCTCGCTGGTAAGATGCTCGTTGTCGATGATCTCGTCGATCTCGTGTTTGCAATATTCGTTGTTCACTTCATGCGGAAAATCGCTGGAAAACATGAATGGCTTGTTGCCCACGGCTTCAACTAAATGGTGCAGCGCCTTCTCTGTTCCCTCGCAGCCGACAAAGATCCGCCCCGCTTCGACATGGCGGCGGATATAGTCGCTGATTTTCTCTCCCAGCTTGAGCTCGAGGTATTCACTGCGCGGGTCGTATTGAATATGGGTTTCCCAGCCTCGGTCGAATCTTTCAAGACAGGTTTGCAGCCAAGAGACGCCGGCTTCCATAAAGCCGATGCGGAGATTCGGATATTTGTCGAATATGCCGTTGAAGACAATGCCGGCGAACGCGACCATCTGGCCGAACGGATGGCCCAAACCGTTGATCGGCGCGTAAGGCGTAAGATAGTCCATCCCCAAGCCTTCATGGGCACCACCGTGAACGCCGATGCAGCAGCCTAGGCGGTTGGCTTCGGCGTATACTGGCCAATACTCCTTATCAGCGAGATGGCCTTTGAATCCTGTGGACGGCAGCATGACACCGCAAAAACCCAACTCAGTCACCGCGCGGCGCATTTCCTTCACCGCCTCCTCGGGCTCCTGTAGCGGAATCAGCGCCAGCCCCTGGAAGCGCGAGCTCTTCTTTAGATAAGTCTCGGCAAACCAATTGTTCCACGCGCGCGCTACGTCGACGGCGAATTCTCTGGTAATTACTTTGCCGAACGCGAGACCGCCTGTGCTATACAGCACGGCGCGCTCGATGCCGACATCTTCCATAAATTCCAGCCAGCCATCGGCGTCGACCTGGCGAAACGCCCCTGGAACCAATTGAAACAAGCTCGCTGAATGCAGGTGATCCAACGGTGGGAAAAGCCGGCCTTTAAACCGACCGCTCTTGATGTAGGGCTCCGGCATGTATTGCAGCAGATCGTCCCAGTTTTCCATCACGTGTCCATCGCCGTCGATAATCGGAATTCCGTTCCGAGCCATAATCGTCCCCTCCATCGCGTGACCGAGATTTTCCTCTTCTCTACCTCAGAACCGAGCCGGCAATCAACGTATATTGTGATGGTCGTCGCAATCTCCTCAACGCCGTTGTCTTGACAGCAAAATCGCCTCAGACTACGTTTCGCGAGTACAGCGTAAACACAGTTGGAGGCTTGCCCATGCAAAATCCCAAAGTCATCGATGCCGACGGTCATATTTATGAAAACCATGAAGAGATCGAGGAGTACTTCGAAGGCAAATATCGCGGCATGAGACGCGCGCGCGCCTATTCGCTGTTCCCTTCACTCGATGGCTGGCCACGTGGCCTGGGTGCCGGTCGTCCCGACAAAGTCACGGAAACGCGACCGGAAGACGTAATTAGATTTGTCGACAATATGGGCCTGGAAAGCACCGTGCTCTACCCGACGGCGGCGCTGGCGATCGGTCTGGTCCAAGAGCCGGCGTGGGCGTGCGCGATCTCGCGCGCTTATAATAATTGGTTTCACGCTCGCTACATCAAAAGAGATTCGCGTCTGAAGGGTGTGGCCGTCCTGCCGATTCAAGATGCGGGAAGCGCGGCCGCGGAGTTGCGCTACGCGGTGGAAAAGCTCGATATGGTCGGCGCCTTTCTGCCGTCGGCCATCGTGATGAACAAAGCCTTCGGCCATCCTGATTTTCAGCCGATCTTTCGTGAGGCCGAGCGTTTAGGCGTGCCGCTCGCTATTCACGGCGCACCTAGTCGAGGCTTCGGCTTCGACTATTTCGAAGATCAAGGCCAAGTCCACGCTTTGGAGCATCCCTTGCCACTGATGATCCAATTCACCAGTATCATCTGCGACGGCGTGCTGGAAAAATTTCCACGCTTAAAGCTCGCGTTTCTGGAAGCGGGCTGCGGCTGGCTGCCTTATATGATGGACCGTTTGGACTACGAATACGGAACTCGCGGCGCCAGTTCCTTTCCACAATTGAAAAAGAAACCCAGCGACTATGTGAAGGATTACCCAGTTTATGTCACCTGTGAGCCGGAGGAGACGTCATTGGCCCACGTGGCAAAGGTCATCGGCGACGATCGCCTTATGTTTCCCTCCGACTATCCGCATGAGCGCGTCTACGGCGAATTTCTCAAAGACATACCGGAACTACTGGCGCGGCCCGAGCTGTCGGACCAAACCAAGCAAAAAATCTTATACGACAATGCCAAAGAGTTTTACCGGATCTAGGAAACTAAGGGAGCCGCGAACGCCGATAAATCGCCCACCTTTTCACATACCGCAACCCGCAGTGCCGAAAGGTATACATGCCGCGAACTTGCTGTAAGCAAGGGTACATGGCGCAACTCGAATTGACGCGCCATCAGCATCTACACTACGCTAACCGCGAAAACGGAGACCGATTACGATCTGACGAATGAGGAGCCGCATGCGATCTCTTTGTCGAATATTCTTGGTCATCCAACTTTTTTGCATCACCCCCGAACCCGCGGCGCAGGCCCAGGTGAGAAGCAAAATCAGAATTGCCACGGCCTCGCCATCGCTGAGCTACCTGCCGATTTACACCGCCGTAAAGAAAGGGTTCTTTGCCAAGCGCGGCTTCGATGTAGAAATGATTCAAATGAGCGCGAGCCTCACGGCGCCTGCGCTGCTCAACCGTGCGGTTGATTACACCACCATCCCGAGCACTATCGCTACGGCGGCCGCCCGCGGCGCGCCGGCGAAAGTGATTTTCTTCGCCTCGGTAAAACTGCAGCATATGCTGGTCTCCCGCCCCGAGATCGCCGCCGTGAACGACCTCGCCGGTAAACGAATTGTCGCCGCAGGTTTCGGCAATCTAACGTCGTATGAGGTTCAGTTCCTGATTGACCGCTACCGTCTCGGTCCGAATACCACGCTGGTTTCCGCGCCGTCGTCTACGGACAGACTCATAGCGTTACAAAAAGGCCTCGCTGAAGCCGCGATTATCGCTGCGCCTGCAGACTTGAAAGGTGAAGAAATGGGCTTGAAGCGGCTTCTGCACATGGGAACGATCTTGCAAATCCCCCAGGCTGGTCTCGCCGCCACGGATGAAAAAATCAAAACGAAACGAGGCGAAGTGATCGAGGTCCTGAAGGCCAGCATCGAAGGCCTCGAATACACTTTGTCCGATCGCGAAGACAACAGCGCTATCATCGCCAAATGGATGGCGCTCAATGCAAGCCAAGGCGTAAGAGCCTACGACTCAGTGAAGGACACTTTCTCCCGCAACGGCATTCCTACCGACGAGCAAAGCAAAGCCTATATCGCGATGCTCGCCGCCATCGCCGGGGTGAGCCCTGACTTGAAACCGGAAATGATTTTCGACTTTTCCCTCGCCGCGGCGGCCGCCAAAGAATTGGCAGCGAAGCGATAATTGCAGTCTCCGATCATCGCACTCTCCTACCTTAAGATTCCTCGCGGCTAATGTTAGAATGCGCCGATCGGCTTTTCCGCCGCTCGACAGCGAAACAATCCATCGGTGCGACTGCAAAAGACGGAGACGGACTTGTCCAAAGCTTTCGGCTTAGACTTCGGCACGACTAACAGTGCCCTCGCCCATGCGAGCACCGACGGCAGCGTTCGATTGGCGCAATTCAGCGGCAATGCGACGTTTCGCTCGATCCTATACTTCGAAGAAGACGACACTTCTCGATCGCAGAACCTCCGCGTGGTTGCCGGACCGGACGCGATACAGAGTTATCTCAATGCGAAATCGCCCGGCCGGCTCATCCAGTCGACAAAGTCGTATCTGGCAAGCCGCTTGTTCAATCAGACGCAGATTTTCAGCGAAACCTATTCGCTCGAAGAACTGATCGGCATCCTGCTTCGCTATCTGAGAAAATCCGCGGAAGAGCAGTTCGGTGACCTGGGAACCGCTCTCGTAGTCGGCCGTCCGGTCCATTTCAGCGGCGCCAAGGATCCTGCCGACGATGAGTTCGCGGTTAATCGGCTGCAAAGCGCCTTTCGCTTCGCCGGGTTCGATCAAGTCTATTTTTTGCCTGAGCCGGTGGCCGCGGCCTACAAATACCAGCGTCAACTGGACCACCATGAAGTCGTGCTCATCGCCGATTTTGGCGGCGGCACCAGTGATTTTTCGCTAGTGCAACTGCGGCCTGGGCGGTTGAATGGGAATGACATTGCCAACCAAGTTCTCGGCACCGACGGCAGTCGGCATCGCCGGCGACGCCTTCGATAGCAAACTGGTGCGTCGACTGGTCGCGCCGATGCTCGGTTTCGGTTCAGAATACAAATCCCAGTTCGGCAACATCCTACCGGTGCCGAACTGGCTCTATGAGCACTTGGAGCGCTGGCATTACCTGTCGTTTTTGAAAACGAGAAAAAACTTGGATCTGCTGAGGCAAATCCGTTTTCAAGCCTTAGAGCCGCGGAAAATCGACTCCCTCATCGAGCTGGTCGATCATGATCTTGGCTATCGCCTCTATCAAGCCGTCGAGCAAACCAAGTGCGAGCTCTCGGACAACGCAGTCAGTGAATTCCAATTTACCGAAGCCGCGATCCAAATCGCGGACAGCGTGAGGCGAGATCAATTCGAAAGCTGGATCGATCGAGAGCTTCGACAAATCAGCGAGTGCGTCGATCGGCTGCTGTCGCAGTGTGATGTCACGGCCAAGGACATCGATGCGATCTTCATGACCGGCGGTTCATCCTTCGTGCCGGCGATCAGAAGGATTTTCGAGAACAAGTTTGGTTCTAGCGTGCCGATCCGGGTCGGCCAAGAGTTTACTTCGGTCGCTGAAGGTCTAGCGATTTACGCCTTGGAATCGCTAGGATAATGACCTCAGTCGAACACCGCTTCCCACATGCTCGTGTCAGAGTATGAGTCGTATCCAACAAATTGGATCGTGTTAACCAAACCTGTCCACGGATGTTCGTCGTCCATCCCTCTCCTGAAATCACAACGACTTAGATATGGTCGCGTGCCAACGAGCCGCGATGAAAATGAACCACCCCGCAGCCAGGTGCGGAGAATCAAACCCCAGTGATTGAACGATTTCGCAAGAATCGTCGAAGGTTGCGATCATCTGCTCAACAAGGGGTCAGCGTTATGGAAATGAAAACTGGCGGATACGGCAGTGAAACACTTGGGGCTGGAGTTTGCGCTTCGCGCGCGTGCAGGAAAACGGGAGAGCGAACAAATCCAACAAATCGGACCCATCACCTTTTACTTCGCTCCCGAAAATCCGCGTTGCGCAGATTAGAGTGATAAAGCGCCAGCTTTGAGTGGCGCCGAGTGTGTGAGGCCGCTTGAATCGATTCCGCTGCTTTGCTCGTCAATCCATTCTTTGCATAGTTTGACCGCGTGCTCTTCCGCTTTTTTCTTAGTCGCAAAAGTTAATTCGGCGCTTTCTAATCTTTTGATCTCTGTCACTTTATCTTCAGCGTCAAATATCAAGCCCCGGCCATACCATTTTTTCTCCGGTCCGCGAATTCCGATGCCGTAAATAGGATGATCCTTGTATTGGTACATGCATCCGCCTTTCGATAACTGTCTGAGAGTGAACCATGGCACTTTCGTGGCGCTTCCACAACGTCCCGATAGGGCAGAATGCGCCACGCAGGATCATTTTTCGCCTCCTCGCTGCCAATAAACGGAAACTCAGCGAAGTCCATGGCCTAAAGAAATCTCGCCTGCACGGATGAGCAACTTTTTCACTTCCGTCTGTAGGCGCTCCACTTTGCCAGCTTAAAAATGACAATCAAGATCAAAACCATTGCCACAAGGGGCGCAATTGCCGCCATACAAGACCTCCGTGTCGAGTCTGCCGTTCTGAGACTACTGAGATACTATAAGACGACTCCATTGGAACCGTCTGTCTATTATTGGACAATTTTGGAAGAATCCTTGGAGACGCCTTGAGACCTGCGCGTGGAGCCGGGATAGATCACTTCACAGTTAAACGGAGGGGACGGTGGGTTTCATGCCAATATACCAGAACTGCCTACCCCGGGGTCACGATTGAGTCCGTTGGAAGACGTGGGTGTCGAAACGGTTGGCGTTGAAAATCCAGCCCTTCACGCGTCTGGAGAATCGCGGACGCGTAACTAAAAAAGACAATTTATCCGGCTGAGGCAGCAGGCTCTCTGACCTATCTTTGATACAGACGGTTTATAAAACCACTCTCATCCAATTCCCTGACAAAACGCGTTTCGACAAAATCCTGCGGATTGGCCTTTTTGGCTCTGGGTTCAGTATCTGCCATCATGTCTAGAACGGACTTAATTGCTTCAACGGTGGGGTACTGTTTAGGAGGAACAATCTTATCGTTAATGACGACTCGCTCATAAGCTTTCTCAAAAGCCTCGGCATCTTTCACGCCGACAAAATATTTCGCCAGTATCTTCAGCGTAGTTGCACGATCCTTTTTGAGCCGATGAACCGCTTCGATTTGGGCTTTGACGTATTTTCTAACGACGTCGGAATTGTTCCGTATGAAACTCCTGGTCGTAGCTATACCGGTCGTTTGAAACGGAAAGTCGAGGGTGGATAGATCTGCCAGAATGTTAAATCCCTTTTTCCATAGAACATAGCTCGACGGAAAGGTGAGCGCAGTTGCTTGCACCCGCCCGGACTCCAAGGCCGCGAGGCGGTCCAGCGGTGAACCGGTTGGCATTATAGTGACATCTTTCAACGCCGCGAGTCCGATAGACCGCAGGGCGAAGCGAGCGATATGATCATTGGATGAACCGATGCGTCCAACCGCAACGGTCCCTCCCTTGAGCTGCTGCGGGGTTTTGATTTCTTTCTGACTCAACAGCCAATGGTCCAGGCCGACAAATCCCGCGGCGATCATTACCGCATCAGAGCCACCGAGCCGGCTACTCACAATCCCAGGTCCCGAGACCTGGGCGATCGGTGTATCTCCAGAAATCAGAGCGACGACTCCCATATTCGGCGCGGTGTAAATAAGCTGAACATCGAGCCCGTTTTGTGCGAAGATTCCTGTCTCTTTCGCCACCCACGCAGGAAGCTGTTCGGTGCTTATCGAGCTGTAATTGACATTGAGCTTAATAAGTTGTGCCCATGCAAAACCGTGTGAGGAAACGAAAACATAAAAGCTCGCTGTAATAACCGTTTTCGTTAGGCGCATTGATCTACACCGCGTGGTTGCCACCCACCCCGGGAGCCACCGTTCAAATGCCCTCTCGAAAATCAAATGGATACGCTTTCTAAGAATGTCTGCACCGAAGGCCGTTGCTTCATTCGTTGCAGCCACACCCCCATGCGGGGTAACGAAGAATTGGGAAATATCCCTACGGCCCACTTTTCCATTCGTAAGTAACGCGGGATCAGCGCTGCGTCCAAGAGAGAGAAGTCGCCGGCAAGGTAGGAGTTGTCTCCGATCTCTCTCTCTAGCGTCTGGAATAAATTTACAATATTTTTTACAGCATCATTTATGATCTGTCGGTCTCTCTCTTTCTCAGGTTTCCCCCTCAGCTCTTCTCTCAGCCTTTGATAGGGCGGAGCGAAATGGTTAAGACCATAATCGATGAGAATGCGTATCCTGGCCCGCTTGGCAAAATCATCGGGCATCAACCGGCGATCGTGATATTTCTCTTCCAGATATTCGTTGATGATGCAGGACTCGTAAATCACCGTTTGCCCATCTATGATAACCGGCACCTTTCCATACGGATTCAGCCGAAGAAAATCAGGCTTCTTTTGTTCGCCCGCTTTGAGATCAATAGAAATTAGCCGATACGGGAGTTGTTTTTCTTCCAACACAACTTTGACGCGGTGACAGTTAGGAGACGTTGCAGAATCGTAAAGTCTAATGGGTGCTTGCTCGGTCATTTATCCCGTTCCTCCAAGTCCAATCGTTGAATCCCGCTTCGAAGAGCACGGTATCTCAATTTTGCTTCGGCGAATAACCAATTTTCGTCGCCATCTCTACCGTGATCGTAGAAGAATGTCTAGACAATTGTCTTTTCAATGAAGAAAGCCCGATCGCTTTGTTTTTCGAGAGAATAAGAAGATTGTTAACAATAGAAATGCCAGTCGACAGTTTACTGACGCTGGTCGACTCTCAGTATAAAAACAACTGACACACGCTGAACAAAAGAGGGCCATGGTACCTGAATGGCTTCAGCCCAGACTATCGAACCGTTTCGATTTCGTGAAGCTCACGGAGTTGGCACGGTTAAGGTCGCCGGCTAAGTGAGATCCGCCTTACGGAAATGAACATTTGCATGTAAGGAGGCATTTGCTCGACGTTCCGGAACCAATTATCATGGCGCCAGAGAACGAGGTTTAATCGCATGATTTTCTTAGTCGATTACGATCGAAAAAAAGGCGAACTTCGCCTGTTTAAGCAATTTCGAAACGACCAACGTGCCGAGGCCCAGCGCGAAAGGCTCGATATCGAGTTAAGCCTGAATGGCTCACGCGCGTCACGCGAGGTAGTGCTTCTAGAAGCCAACGACGAACGGACTCTTCACCAAAGTCACCAGCGGTATTTTAAGACTACCCGCGAAATCCTCGAGGCTATGTCCGCGATGGTGTCCGCTATTCCTTGATAATCTGATCTTGCGAGAGGGTTGCTCTTTAGCGAGCCATAAAAGTGGGCTGGGCCGAAAGGTTCAGCCCTCTTTTTGTCCGATGAACGGTTTGAACGGAGGCGGAACGCTCCTTAGCAATCATGCATCTGTTGCTTTTTATTTTAACTCCGCAACGGACGGAGCGGCCGCCTTCGATTTCTTTACGGTGTCGATCACATCCGCAGAAAAATGAAGATTGTTAAGAATAAAAAAAACCTAGTCCGTAGTTTACTGATGTTGGTCGAGTCGCAGCATAAAAACGATTGACACACGCTGAACAAAAGAGGGCCACGGTACCCGAATGGCCGCAGCCCAGATCATTGAACTGTTTGGATTTCGTTAAACACGCGATGACGGCTAAAAAGCTGGAGCGCTTGAGGTCGTGTGCGCAGCGAGGTCAGTCTTACGAAAACGAAATTGGCAGATGCGGGCAGCGAATCGCTTGGAAATTAGAGTCCACTTCTTTGTACGCGAGGAGGACGAGGAGAGAGCGAACTGATTTCAAAATGGCCTTTCCCGTTTAACCCTTCTCCACAATTTTACGAAGCTTTCGAGGCACAACAATTAACCGACGCCCATCCTGTCTGACGCCATGCTCGCGCTTAAGCTCCGCTAGGCACTCGGTGACTTTTTGGCGCGATGCACCAATCGAATTGGCTAAATCCTCGTGCGTAGGTGTGACAGTCAGAATCGTTCCCCCGCTGTCTTCTACTCCGAAAGAGGCGGCCAATTCCAGAAGCTCAAGTGCCAAACGCTTACGTAAACTAAGGCCGATTCCTCGAACACAATGCAAAAGCATTCGCCAGAGCCGACCCATGTACAGCTCGCTGCAACGGAGATACGCTTCAAAATGGACTCCCAATAGGATCTCCGCAAAGACATCCCGCTTTAGAGTCGCAATGGTACAGTCGCTAAATGCATCGGCATCGAACGGTTGTTCTACCTCCGGAAACAAAAATCCCAGTCCAAAAAGATCCCCAGGAGGAACAAGCGTCACAACGACTCGTTTATGTTCTTGATTAATTATGGACAGCCTCACAATCCCTGAGATCACCAGATAGATCATATTGGCAGACTGTCCTTGATCAAAGATCTGATCTTTCTTTCTCACTTTTGTCAGCACCATGTTTTGCGCAAGCCTTTCTAGTTGAGCGGCCGTCAACCAGTCGAAACTCTTTAGCTTGCGTAGACTTTCTGGGGCAACACTCGACGTCATACTCACCTCCAATCCGTGGTATTTAATACCTTATTGGGTGTTTTAAAGTCTGTCCCGTAAGTGACAATCTGAGTTTTCACATAAAAGCTGTCACGTCGGTGACCGCGTGGCCTTGACGAACGCAAACGCAGCCGCCAAACTGCTGCCTTCGAGTTCGAGACGGTGGTTGCAGCAAAGAATAATGTAATCTCGGGATCTATCTCGCGTTCAGGAGCAAGCAAGATCGTAGTTTCTCCAAGATGAGGCAGCATGAATCGTGAAGGTTCAAATATTCAGGTAGTAGGCATCGGTGCATCGGCAGGCGGGCTCGATGCGTTAAAAGATTTTTTTGTCGCCATGCCGGCCGACAACGGCATGGCGTTTGTGGTGATCCAGCATTTGGACCCGGCCCATGTGAGTTACATGGCCGGGCTTCTCGCCAAACATACGACGATGGCGGTAAGTCCGGCCGAAGATGGAGTGGAGGTCCAAGCCAACTCCGTTTACACGATTCCCCCTAACACGTCTCTTTTCATCAAAGAAGGCAAACTGCATCTGACCGAGCCGATCAAGCGCGACGGCATACGGATGCCTATCGACATCTTCTTTCGCTCCCTTGCGCAGGATCAACACGAAAAGGCGATATGCGTCCTGCTATCCGGCAGCGGCTCGGACGGAACCCTGGGAATACGGGAGATCCATGGCGTAGGCGGTATTGTCGTCGTTCAGGACCCCGCGACCGCTCAGTTTGATTTTATGCTTCAGAGCGCGATCGCAACGGGCTTTGTGGATTCCGTGCTGCCGGTGGCGCAAATACCCGCCGCGCTTCTCGATTACGCGCGCCATTCGAATGGCGAAGGCGCGTCCAGTCCTGCTCCGGAGACCGTGGAAGAGAATATCCAATCGATCCTTAGCATCCTGGCGAGCCAGAGCAAGAATAACTTTCAGGCCTATCGAAAACCGACGGTGTGGCGCCGCATACAACGCCGGATGGGGCTCAACCAGATAACCGACATTGCCGACTATGCGCGGTTCCTCCGTGAAAGCCCTGACGAGGCGGCGCGGCTCTCGAAGGACATGCTGATCGGCGTCACGAGCTTTTTCCGCGACCCCGAAGCGTATGAGGAGCTACGCGTCAAAGTCATCGCGCCCCTGGTGGAAAAAAAGACTAGCGCTGCTCCCTTGCGCGCGTGGACGGCGGGTTGCTCGACCGGAGAGGAGGTCTATTCGATCGCCATATTGCTGCGGGAAGAAATGCTGCGGCACAAAAAAGCTTTCCCCCTACAGCTCTTCGCATCGGACATCGACTCCCAGGGCCTCAAGCGCGCGCGCGAGGCGGTTTATCCCGAAAGCATCGCCTCGGATGTTTCGGACGAACGGCTGGACCGGTTCTTCATCAAGAAAG
>Ga0193707_1000238_pt1 | contig 17539 bp, 14 predicted proteins | sample U3c2metaG_FD_143043 | JGI IMG/M metagenome (GOLD analysis project Ga0193707, IMG submission 143043) | Soil microbial communities from a riparian zone of the East river system, Colorado, United States - U3c2 | ecosystem: Environmental > Terrestrial > Soil > Riparian zone | place: USA: East River... | reverse complement strand
ACCCTAGTATCGGCTCTGTGCTCGACCAGTCAGGCTCGCCGCTCATCAACCGAGCTACCACCTTGCATGCTCCGGTCCTGCAGTGGTACGCCGCCAACGCGCGAGTACTGCCCTGGCGGGAGCCGGACGCCGGCCCGTGGGCGGTCATGGTGAGCGAGTTCATGCTGCAGCAGACACCGGTCGCCCGAGTGCTGCCGACGTACCAGGCGTGGCTGGAGCGGTGGCCGAAGCCGGTGGACCTGGCCGCAGAGGCGCCAGGTGAGGCTGTGCGGGCCTGGGACCGACTCGGGTACCCACGGCGCGCCCTGAGGATTCACGCGGCGGCTCAGGCGATTGTGGAGCGTCATGGTGGTGAGGTGCCGGACGGTCACGCCGCACTGCTCGCACTGCCGGGCGTGGGGACGTACACGGCGGCTGCGATCGCGTCCTTCGCGTTCGGCCAGCGGCACGCGGTCGTGGACACCAATGTGCGCCGGGTGCTCGCCAGAGCGCTCACTGGAGTCGCCCAGCCGAGTATCTCCCCCACTGCGGCCGACCAGCGGCTTGCTGTCAGCGCACTGCCCGCCGACGAGCCGACTGCCGCACGCTGGGCTGTCGCGTCGATGGAACTGGGCGCACTGGTCTGCACAGCACGTACGCCGAGATGCGGCGACTGCCCGATCCGTGGCCGGTGTGCATGGGTCCTGGCCGGCAGTCCGCCGTACGACGGTCCGCCGCGGAAGGGGCAGACGTACGAGGGCACCGACCGGCAGGTCCGTGGTCGACTGCTGGCCGTTTTGCGGTCCGCGGAGGGCGCCGTACCGAAGCAGGCGTTGGATGCCTGTTGGCATGACGAGCCACAGCGGGAGCGCGCGCTGGACGGCTTGGTGGCCGACGGACTGGTGGAGGCGCTTGCCCGCGGCCACTACCGGCTACCAAGCTGAGGGGCCGGCCCGGGTGATCCGGGCCGGCCTCAGGTCCTTCAGTTCTTCTTGCTGCCGGTGGCGGCTTGCTGGTCGTCGTCGGCCAGCAGGTCGAGCGGCATCGCCGGGCTGCCGGACAGCGTCGCCAGCATCTGGCGGACGTTGGTCAGCTGCGCGTTGATGCTGTCCCGGCGCTGGGTCGCGGCGGCGAGCTCACGCTCGGACTCGGCGCGGATCCGCTCGGACTTGTCCTTCGCGGCGGCGACGATCTCCTGAGCCTGACGGTTCGCGTCGGCCAGCTGTTGCTGGGCCAGGCGCTCGGCCTCGGAACGGGCCCGGTCGGCCTCGCGCTGCACCTGCGCGGCGCGGTCGGTGACGGCGGCCAGCTGCTGCTCGGCCAGCGCGGTCCGGGCGGCGAACTCCTGCTCGACCTTGCCCCGGCGCTCGGCCAGGGTGGTCTCGAAGGCGGCCGCGGCCTGAGCGGACTTGGCCCGCTCCTGCTCGTACAGCGCCTGGGCCTCGCTGCGGCGCGCGGTCGCGTCGCGCTCGGCCTCGTCGCGCATGTCGTCGGCCTGGGTGCGCGCTTCCTCGAGGATGCGGGCGGCCTCGGCGTCGACCTCGCTCTTCCAGTCCAGGGAGTACTGCTCGGCCTCCTTGCGGACCTTCTTCGCGTGCGCCTCGGCGTCGGCGACGATCGCCTCGGCGTCGGTGCGGGCCCGGGTGACCAGGTCGCGGGCCTCGTCGTCGGCCAGCGACAGGATCTTCGCCACCCGCTCACCGAACTCGGTGAAGGTGGGGGTCCGGTCCTTGTTCTCCTCCTGGGCGGAGATGACGGCCGACTCCGCGGCGTCCGTGCGGGTCTGCAGCTCCTGAACATGGCGCTGCAGCTGCTCGGACTGCTGCTGCAGCGCGGTCAGCGAGGTGGTCAGCTCACGGATGTGCTGGTCCACCTGGGCAGGCTCGTAGCCACGCAGAACGGTGCGGAACGGGGTTGGGCTTTCATGGCTCATGTCTTCTGATGCTCACTTCGGTGGGTGGGTGGATCACACATTGTCACTGACGAGGATCTGACTGTCACGTCCTCATCCTGATTCCCCCGTGGAACCCTCACTGACCGACATTCCACCACCTGGACGGAAGCCTGGTACAGCGAGTGCCTCGATCACACCCGAAAGCTGGGTGAGCTCCTTGGTGATCTCATCACGGCGCTGGTTCAATGCCGCGACCCTCGCCTCGGCGTCGGCGAGAAGTTTTCGGGCCTGGGCACGCAGGTCGTCGGCGTGCTCGCGGGCCTGCGCCTCGATCTGCTGAGCTTCGGCGCGGGACTTGCGGATCAGTTCGTGCGACTGGCGCTGGGCGCCGGCGAGATCGTTGGCCGCGCGTTCGCGCAGGACCTGGGTGCTGACCTCGGCCTCGGCCTCACGGCGGTTGGCCCGTTCGACGATCTCGCGGGCGTCGCCCGCGGCCGAGCCCCGCAGCCGGTCGGCCCGGGACTGCGCTTGGGCGGTGACCTTCTCGGCTTCCTGCGTGGCCGCCGCCAGCGCCGCCTCCGCCTGCTCTGTTGCCGACGACAACGTCGTCTCGGCCAGCGCGGTCAGCTCGGCGTTCTCCTGGGCGATCGCGTCCTGAGTCTGCTTGAGCCGGCCGGTCGAGCGGCCGACCACACGGCGCAGGTGGGCTCGCTTCTGCCGGAGGAACTCGGTCGCCTCGGCCGCGGCCTGGTCGCGGATCGACTGCGCCTCGGACTCGGCCGCGCCGATCAGCTCGTCGACCGTCTTCTTGCTCCACAGCGTCTGCTTCTCGGCCTCGGCCAGCGCCGCCTCGGCGGCCCGGTTGGCATCCTCGACGATCCGCTGCGCCTCACCCGACGCTGTCCGGCGATCCGCCTCGATGGAATCGACGACCAGCTTGGCCTGGGCCCGCGCGTCCGCCATCAGCCGCTCGTTGCCGGCCTCGGTCCCGGCTTTGCGCTCGGCGATCTCGGCGACCGCCTCGGCCCGCAGCTTGTCGATCTCGAGCGAGATCGCGGCCAGCTTGGCCCGCTCAGTCTCCTCCAGCTCCGCGGTCCGGCGCTCCAGCTCGGACCGGTTCTCGCCGCGCAGCCGCTCGATCTCGGCGTGCGCCTCGGCGATCTGGACCCGGGACTTCTCCCGCGCCGCCTCGACCTCACGCTCGACCGCCGCACGCAGGTCGCTCGCCTCGGTCTCGGCCCGGGCGATCAGCTCGGCCTCGTTGCGCACCGCGGCCCGGGAGACCAGCGCGGCCTGCTCACCGGCATCCGCGACCAGCTGCTGTGCTTCGCGGCCGGCCCGGTCGACCATCGCCTGCGCCGACTCGCGGGCCAGCTGAGCCTCTTCGAGCAGCTCGTCGGACTCTTCCTTCAGCTGGGCCGCCTCGGCCTCGGCGACCGCGATCCGGCGGTCGGCGGCGGCCTGCGACTCGGCCCGCAACCGGTCGGCGGCCACCTGGCTCTCGGACCGCAGCTTCTCGGCCGTGGCCTCGGAGTCGGCCCGGCGGTTGGCCACCTCATCGGCGACCACGGCCCGGAGCTGCTCGGCCGCCGCCTCGGAGCCGGCCTTCAGCCGCTCCGCGATCGCCGTGGCCTCGGCCCGGACCCGCTCCGCCTCCGCGGTCGACTCCGTCCGCAGGGTGTGCGCTGTGCCGGCGGCGTCCCGCCGTACCCGCTCGGCTTCGGTGGTGGACTCCGTGCGGAGCCGCTCGGCGGCCTCCTCGGCTTCGGAGCGGGCCCGCTCGGCCTCGGTCTCGGACTCGGTCCGCAACTGCTCGGCGGCCCGCTCCGCGTCGTTCAGCAGCCGCTGCGCGGCGGCCGTCGCATCGGACCGCAGCTTCTGCGCGGCCGTCTCGGCGTCGGTCTTCAGCCGCTCGCTCTCGGACCGGACCCGGCCGGATTCCTCCCGGGCGCGATCGTTGTCGTACTCCGCCTGCTCGCGCAGGGTGTCGGCGATCCGCTGGGCCCGCTCGAGCACGCCACCCGCTTGCCGCACACCAAAGGAACCGGTGTCGGCGACCGGTTCCTGGGTCAGCGGAAGACGCGGAGCGTCCATGCGACGAGATGATTCCATCCCCGGCCCCCTTTCCGACAGTCCGGGTCCATCAGTGTGGTCACAGGGTTACAACGCGGTACATGGGTGGGAGGTAACTTGCCTTTTTCTGCCGCCGCGCGATCCTCCCACCGAATCGAAGGCCGTGCGGCCCTGGTCCGTATCGAAGACATCACGCTCCGCAGGACGATACGACCATCCGGGTCGCACGGTGTAACTCAGGCGTGTCTCGCTGTACGCACGCCACCAGCGCAGTACTCCCGAAGTGGCCTGGACCAGTAGCCGTCCCCCGACTGGTCCAAGCCCACTGACCCGTAGTGGATCGTGGCGGCTCCCAGACGACATATCACGAGGCCGACTCCGAGCACGGCGACTTCACGCGCCGGGGCTCAGCCGCCGTACGCGCTGAGCTGAACGTCCAGTGTCCACAACTTCACCGGCGTTCCTGATGGGACACGGCTGCGATACTGCCCCAGCTCGGCGAGTATGCCTGAGTCACCAACGCCAATCGCCACCTTCATCAGCGTGGCGAGCGCGGGCACGTGCCCATGGCCATCGATCAGGCTCTGAACGAAGTCGGCGTCCCACACAGCACCTGAGGCGGCCCAGGGCGACGTGCCCGTCACCGCGTACTCGAGGATCTGGACGAACTTCTCGATGAAGCTCCACCGGCTGCCACCGTCGATCTTCGCCATTGCGTTACCCGTCTCGATGATGGTTGTCACCGGCAGGATGAACGTAGCGCCCAGCGACTGCCATCTGTCGAGCTCCGCCGCGACCTCAGCGCGCTCATCATTTCTCTTCGGCACGTCGAGGAGGTTGAGCATGATCGACGTATCGACGAAGACAGCGACCGCCACAATCAACCGATCCCGAGGAGACCATTGATCTGGTCATAGTTCTCGTCCGTCGAAGCCGCCGCCTCGGAGATCCGGCCGCTGACCACGGCCTGACCGAGGCTTTGCCTCGCCATCAAGGACAGATAGCCCGGCAGTTGCACCAACGGAATCACTCTGCTCGCACCAGACCGACGGTCGCGCTCGCACACGAGGACCCCACGATGGTCATCCCCGGTCAGGGCATCCAGGAGAGCTGGGCTGTGCGTTGTGACGACCACCTGGAACCCGCTCTCCTGCCAGGAGCGTTTGAGGAGATCCAGAACCATCGACGCTTGCGAGGGATGCAGACCGTTCTCCAACTCTTCGATCACCAGGCAGAGCGGATGGAAGTCGTCCTCGGCAGTCGTCCTGGAATCCAGGTCGAGCCCCGGTCCACCGGTCAGAGCTGCCGTTGCCACCGCGATCATGCGCAGCATGCCGTCGCTCATCTGACGCGCCGGCACAGTGACTGATTGGCGCCCTTTACGCTCCTTGAGAGCGAGCATCACGTCACCAAAGCTGCCCTTTCCGAGCTCGATCGAGCGAACGTCGTTCTCGGGGAGTCGCTTGACCACGTCGAGGAGCTCGCTGAACTTGGCGGGACTGTTCTGCTTCAAGCGCGCGACTGCCGCCGAGAGGTTGTCACCGGTTCTCCGGAGAACGGCATCCTGCTTCGGCACGTACCCCCGCATCAGGTGGGGCACCGGGTCGAGATGGAAGACGCCGGCCAGGACAGCCAAGCCCCCTGCCAACTCTGCCAGTGCCTGACGTTCGGCCTTCGTTGAACCGAATCGCAGGAGCAGCTGTGCCGCAAGCAAGTGAGAGGACCTGAAGGTCTGGATCGGATCAGGGCCTCTGCGGCCGTTCCAGACCCTCGCGTCGATGTCTCCTCGATCAGGATTCGGCTCGTCTGTCCGCAGAATTCGCTTGGTCCACTGGTTGTTCCGGCCGAGCCATACGTCCTCGGAGACGATCCGCACGTCCGGACGCACTCGTATCCGGACGTCGAGATAGAGCTGAGCCCCGTCGTCGAGTTCAACCGTCGCGCCGACCAGGAACACGTCCGAACCGTGAGCAGCGCAACCCTCCGCGCCGCCTCTGACGCCGGACGTCTCCCGCCTGTCGCCCTCGAGTGCGTCGCGGACTTCCTCACCCTTGGCCAGCTGGGCGAGGATCTCGATCGCGTCGAGCGCGTTGGACTTTCCGCTGCCATTCCGTCCGATCAGGATCGTGAACGGTTCAAGCGGGATCGTCGCGTCGCTGTAGGACTTGAAGTCCGCCAGCCGCAGCTCTGTGATCCGCGAGATCGCCATACGTCGACCTTAGCCTTCCTTGCTTACTCCGGCCTGCGATCACTCGCGACCGCGGAACCGTGACAGGAAAGATCGGCCCGGCGAGGATCCGCCGGGCCGATCTTCTCTCCAACTGTTACGAGTCTTGCAGACCCGAACTGCCACCGGCTGCGAGGTCGGTCAGCTCCAGGTCGGGAGCCGTCGACTTCGGGGTGCCGGTGAAGGTGAAGTACTCCGCCAGGCCGTCCTCGTTGACCGTGCCCTCGGGAGCGACGTCGACCAGGACGATCTGGCCGGGGCGCAGTTCCCCGAACAGGATCTTCTCGGCCAGGATGTCCTCCACGTCGCGCTGCAGCGCGCGGCGCAGCGGGCGAGCACCCAGGACCGGGTCGAAGCCACGCTCGGCGACCAGTGCCTTCGCCGCCGGGGTGAGCTCGATGCCCATGTCCTTGTCCTTCAGCCGCTCCTCCACCTGCGCCACCATCAGGTCGACGATCTTCACGATCGCCTCCTTGTCGTGCTGGTGGAACACCACGATCTCGTCGACGCGGTTCAGGAACTCCGGGCGGAAGTGCTGCTTGAGCTCCTCCGTGACCTTCGCCTTCATCTTCTCGTACGAGCCGCCGACGTCACTGGCCTGGGAGAAGCCGATCGCGCCTCTGGCGATGTCCTTGGTGCCCAAGTTCGTGGTCATGATGATGACGGTGTTCTTGAAGTCGACCACGCGGCCCTGGGCGTCGGTCAGACGACCCTCGTCCAGGATCTGCAGCAGCGAGTTGAAGATGTCCGGGTGGGCCTTCTCCACCTCGTCGAACAGCACCACGCTGAACGGCTTGCGGCGCACCTTCTCGGTCAGCTGGCCACCCTCTTCGTAGCCGACGTACCCAGGGGGCGAGCCGAAGAGCCGGGAAGCGGTGTGCTTCTCCGAGTACTCCGACATGTCGAGGCTGATCAGCGCGTTCTCGTCGCCGAACAGGAACTCGGTCAGCGCCTTGGACAGCTCGGTCTTACCGACGCCGGACGGGCCGGCGAAGATGAACGAGCCGCTCGGGCGACGCGGGTCCTTCAGGCCGGCGCGCGTACGCCGGATCGAGCGGGACAGCGCCTTGACCGCGTCGTTCTGGCCGACATACCGCTTGGCCAACTCCTTCTCCATGTCGAGCAGCCGGGAGGACTCCTCCTCGGTCAGCTTGAAGACGGGGATGCCGGTCGCGGTGCTCAGCACCTCGGCGATAAGCTCCTCGTCCACCTCGGCGACGACGTCCATGTCGCCGGCCTTCCACTGCTTCTCCCGCTCCGACTTGGCGTTGATCAGCTTCTTCTCGTCGTCGCGGAGACCGGCGGCGCGCTCGAAGTCCTGCGCGTCGATGGCCGACTCCTTCTCCCGGCGCACCGTCGCGATCTTCTCGTCGAACTCGCGCAGGTCCGGCGGAGCCGTCATCCGGCGGATCCGCAGCCGGGCCCCGGCCTCGTCGATCAGGTCGATCGCCTTGTCCGGCAGGAACCGGTCGGAGATGTACCGGTCGGCCATCTGCGCGGCGTTCACCAGCGCGGCGTCGGTGATGGTCACCCGGTGGTGCGCCTCGTACCGGTCCCGGAGGCCCTTGAGGATCTCGATCGTGTGCGCGATCGAGGGCTCGGCCACCTGGATCGGCTGGAACCGGCGCTCCAGTGCGGCGTCCTTCTCGACGTACTTGCGGTACTCGTCGAGAGTGGTGGCGCCGATGGTCTGCAGCTCACCGCGAGCCAGCATCGGCTTCAGGATGCTCGCCGCGTCGATCGCGCCCTCGGCCGCACCGGCACCGACGAGGGTGTGGATCTCGTCGATGAACAGCACGATGTCGCCGCGGGTGCGGATCTCCTTGAGCACCTTCTTCAGGCGTTCCTCGAAGTCACCGCGGTAGCGCGAACCGGCCACCAGGGCACCCAGGTCGAGTGAGTAGATCTGCTTGTCCTTCAGGGTCTCCGGGACGTCACCGCGGACGATCTGCTGGGCCAGACCCTCCACGATCGCGGTCTTGCCGACACCCGGCTCACCGATCAGGACAGGGTTGTTCTTGGTCCGCCGGGACAGCACCTGCATGACCCGCTCGATCTCCTTCTCGCGCCCGATCACCGGGTCGAGCTTGGCCTCGCGAGCGGACTGGGTGTAGTTCCGGCCGAACTGGTCGAGCACCAGGGAGCTGCTGGGCGCACCCTCGGTGGGCGCACCGGCGCTCGACGGCTCCTTGCCCTGGTATCCGCTCAGCAGCTGGATGACCTGCTGCCGGACCTTGTTCAGGTCCGCACCGAGCTTGACCAGGACCTGCGCGGCGACACCCTCACCCTCGCGGATGAGCCCGAGCAGGATGTGCTCGGTGCCGATGTAGTTGTGGCCCAGTTGCAGGGCCTCGCGCAGGGAGAGCTCCAGCACCTTCTTGGCGCGGGGGGTGAACGGGATGTGCCCGCTCGGTGCCTGCTGCCCCTGGCCGATGATCTCCTCGACCTGGGAGCGGACAGCCTCGAGCGAGATACCCAGGCTCTCGAGAGCCTTGGCGGCGACACCTTCACCCTCGTGGATCAGGCCGAGCAGGATGTGCTCGGTCCCGATGTAGTTGTGGCTGAGCATCCTGGCCTCTTCCTGAGCCAGGACGACTACCCGACGGGCGCGGTCCGTAAATCGTTCAAACATCGCCAAAGCGCTCCTTGCCTCAGAGGAGTCGGACGTGCCGTGTAGACCGACCCCCGTACATGCATGCTAGTCCCCGGTGCCGACAAGCTCGCTCTGGGCGAACACGTCATCACCACATCACCGGCCGGCCCGGAGGCATCACAAGACAACAACCCCGCGGAACTCCACGGTGTTCCCGCGTGATGGCCTTCGGATCGCGTGTTCGCCACCAGCGAATTTCACCGAACTACTTGCCCGGTCAGCCATCTGCCCGCACCGGTCTGTCCACAGTGTGAAACAACCGGAATGCGGACGGTCCCGCGGAGCGAAGCTCGCGATGACACAGAGGAGGCGGGGTGGGTCCACGCATTCCGTGGACCCACCCCGCCTCCTCTGCCTCCGGCACCCTCTCGGGGCCGGGACCGGCAGTCCTGCAGGAATTACTTGGCTTCGTTGTACGCCGCGCGCACCTCGGCGGAGATCCGTCCACGCTCACTCACGTCGTAGCCGTTGTCCTTGGCCCAGGCCCGGATGTCGGCGGAGTCCGACGCCGACCGGGCCCGGCCACGCGCCCGGCCCGCGGCACCGCGGCGACCGGACACCCGGCGCCCCGAGCCGACGTACCCGGCCAGGGCGTCGCGCAGCTTGGCGGCATTCTTCTTGGACAGGTCGATCTCGTACGTCGTGCCGTCCAGCCCGAAGGTCACGGTCTCGTCGGCCTTACCGCCGTCGAGATCGTCCTCGAGAACCACCTGCACCCTTTGTGCCATCGATGACAACCTTTCCGCGCCCGCCATCGGGCACAATCCCCCTGCCGAATTGTTTGCACCTGATTTGTACCGCACAAACCGGGTTCGTGTCATTCACATCCGGGAATGAGCCGGAAAGATGTGACCAAATCCTCCGGATCAGGAGGTGGCGATCGACGCTGTGCATCCGAGGTCACCTTGCGTATTCATACCGACCCGGCCGGCACAGAAACCGGCCGGACCGGAATGAATTGGACCCCGGAATTGCGAGGATCGTCGGTTGTGCTATGCAACGACCCCGACAACGGCAGCGCAGCGGTTTGAAGGAATCACTCCGGCCGGAGCAACGGGAACAGAATCGTCTCCCGGATACCGACGCCGGCGAGCAGCATGATCAGCCGGTCCAGGCCCATCCCCATCCCACCGGCCGGCGGCATCCCGAACTCCATCGCCCGCAGGAAGTCCTCGTCCAGCTCCATCGCCTCGGGGTCGCCGGCCGCGGCCAGCAACGACTGCGCCACCAGGCGTTCGCGCTGGATCACCGGGTCGTTCAGCTCCGAGTAGGCGGTGCCCAGCTCGACCCCGTTGATGATGATGTCCCAGGCCTCGACCAGGCCCGGAATTTCGCGGTGCGGCTTCGCCAGCGGCCGTACCGACTCCGGATAGTCGCGGACATAGGTGGGCTGGGTGAGGGTGTGCTCGACCAGCTTCTCGTACAACTCCAGCGCGATCTCACCGGCATTCCAGCCGGGCTGGAGCTCGACGTCGTGCTGCTCGGCCAGCTTGGTCAGCGCGGCCGTGTCGGTGCTCATGTCGACGGTCTCGCCGACCGCCTCGGAGACGAGTTCGAAAAGGGTCGCGTGCCGGAACGGCTGCTCCAGGTCGATGGTCGAACCGTCGCGCGCGGTGATCACGGTGCGGCCGACCGCGCGGCCCGCGTTCCGGATCAGGTCCTCGATGAGTTCGGCCATCGTGTCGTAATCGCCGTACGCCTGATAGGCCTCGATCATCGAGAATTCCGCGGCGTGGGTGGAGTCCAGCCCCTCGTTGCGGAACGTCCGGCCGATCTCGTAGACCCGGTCGACGCCACCGATCATCGCCCGCTTGAGATCCAGCTCGAGCGCGATCCGCAGCTTCATCTCCTGGTCGAACGCGTTCAGGTGCGTGGTGAACGGCCGGGCGGCCGCACCGCCGTTGGTCAGCTGCAGCACCGGCGTCTCGACCTCGATGAAGCCGTGCGCGTCGTAGGTCGCGCGCAGTGACTTGAGTACGGCGGCCTTCGTCCGGACCATCTCGCGCGCCTCCGGGCGGACGATCAGGTCGACGTACCGGAGCCGGACCCGAGCCTCCTCGTTCAGCGGCTTGTGCTCGTTCGGGAGGGGGCGCAGCGTCTTGGCGGCCATCCGCCAGCCGGTCGCCTGCACGGACAGCTCACCGCGGCGACTTGTCACGACCTCGCCCCGCACGAACAGCAGGTCGCCGATATCGACGAACTGCTTGAACCGGGCCAGCTCCTCCTCGCCGAGATCGGCCAGCGACAGCATCACCTGCAGCTCGGTCCCGTCCCCTTCCCGGAGCCGGACGAAGCACAGCTTGCCGGTGTTGCGGAGGAAGATCACCCGGCCGGTCACCGAGACCTGCTCGCCGGTCCTGGTGTCGGGCTCCAGCTCCTGCCCGTCGTACTTCGCCCGCAGGTCCGTCAGCAGGTGGGTCCGCGGCACGGAGATCGGATAGGGCTGCACTCCGTCGGCCAGCAGGCGGTCACGCTTCTCCCGGCGAACCCGCATCTGCTCGGGCAGGTCGTCCTGCCCGCTGGCGGGGTCCACCGGGTCAACGTGTGCGTCAGTCATGCCCAAAGGCTAGTGACTGACCACCTCCACAGCCGAATCCTTTGTCCGGACCACCAGGACGCCGGCGGCCACCGCGGCCAGGACGCACGCCGTCCCGCAGGCCACGAAGGTCTCCCGGGTCCCGAGCACAGAGCCGAGCACACCGCCCAGGAGAACTGCGACCAGGCTGCAGGCCCGCACGGTCCCGCCGAGCGATCAGGGTGCTGGTCGCGGCGTTGAGCATGCCGCTGCCGAACCCGATCGCGACGGCGCCGGCCAGCAGCGTCACGACGTTGCCGGCCAGGCCCATCAGCACGCTCGAGGCGCCGATGGCGGCCATCCCGGCCAGCACTGCCCACGAGCGAGCCATGGAGGTCACCAGCCGCCCGGTGGCCCAGGCGGCCACGATCGCGCCGGCGCCCTGGGTGGCGGTCACCCAGCCGTAGCCGGCGGCGCTGAGCCCGAGCTCCTTGGTGACCAGGAAGACCTCGACGACATTGACGGCCTCACCCGCGAGCACGAAGACCCACAGGAACACCAGCAGGATCCGGAGCAGCGGATCGGCGAACAGGCTGCGCAGACCGGCCATCATCGCGCCGCGCTCCCGGACGGCGCCCGCTTCGGGCCGGCGGCGAGTGGTGACGAACCGGGCCACCACGGCGAGGACCACGAAGGCGCCCGCGTCGGCGAGGAGGGCGTCACGGTCGCCGGACCAGGTGACCAGGAGGCCGCCGGCGGCAGAGCCGGCCAGGGTCGCTACACCGATGAGCGCCTGACTGGCGCCGGTGGTGCGGCCGACCAGCTCTTCGCCGACGATGCGCGGGATGAGCGCACCCCAGGCGGGACCGGCGACGGCTTGGCCCAGTTGGAGGACGCAGACCAGCGCCACGGTCTCGATCAGGCCGTGGGAGAAGGCCAGCCCGACTCCGGCCGCGGCCTGCAGCAGACCCGCCCAGATCAGAACCGTGCGGGAATCGTATCCGTCCACGATCCGGCCCGCGAACGGGATCATCACGACGGTCGGTACGGCGAACGCCAGCAGGAGAGCCGACATCGCGCCGGGTCCACCATCGCTGGACACGCGCAGCATCAGGGCGATCAGCGCGATCGAGTCGCCCGCGTAGGAGAGCGCGCGGGCCGGCAGGACCAGGCGGATGTCGGGGAACGACCAGATCGAAGTCTGAAGTGTATGCTTCACAACTATGTAGTTACTGCTTCATATTTACCGGCGTCAAGGGCTTCGCTACGCTGATCTCGTGGCCGCGAAGAAAACCAGGGACAAGCGGGTGGTGATCACCGACCCACGGGCGATCCGCGCCCTGGCCCATCCGGCCCGGCAGCGGATCATCGACGAGCTCTACAGCGGCCGCGTGCTGACCGCGACGGAGTGCGCCGAGCTGGCCGGCCTGACCCCTTCCGCGACCAGCTACCACCTCCGGGCGCTCGAGCGCTGGGGCATCGCCGAACGCGCCGAAGCCTCGGCGGACGGCCGGGAGCGGCCCTGGCGCGCGCTCGGAACCGGGCTGCAGATCGCGTCCCAGTCGGCCGAGTCCGGACGGGTGGCCACCCACGCGATGCTGCGCAGCAACGTCGAGCGGGTGATGGAGCAGTTCGGGGAGCTGCCGGCGGACGACCCCTGGGAGGACCTCAGCTCCCTCAACCGGAACAGGCTGTGGCTGACTCGCGAGGAGGCCGAGCAGCTCGGCAAGGAACTCAACGACGTGATCGACAGCTTCCGCAAGGCCCGGACGGCGACGTCGCATCCGGCCGATGCCCGGTCGATCAGCATGCTGCTGGCCGTCGTACCGACGGGGAAGCCGCCGCAAGATAGCTGAACCGTTAGCTACGGATCCGCGTATCCCGGAGTACCTTCGAAACAGAGGTACTTTCCGCCGCTAGGTGGTCGCCATGCAGTCCTGGGTTCTGTGGTTGATCGTCGCCGGCATCCTCGGCGCCGCCGAGTTGATGACAGCGACACTCGATCTGCTTCTGTTCGCCGTCGCCGCACTCGCCGCGGCCGGGATGGCCGGGCTGGGCCTGGGGATCGGGCTGCAACTGCTCGCGTTCGCCGTCACCGCCGCCACGATGGTCGCCCTGGTCCGGCCGATCGCGCGCAAGCACCTGATGGCGTATCCGCAGCTGCGCACCGGGGTCGCCGCCCTGATCGGCCGCGAGGCCTTGGTGCTGACTCCGTGCGGCCGTGAGCCCGGCCGGGTCAAGATCGGCGGCGAGGAGTGGAGCGCGCGGTCCTACGACCCGGACCTGCTCATCCCCGCGGGCACCAGGGTCGACGTCTTCGCCATCGAGGGCGCTACCGCCCTCGTTCATCCCCAGGAGGATCCATGGCCGAACTGATCATCGGACTGGTCGTCGCATTACTCGCCATCGTGCTGGTACTGCGGACGGTCCGGATCGTGCCGCAGGCGCGAGCCAGCAACGTCGAGCGGCTCGGCCGCTACCTGCGCACCCTCGAGCCGGGGTTGAACATCGTCATCCCGTTCGTCGACCGGCCCCGGCAGCTGATCGACCTGCGCGAGCAGGTGATCTCGTTCGAGCCGCGGTCGGTGATCACCGAGGACAACCTGGTCGTCGACATCGACACGGTGCTGTACGTCCAGGTCACCGACCCGCGCGCGGCGGCGTACGAGATCTTCGACTACGTCCAGGCGATCGAGCAGCTGACCGTCACCACGCTGCGCAACGTGATCGGCAGCATGGACCTGGAGAAGACGCTGACGTCCCGCGAGCACATCAACTCCCAGCTCCGCGGCGTCCTGGACGAGGCGTCGGGCAAGTGGGGCATCCGGGTGAACCGGGTCGAGCTGAAGGCGATCGACCCGCCGTCGTCGATCAAGGAGTCGATGGAGAAGCAGATGCGGGCGGACCGGGAGAAGCGGGCCACCATCCTCACCGCCGAGGGCCAGCGGCAGTCCCGGATCCTGACCGCCGAGGGTGACCGGCAGGCCGCGATCCTGCGCGCCGAGGGCCAGGCGAAGGCGATCGACACGGTGTTCGAGGCGATCCACCGCAACGACCCGGACCCGAAGCTGCTCGCGTACCAGTACCTGCAGATGCTGCCGGAGCTGGCCAAGGGCCCGGGCAACACGTTCTGGGTGATCCCGTCCGAAGTCACCTCTGCGTTGCAGAGCGTCACCAAGGCGTTCAACGGCCAGATCGCCGACCTCCCCACCGCCCACGCCCCCGAGGTTCCCAACGGCCACGTCCCCGAGATCCCCAACGGCAAGGTCCCTGAGATTCCCCCCACATAGGTGCCCTGTCACCTGATCGGTTGCCTCTGAATGTCACTATGGGTGCATGGGGGAACCTTGGCTTGCGCTGGCGATCGCGATCCCGACCGGTGGGGTCGCGATTCTCGCGTATCTGGTGGTCGGACTCGTCATCGGCGTCGAGAGCATGGGCGTGCCCTTGCCGGGTGAGACCACGCTGATCGCGGCGGCGCTGCTCGCCTCGCAGGAGCACCTGCACATCGAGTTCGTGATCGCCGCGGCCGCGATCGGGGCGATGGTCGGCGACTCGATCGGGTACTTCATCGGCCGCAAGGCCGGCCGCAGCCTGTTCGAGCGGCTCGGCCGCCGGTTCCACCACTTCTCCGAGGACCGGATCGTCCGCGCCGAGAAGTACTTCCAGAAGTACGGCGTCTGGACGGTGTTCTTCGGGCGGTTCGTGGCACTGTTGCGGATCTTCGCCGGTCCGATGGCCGGCATGCTGCGGATGCGCTACCCCCGGTTCCTGGCCGCCAACGCGGCCGGCGGGATCGCCTGGTCGACCACGATCGGCATCGTCGCGTACAAGATCGGCGACAACGCGGACAAGATCTTCGGCCGGGTGTCGCTGTGGGCCCTGGTCGCGATCGCGGTGCTCGCGGTCGCGGCGTACGCCATCCACAAGGTCCGGCGCCGGCGGCACGCCGCGCGGGTCGTGGCAGAGGCCGGGCCGGCGCACCACTCAGCGGACGTGTAGCACCAGCTGCGGCGTCGTGGTCCCGCTGATCGGCCGGCCGAACATCATCGCGCCCGGGATGACGAACCGGTAGACGAAGTCACCCGCCTGCCCGGCCGTGAAGGCCAGCGAGGTCTGGCCCTGGCGGATCGGCGTGGCCTTGAGGTTGACCCACTTGCGGGTCTGCCGGTTCCACGCCTGCAGCATCGCGGTCGAGTTCATCGCGGGCTTGACCGTCGCGAAGACCGTGACGCTCGAGCCCTTCTTCTTGGCCGTCTCCCCACCGATGAACCCGGCCCCCGCGAGCCGGACCACGGTCCGGGTGTACGCCGGCGTGCTGGTCGACGGACCGGTGATGATCCCGGCCTTGCCGTACGGCGGGACGGTGATCTTGTACGGCCGGCTTGCTCCGGTCGGTACGGCGATGTCGTAGTACCCGCCGGAGGTCGTCGTACCGCGGGCCGCCGGGGTCCAGCGGGCGCCCGGGGTGACCTGGGTCAGCACCGAGATCGGCACGCCGGCCGGCGTCGCCCGCTGCTGCACACACGGTGTCTCCAGGTCGCAGCCGACCTGCTGCAGGACGACTCGCCCGCGGACGCGGATCGGCACGCTGAACTGGGCCAGGGCGGGCACGGCCCCGTTGATCGAGCTGGTCAGGCCGAGCACCTGCCCGCCCATCCGGGTGCTCCACTCGTTCTGGGTCCGGAGCTGGAACACGTACGGCGGCTTGATGCTCTTGATCACCTGCCGCGTCGACGTCGTCCCCGGGCCGATCGCCTTGAGGAGCTGCCCGGGCCGACCGATCATCGGCACGTACCTCTGGGTGCGCTTGCCGTTCACGTCGAGCGGGTCGTTCGGGGTGAAGTCCTGCGGAGCCACCGGCACCGACCACTTGATCAGCACACCCCGGCCCATCGGGGTCGCACCGGCGGCACTCGGCCGGACCGGGCCGTCGGTGTCGAACACCACCGAGCGGACGAGCTTGCTGGTCACGCCACCCTGCGACGTACCGGTGGCGACCGCCACCTTGTAGTTGCCGTCCGGCGGGAACGCCGACGTCGGGATCTCCCAGTGGTTCGGGTCGCCGGCGGCGATGTACTTCACGTACGACGGACTCTCGCTGAGCACACCCTCGATCGTGATCCGATTCGGCGCGTCGCTGTCCTTCCAGGTGACCAGGACCGCGGCGCGGCCGCCACCGGCCCACGCGACCGCGACGTCCGTGGGCATCGGATCCGACGCGCAGGCGGTGAGCGCGGTCGCACCGACCAGCACCGCCAGCGCCACGGCGAGGACGCGCCTCACTCGGACCACCTCGTTTCAGCTGCCTCACAACCGACCGGGTGAACCATACCCAGTACCGGGCGCGTATCCCGAGCCACCGTTGCCGGATCGGTATCACGCTCCTACCGTGAGGAGAGCCACAAGGGGGGAACCAGCATGGCATTCATCGACTCGCCGAAGGACCCGGAGTTCTTCGACCGGAACCGGGCACCGGCCGGACACGTGCCCAACTTCGTCACCACGTTCGCGGCCCGGCCGGCCGTGTACGACGCGTGGAAGCAGCTGAACGGCGCGATCAAGGCGTCCATGGACCCGCGCCGCTACGAGCTCGCGACGCTGGCCGCCGCGAGCGCGCTGAAATCGAGCTACTGCTGCCTCGCCCACGGTCAGGTGCTGGCCGACAAGTTCGCCACGTCCGAAGAGGTCGCGGCGCTGGTCAGCGAGCCGTCGAACGACCCGGTCGACCGCGCGGTGATGGCCTTCGCCCGCAAGGTCGCGCTCTCGGCCGACGCCGTCGCCCAGGCGGACGTGGACCAGCTGAAGGCCCTCGGCCTGACCGACGCGGACGTGCTCGACGTCGTCCTGGCCGCGGCCGCGCGGTCCTTCTTCTCCAAGACACTCGACGCCACCGGCACTCCACCGGACGCTGCCTTCAACGCTCTACCGGACAGCCTCCGGACGGCACTCACCGTCGGGCGACCGATCGACAGATGAGCTTTCCAGCAACAGGTGAAGCCCGGATCCGGGGAGGGTTTCCCCCTTCCAGCCGGGCAAAAACCCTCCCCGAAGCGAGCCAAAGCTCTCCCCGAACCGGTTCAGGGAGAGCTTTCCGGCTTGCATCCGGCCCGCCGGAGTCCTCGCAACCCGCTTCGGGGACGGCGCGGGGGCCGACTTCGTGCACCGGATGTGCGTCCTGCGGGCGATTTCGTGGAC
>Ga0193707_1000237_pt1 | contig 17542 bp, 16 predicted proteins | sample U3c2metaG_FD_143043 | JGI IMG/M metagenome (GOLD analysis project Ga0193707, IMG submission 143043) | Soil microbial communities from a riparian zone of the East river system, Colorado, United States - U3c2 | ecosystem: Environmental > Terrestrial > Soil > Riparian zone | place: USA: East River... | reverse complement strand
CGACGTAGCTCGTGTAGGACTGGGTGCCGTTCGGGTCGCTGTCGTTGACCGACACCTCGTACGCCGTGCGCGCCCCGCCCGCCGGCATCGGCACGGCGACGAGCTTGACGCTCTGGCCGCCCTGCAGCCCGCTCGCCGAGAAACGGCTCCAGCCGCCGGAGGATCCCTGCGGGGTCACGGTTCCGCTGTCCAGGCCGGCGTCGCGGCTCGCGTTCCGCAGCGCCTGCTGGGCGGTCAGCGTGGCCGGGGCGGGAGTGGAGACGTCGGGTGCCAGCGTGGAGCTCACCAGGTACGCCTTGCCGCCGGCGACGCCGACCGCCACGAGCCCGTCGTAGCCGGCCGGCAGGTCGCCGAACCGCTCGCGGAGCAGCACCGAGGCGCCCGCGCCGATCGGGTGGACCGCCACGACCTCGAGCGAGTCGACCGCCCGCTGGGACAGTCCGAGCAGCTCGTGCTGCCGCAGGAGATAGGTACGCGCCGCGGTCGCCGGGTCGGCGGGCAGGCCGCCGGCGAGCGCCGTGCCCTGGGAGATGAGGTCGGCGGGCGTGCCCAGCCGGTTCCACCGGGCGGTGACCCGCTGCCGTACGGCGAGGTCACGCTGCCGCGCCGACGGGCCGCGCTGCCCGGGGCGCAGGTCGCGGTCTCCGGCTCCCTGGTGGTGTGCCTGGACACGGGGTACGGGTGGGACGGGGGCTCCGGCCGCCACGCCGGTCAGGCCGAGGGCGAAGAGGGCACTGACGCAGGTCACCGCGATCAGCCGACGGGGTCTTGTCCTGCTCTTGTCGCGCACGGTTCTACCTCATGGGGGGACGAGGGATGGGGCGAGTGCGGCAAACACGAGCGGGGTGGCTACACCCTCTATCGATCACCAATGACCGTCAACACTCAGTTCTTGATCCGTACGCTATAGCGAACGATCATCACCCACGAACCTGGACATATACCTATGAACAATGTTATTGACATCGCTCATTTCTCCGACCTAGGTTCAAAGCGTTCGCTTCACAGAACGGACGTGGTGGATATGAGGAAGACCGACGCCGGGACCGCGCGGCCGCCGCGGCTCAGCGAGGTGGCGGCGTTCGCCGCGTCGATGGCACACGGCTGGGACGACGACGCCGACCGCTCCGTCACCCTGGAGCCCGGCACCGCCGCCGCGGCCGGAGACCATCGCACCCGGCTGAGCGCCGCCTTCTCCGGCCGGCCGATCGTCGTCGGCTCCGGCACGGCGCCCGTCCGCAGCAACGACACCTACTACGACTTCCGGCCGGACAGCGACTTCCTCTGGCTGACCGGCTGCCCGGTCGAGGACGCCGTGCTCGTCATGCGCCCGGCGGGTGGCGAGCACGACGCGACCGTCTACCTGCCCGAGCCGGCGCGTCCCGGCGACGCCGCGTTCTTCAACAGCGCCGTACACGGCGAGCTGTGGGTCGGGCCCGCGCCCGGGGTCGCCGACTGGAGCCAGGCGCTCGGCCTCGAGGTACGCCCGGCGGCCGAGCTGACCGGCGCGCTCGCCGCGCTCCGCGAGCCGCTGCTCACCCGGTCGGCGGAGACGGCCATCACCACGCGCTACGCCGGCTACCGCTGGCGGGCCTCCACCGAGCTCGCCGGGACGCTCGCCGAGCTGCGCATGGTCAAGGACGCGTGGGAGATCGACCGGCTGCGCGACGCGGTGGACCGTACGGTCGAGGGGTTCGGCGCGGTCGTCGAGGAGATCCCCGCCGCGGTTCGCGGCGGCGGCGAACGCTGGCTGCAGGGCACCTTCGACCGGTACGCGCGAACGCACGGCAACGGTCCCGGCTACGCCACCATCGTCGGCAGCGGCAAGCACGCCCCGACCCTGCACTGGGTCCGCTGCGACGGGCCGGTGGCCTCCGATGACCTGTTGCTGCTCGACATGGGCGTGGAGACACGGAGTTTCTACACCGCCGACGTGACCCGCACCTTCCCGGCCGCGGGCGGCTTCTCACCGGCCCAGCGCCAGGTGCACGACCTGGTCGAACGGGCCCACCTGGCCGGGCTCGCCGCGGTCGGCCCCGGCCGTCCCTTCACCGACTTCCACCACGCGTGCATGGAGGTGATCGCCCGCGGGCTGCACGACTGGGATCTCCTCCCGGTCTCCGTCGACGAGGCACTCTCGCCGGAGGGGCAGCACCACCGGCGCTATCTCGTGTGCGGCGTCGGCCACCATCTCGGCCTCGACGTCCACGACTGCGCGCGGGCCGGCGAGGAGGCCTACTACTGCGCGCGGATGGCGCCCGGAATGGTGATCACCGTGGAGCCCGGCCTGTACTTCCACGCCCACGACCTCACCGTCCCGCCGGAGCTGCGGGGCATCGGGGTCCGGATCGAGGACGACGTCCTGGTCACCCCGGACGGCTCCGACGTGCTGTCGGACAAGCTCCCCGTCGACGCGCCGGGGCTCGAACAATGGATGCGCGTCCGCTGAGGCCGGCCCTGGCGTTCCGTATGGCGAACGCTCCGCGGTCAGGGAGCGGAGGGCTCGGCGTCCTCGCCCCGGTGCGGCAGGTCCGGCGCTTCCACCCACTGACCGGAGCGGTGCTGCAGGAGCAGCACCGAACGCACCGGGCCCGCAGGCGCGGCGTAGGTGTGCGGCAGCAGGGCGTCGAACGCGATGTAGTCCCCCGGCTCCAGCTCCCACCGGTGCCCGTCGACCTCGACCGTGAGCACGCCCGCCTGCACGACGGTGTGCTCGATGCCGACGTGCCCGAGCGACGGCTGCCGGGAGCCGGCACGTACCCGCTGGTCGTACACCTCGACGATGCCCCCGCCGGACTCGATGCGCCGCAGGGGACGCAGGTCCACGCCCTCCCCGCTCAGCACCTCGGCGTCGGCGGCGCGCACGACGGTCACCGCGTCCGCGGCCCCCTTCTCCAGCAGGTCCGAGATCGGGAGTTCGAGGGCACGCGACAGGCTGAACACCGTCTCGATGGTGGGGTTGCCGGTGGCCGACTCCAGCTGCGACAGCGTCGCCTTCCCGATCCGGGAGAGCCGCGACAGCTCCGAGAGCGACAGGCCGCGCCGGGTCCGCTCCCGGCGCAGGTTGGCGGCCAGGGTCTCGCGGACGGAGCTGTTCGGGGACTTCACGCGCCCTCCTCAGGACATCGTTCGCGTTCGCTTCAGCGTACGGCCCGTACGGCCCGTACGGCCCGCACGACGCCGGGCGCCGGTCGGACGGCGGCGGAGGACGGCCGCCCATGACGCGAGCCACCGACGTACTGGTCATCGGCGCGGGCGTCGTCGGGGCCGCCTGCGCCTACCACGCCGCCCGCGCCGGCCTGACCGCCACCGTCGTGGACCGCGGCCCGGTCGCGGGAGGCACGACCGGCGCGGGCGAGGGCGACATCCTGGTCTCCGACAAGGAACCCGGCCCGGAGCTCGACCTCGCCCTGCTCTCCACGCGCTCGTGGCACGACCTCGCCGGCGAGGTCGGCGGCTTCGAGTACGAGGTCAAGGGCGGGCTCGTCGTCGCCGCGACCGCCGGCGGCGTGGCCGGGCTGGCCGGCCTGACGGCGCGCCAGCGGGCGGCCGGCGTGGAGGTGACGCCCGTCGCCGCCGGCGACCTGACCGGCTACGAGCCGCACCTGGCCGGGGACCTGGCGGGCGGCGCGTTCTATCCACAGGACGCGCAGGTCCAGCCGATGCTGGCCGCCGCGCGCCTGCTGCGCGCGTCCGGCGCGCGGGTGTGTACCGGCGTGACCGTCACCGGGATGCTCCGCGGCGGGGACCGGGTGACCGGCGTACGTACCGACCACGGGCCGATCGCGGCCGGCGCCGTCGTCAACGCGGCGGGGACGTGGGGCGGCGACGTGGCGGCGCTCGCCGGGGTGCGCGTGCCGGTGCTCCCCCGCCGGGGCTTCGTCCTCGTCACCGAGCCGCTGCCGCCGCTGGGCCGGCACAAGGTGTACGCCGCCGAGTACGTCGCCGGCGTCGGCAGCGACGACGAGGGCCTGGAGACCTCGGCGGTCGTCGAGGGGACGCCGGCGGGCACGGTGCTGATCGGCGCCAGCAGGGAACGCGTCGGCTTCGACCGCGGGTTCTCGCTGCCGGTGCTGCGGCTCCTCGCCCGGCAGGCGATCGCGCTGTTCCCCCGGCTCGGCGACGTGGCGGCCATCCGCGCGTACTGCGGCTTCCGGCCCTACTGCCCCGATCACCTGCCGGTCGTGGGCCCGGACCCGCGCGCCGGGGGGCTCCTGCACGCGTGCGGTCACGAGGGCGCCGGCATCGGCCTGGCGGCGGGGACGGGCCGGGTGCTGGCCCAGGTGCTCACCGGGGCCGAGCTCGAGATCGACCTGTTCCCGTTCCGGCCGGAGCGTTTCACGGAGGCGTCATGAACGAGCTCACCTTCGAGGGCCGTGCGGTGCCCTTCGTCCCCGGCCAGAGCATCGGCGCCGCGCTGACCGGCGCGGGAGTCACATCCGTGCGCGTCACCCGGCTGGGCGGGCGCCCGCGCGGGCTGTTCTGCGGGATCGGGGTGTGCTTCGACTGCCTGGTCACCGTCAACGACGGCCCGCCGTCACGCGCCTGCGTGGTCGAGGCGCGGCCGGGCGACGTCGTGAAGGGCGCCCGCGATGCGTGATGTGGCAGTGATCGGCGCCGGTCCGGCCGGGCTCGCCGCGGCGGTGACGGCCGCCACCGCCGGCTTGGACGTCGCGCTCCTGGACGCCGGACCGCGACCGGGTGGGCAGTACTACCGCCACCACGCCGGGGCGACCGGCGAGTCCCACCGCGGCTGGGCGGCCTTCGCCCACCTGCGCGACCGGCTCGACCGGCTGACCTACCTGCCGGTCCACCAGGTCTGGCACGCCGAGCCCGGCTTCACCGCGCACGCCGAGCCCGGCTTCACGGCGCACGCCGTGGCCGGCGACCGCGACGAGCGGCCCGTACGGGTGCGGGCCCGGGTCCTGATCGTGGCGACCGGGGCGCATGACCGGTCGCTGCCGTTCCCGGGCTGGGACCTGCCCGGGGTGCTCACCGCGGGCGGGGCCCAGGCGCTGGTCAAGGGCGATCGCGTCACGCCGGGTTCGCGGGTGGTCGTCGCCGGCACCGGGCCGTTCCTGCTGCCCGCCGCGACCGGCCTGGCCGCGGCGGGCGCCACGGTCGCCGGGGTCTTCGAGGGCAACCGGCCGTACGCCTTCGCCCCGCACGTCGCGCGGCACCCGGCCAAGGCGCTGGAGGCCGCCGGCTACGCGCTGGCGCTGGCGCGGCACCGGATCCCCTACCGGCTGGGGCACGCGGTGACCGAGGCGCACGGGCGCGACCGGGTCGAGGCCGTCACCGTGGCCCGGCTCGACCGCGGCTGGTCCCCGGTGAGCGAGTACCGCCTCGAGTGCGACGCCCTCGCCGTCGGCTACGGCTTCACCCCGCAGCTGGAGATCCCGCTGCAGCTCGGCTGCGCCACCCGCGTGGACGCGGACGGGAGCCTGGTCGCGGCCGTGGACGCCGCGCAGCGTGCCCGGCGTGTACTCCGCGGGAGAGACGACCGGGGTCGGCGGCGCGCAGCTGTCTCTGGTCGAGGGTGAGCTGGCGGGCCTGGCCGCCGTGTCCGCGCTGACCGGGTCGGCGCCGTCCTCGGGCGCGCACCTTCGCCGGCTGGTCACCGCGCGCCGCCGCCTGCGGGCGTTCGCCGCCGTGCTGCACCAGGCCCATCCCGTACGGGACGGCTGGATGGAGCGGCTGCGCGAGGACACTCTCGTGTGCCGCTGCGAGGAGGTCACCGCCGGCGGGCTCGCCGAGGCCATCGCGCTCGGTGCGACCGACCCGCGGTCGGCGAAGCTGCTCAGCCGGGCGGGCATGGGCCGGTGCCAGGGCCGGGTGTGCGGGTACGCCACCGCCCTGCTCACCGGCGCCGCGTCCGGCCGGGAACCCGACGCGGACGATCTCACCGGGCTCGCCCGGCGGCCCATCGCCCAGCCCGTACGCCTGCGCCACATCGCCGACGAGGACCCCGAGGAGGTCACATGACCACACGAAAACCCTGGCACGGCGTCATGGTCGCCACCGCCCTGCCCTTCCGTGAGGATCTGTCCGTCGACTACGACCGCTACGCCGAGCACGTACGCGGCCTGGTCGACGCCGGCTGCGATGGCGTGTGCCCGAACGGTTCGCTGGGCGAGTACCAGACCCTCACGGACGAGGAGCGCGCCCGGGTCGTGCGTACGGCCGTCGAGGCGGTCGGCGGTGACCGGGTCATGCCGGGCGCCGGCGCGTACGGCTCGGCGGAGTCGCGGCGCTGGGCGGAGCAGGCGCGCGAGGCGGGCGCGGGCTCGGTGCTCCTGCTGCCGCCGAACGCCTACCGGGCCGACGAGCGGACCGTCGAGGCGCACTACGCGGAGGTCGCCAAGGCCGGCCTCCCGATCGTGGCGTACAACAACCCGCACGACACCAAGGTCGACCTCACCCCGGAGCTGCTCGCACGGCTGCACGCGGCCGGGCTCATCGCGGCCGTCAAGGAGTTCAGCGGGGACGTACGGCGGGCCTACCGGATCGCCGAGCTGGCCCCCGGGCTGGACGTGCTGGCCGGCGCGGACGACGTGCTCCTGGAGCTCGTCCTGGCCGGGGCCAAGGGCTGGGTCGCGGGGTACCCGAACGCGCTGCCCAAGGCGAGCGTCGCGCTGTACCGCGCCGCCGCCGCCGGCGACCTCGAACGCGCCCTGCCGCTCTACCGGGCCCTCCACCCGCTGCTGCGCTGGGACTCCCGTACCGAGTTCGTCCAGGCCATCAAGCTGTCGATGGACCTGATGGGCGCGTACGGCGGGCCGTGCCGGCACCCGCGCCTGCCGCTGGCCGCCGAGCAGGACAAGGCCGTACGGGCCGCCACCGGGAACGCCGCGCACCTGGAGAGCGATGCGTAGCCGGCACGTCTTCCACGCCGTCGACTCCCACACCGAGGGGATGCCGACCCGCGTCATCACCGGCGGCGCCGGCGTCATCCCGGGCGCGACGATGGCCGAGCGGCGGCGCCACTTCATGGCCCACCTCGACCACATCCGCACGCTCCTGATGTACGAGCCGCGCGGGCACGCCGCGATGAGCGGCGCCATCCTGCAGCCGCCGACCCGCACGGACGCCGACTACGGCGTGCTGTTCATCGAGGTCTCCGGCTGCCTGCCGATGTGCGGGCACGGCACGATCGGGGTCGCGACCGTCCTGGCCGAGACCGGCATGGTGCCGCTCACCGAGCCGGTCACCACGATCCGGCTGGACACTCCGGCCGGGCTCGTCGTCGCGGAGGTCGCGGTCGAGGACGGCGCGGCCCGGAGCGTGACGATCCGGAACGTCCCCGCGTTCTCCGTGGCCCTGGACCAGACCGTCGAGGTGGCGGGGATCGGCCCGGTGACCTACGACATGGCCTACGGCGGCAACTTCTACGCGATCCTGCCGATCGAACGCGTGGGGCTGCCGTTCGACCGGGCGCGAGGGAACGACATCCTCGCGGCCGGCCTGGCGATGATGGACGCGGTCGACGCGCGGCACCGGCCGGTGCATCCGGAGGACCCGGGCATCACGGGCTGTCACCACGTGCAGTTCGTCGCGCCCGGCTCCGACGCCCGCCACTCCCGGCACGCGATGGCGATCCACCCCGGGTACTTCGACCGCTCGCCGTGCGGCACCGGCACCTCGGCCCGGCTCGCCCAGCTGCACGCGCGCGGCGAGATCGGGCTCGGCGGGGAGCTGGTCAACGAGTCCTTCATCGGCGGCCGGTTCATCGGACGCGTCGTCGAGGAGACGACGGTCGGCCTGCCCGGGGCGGGTACGCGCCCGGCCGTCGTGCCGACGATCACGGGCCGGGCCTGGATCACCGGCACGGCCCAGTACCTCCTCGATCCGGACGACCCGTTCCCCGGCGGATTCCTGCTCTGACCTACCAGGTCTGAGGATGCGCCGGACCCCGCCTGCGGCGAGCGTCGGGATGAGGGGGTATCGCCATGCCGAAGGCAGCGGGTATTGATCTTGGTACGACGAATTCGGTGATCGCGGCGATGGTGGACGGTCATCCGACGGTGGTCCCGAACAGCGAGGGGTCGCGTACGACGCCGTCGGTGGTGGCGTTCACGCCGGAGGGCGATCGTCTGGTGGGGCAGCTGGCGCGGCGTCAGGCGATCCTGAACCCGCAGGGGACGGTCTACTCGGCGAAGCGGTTCGTCGGCCGCCGCTACGACGAGGTCGCGAGCGAGCTGGCGGCGGTGACGTACAAGGTCGTGCCGGGGCCGGACGGCGTGGCGCGGTTCGAGGTGAAGGGCAAGACGTACGCGCCGGAGGAGATCTCGGCGCTGGTGTTGCGGAAGCTCGCCGATGACGCGGGGAAGTTCCTGGGTGAACGGGTGACCGAGGTGGTCATCACGGTGCCGGCGTACTTCAACGACGCGCAGCGGCACGCGACACGGGACGCGGGACGGATCGCGGGCCTGGAGGTCATCCGGATCATCAACGAGCCGACGGCGGCGGCGCTGGCGTACGGGCTGGACAAGAAGGGCAACGAGACGGTTCTGGTGTTCGACCTGGGTGGGGGCACCTTCGATGTGAGCATTCTGGACGTCGGGGACGGTGTGGTGGAGGTGCGGGCGACCTCCGGGGACGGGCATCTGGGCGGCGATGACTTCGATCGGCGGATCGTGGACCATCTGGCGGATGAGTTCCAGCGGGACACCGGTATCGACCTGCGTCAGGACTCCCAGGCGTTGCAGCGGTTGTTCGAGGCGGCGGAGAAGGCGAAGGTGGAGCTGTCGTCGGTGACGCAGACGACGATCAGCCTGCCGTTCGTCACCGCGGACGCCTCGGGCCCGAAGCATCTGAACACCACGCTGATGCGGTCGACGTTCGAGCAGCTGATCGCCGATCTGCTGGAGCGGTGTGAAGGGCCGGTCCGGCAGGCGATGTCGGACGCGAAGGTCACCGCGGATGACATCGACGAGGTCATCCTGGTGGGAGGCTCGACGCGGATCCCGGCGGTGCAGGCGCTGGTACGGCGGCTGACCGGCGGCAAGGACCCGAACATGACGGTCAACCCGGATGAGGTCGTGGCGCTGGGCGCGGCGATCCAGGCCGGAGTGCTGAAGGGCGAGGTCGACGACGTCGTCCTGCTCGACGTCACCCCTCTCTCGCTGGGGCTGGAGACGCTGGGTGGGGTGATGACCAAGACGATCGAGCGGAACACCACGATCCCGGCACGACGGACCGAGACGTTCTCCACGGCCGATGACGACCAGACGGCGGTGGACGTGGTGGTGCTCCAGGGCGAGCGCGAGCGTGCGGCGGACAACCGGACGCTCGGGCGGTTCCGGCTGGAGAACATCCGGCCCGCGCCCCGGGGGGAGCCGCAGATCGAGGTGAGCTTCGATGTGGACGCGAACGGGATCTTGAACGTGTCGGCGCGGGACAAGGACACCGGCGCCGAGCAGGCCATCACGATCAGCGAGAGCACGAACCTGGACCAGAGCGAGATCGAGCGGATGGTCCGCGACGCCGAGCAGCACAGCAGCGAGGACGCTCGGGTGCGGGAGACCATCGATGCCCGCAACGAGCTGGACTCGGCCACCTACCAGGTCGAACGCCGCCTGAGCGAGCTGGGCGCCGGGGTGCCCGAGCACGAGCGGGCCCGCGCCCAGCTGCTGATCGGCGACGCCCGCCAGGCGATCAAGGAAGAAGCACCGATCGACCGGATCCGCTCGCTGACCGCCGAGCTCCAGCAGATCTACCACGGCCTCGCCGCGGCCGGCGCCCCGGGCGCCGCCGAGGGCGGGCCGCGCGGGCAGGCGCCGCCCGGCGGCGCGGACGGTGACGTGATCGACGCGGAGTTCACCACCGATGAGTGACCGGCGCGAGGGAGCCGGCGGGGCGCGGTCGCGCTCCCCCGACGAGCGGCCTCGCCGGAACGAACGGGCCACGGACGGCACCCCGTCGAACGGTGTCCCGGAGGAGGCCGTACCGGAGGAGGCTCCCATCCGGCCCGGGGAGGCCGGGGAGGCCGATGCCATGTCGGCGACCAGGATCGACGAGCTGGAGGACCGATGGCGGCGGGCGCTCGCCGACCTGGACAACTTCCGTAAGCGGACGGCGGGTGTGATGGAACGGGAGATCGCCGCCGAACGCGCCCGTACGAGCGCGGCGTGGCTGCCGGTGCTGGACGACCTCGAACGCGCCCTCGAACACGCCGACGCCGAACCCGGCGCGGTCATCCAGGGCGTGCGTACGGTCCTCGACCAGGCCCGCCAGGTGGTCGAGCGGCTCGGCTACCCACGCCGCGACGACGAAGGCGAGCCCTTCGACCCCGCCCTGCATGAGGCCATCGGCACCGTCCCGGGCACCGGCGCCGCCGAGGGCACCATCGTCCGCGTGGTCCGCCCCGGCTACGGAACCGGCCCCACCCCGCTACGGCCCGCCCAGGTGCTGGTCGCCAAGGGACAAGACGATGGCCCCGGCCCGTGACTTCTACGACATCCTCGGCGTCACCAGGACCGCGAGCCGGCCGGACATCCAGCGCGCCTACCGCGAGCTCGCCCGCGAGCTCCACCCCGACGTCAACAAGGCGCCCGAGGCCGAAGAACGCTTCAAAGAGGTCTCCGAGGCCTACTCCGTCCTGTCCGACCCCGACCAGCGCGAACGCTACGACGCCTTCGGCCCGGACTTCCGCCGCGTTCCCGACGACGCCGACCCTCAGGCATGGGCCCGCGCCACCGGCCGTCAGCGCGCCGGAGCCGGAGCGGGCGCGGGGGCACGCGGCTTCGGCGGAGTCGACTTCGAGGATCTGTTCGGCGACGTCTTCCGCCGTACGGGCCGTACCGGGCGTCGCGGCGGGGAGCCGATGCCCGGCGCCGACCAGGAGACCCTCGTCGAACCGTCGGTCGAGGAGGCCTACCACGGCACCCACCGCAAGCTGAGGATCTCCGGACCCGGCGGCACCCGTACCGTCGACGTCACCATTCCCCCGGGCGTCACGGACGGCCAGCGCATCCGCCTCGCCGGGCAGGGCGGGCGTGGTGGCGACGGCGGCGCGCCGGGAGATCTGTACCTGATCGTGTCGATCCGCCCGGACGAGCGGTACCGGGTGGAGGGACGCGACATCCACGTCCCGCTCCCGGTGGCGCCCTGGGAGGCGGCCCTGGGCGCCACCGTCCCGCTGGAGACACCCGGTGGAGAGACCAAGGTCAAGGTCCCGCCCGGCACGTCGTCCGGGCGGCGCCTGCGCCTGCGCGGCCGCGGCCTGCCGGGTCCCAAGGGCCGCCCCGGCGACCTCTACGCCGAAGTCCAGATCAGGGTCCCGCCCCACCTCGGCGACGAGGAACGGCAGCGGTTCGAACAGCTCGCCGCGGTCTCCACCTTCGACCCCAGGAGGGCCTCATGAGAACCACGCTCACCCGCCCACCGCGCCTGGACCTGGACGCCTTCGCCCAGGCCACCGGCCTGCACCCCGACCTCACCCGCCGCCTCGTGGCCCTCGGCCTCCTCGACGCCGACCAGGACACGACCGGCGCCCTGTGGTTCCACCCCGCCCAGCTCACCGAAGCGGCACGGATCCGCCGGCTTCGCGCGGCGTTCACGCTCAACTACGCCTCGCTCGCGCTCGTCTGCGACCTCCTCGACCGCATCGCCGCGCTGGAGTCGGCCACGCAGCATCATTCGCGACGTCTGGGAGAGCGGACATGGACCTGAACGAGCTGACCGAGAAGTCGCAGGAGGCCCTACGGGCCGCGCGGTCCCAGGCGACGGAACGCGGGCACTGCGACGTCGACGCCGAGCACCTGACCATGGCGCTGCTCGACCAGCCGGACGGCCTGGCACCGCGCCTGCTCGACCAGGCGAACGTCGATCCGAGCCTGCTGCGAACCGAGCTGGAGACCCGGCTCGGCCGCTGGCCCCGTGTCACCGGGGCCGGAGCGACGGCCGGCCAGGCCGGTGTCACGCGCCGGCTCGGGACGGTGCTGGAGAAGGCGTCCCAGGAGGCGCGACGGCGCCACGACGACTACGTCTCGGTCGAGCACCTGCTGATGGCGCTGATCGACGAAGGCGTCATCACGGGAGTGCCGCGGGAGAAGTTCGCCGAGGCGCTGGAGTCCGTACGCGGGAACCAGCGGGTGACCTCCTCGAACCCCGAGGCCGCGTACGAGGCGCTGGAGAAGTACGGCCAGGACCTGGTCGAGGAGGCACGCGAAGGCAGGCTCGACCCGGTCATCGGCCGCGACGCGGAGATCCGGCGGGTGATCCAGATCCTGTCGCGCAAGACCAAGAACAACCCGGTGCTCGTCGGCGACCCCGGTGTCGGCAAGACCGCGATCGTCGAGGGTCTCGCGCAGCGCGTCGAACGCGGCGACGTCCCCGAGGGGCTCCGCGGAAAGACCGTGTTCACGCTCGACCTGGGCGCGCTGGTGGCGGGCGCGAAGTACCGCGGGGAGTTCGAGGAACGCCTTCAGGCCGTGCTCGCCGAGGTCAAGGCGGCGGACGGGCGGATCCTGCTGTTCGTGGACGAGTTGCACAACGTCGTCGGCGCGGGCGCCACCGAGGGGTCCATGGACGCCGGGAACATGCTCAAGCCCATGCTCGCCCGCGGTGAGCTCCACATGATCGGTGCGACCACCGTCCAGGAGTACCGCAAGCACGTCGAGAAGGACGCCGCGCTCGAACGCCGGTTCCAGCCGGTCGTCGTGGACGAGCCCTCGGTCGAGGACGCGATCTCCATCCTGCGCGGCCTGCGCGAACGCCTGGAGGTCTTCCACGGCGTGAAGATCCAGGACTCCGCGATCATCGCCGCGGTCAGGATGAGCCACCGCTACATCTCCGACCGGTTCCTGCCCGACAAGGCCATCGACCTGGTCGACGAGGCCTGCGCGAAGCTCCGTACCGAGATCGACTCCATGCCCGCCGAACTCGACGAGCTCACCCGCCGCCTCACCCGGCTGGAGATCGAGCTGGCCGCGCTGGAGAAGGAGGAGGACGCCGCCGGCCGGGAGCGGGCCGAGCATCTCCGCCAGGAACTGGCCGGCCTGCGCGTCCAGGCCGACGCCATGCGTGCCCAGTGGGAGGCCGAGCGGCACGCCGTGCGCCGCCTCCAGGAGCTCCGCCGGCGGATCGAGCAGGTACGCCGCGAAGCCGGCCAGGCCGAACACGAGTACGACCTCAGCCGCGCCGCCGAGCTCCGGCACGGCATCCTGCCGGACCTGGAGCGCAGGCTCGCCGGCGAGGAAGAGCGCCTGACCGCCAAGCAGGGCGAACACCGGCTGCTGCGCGAGGTCGTCACCGAGGAGGAGATCGCCGCGATCGTCTCCCGCTGGACCGGCATTCCCGTCAGCCGCCTCGAGGAGGGCGAGCGGGAGAAGATCCTGCGCCTGGAGGAGATCCTGCACGAACGCGTCATCGGCCAGGATGAGGCCGTCCGGCTCGTCACCGACGCCATCATCCGGGCCCGCTCCGGCATCAAGGACCCGCGCCGGCCGATCGGCTCGTTCGTCTTCCTCGGCCCCACCGGCGTCGGCAAGACCGAGCTGGCCAAGGCTCTCGCCGAGGCACTTTTCGACACCGAGGACAACATGATCCGCCTCGACATGAGCGAGTACCAGGAACGGCACACCGTCAGCCGCCTGGTCGGCGCGCCTCCCGGCTACATCGGCTACGAGGAGGGCGGCCAGCTCACCGAGGCGGTCCGCCGCAAGCCGTACTCCGTGGTGCTGCTGGACGAGATCGAGAAGGCCCACACCGACGTGTTCAACACGCTGCTCCAGGTCCTGGACGACGGCCGGCTCACCGACGCGCAGGGCCGTACCGTCGACTTCCGCAACACCGTCCTGATCATGACCTCGAACATCGGCTCGGACCTGCTCCTGGACGGCCTCACCGCCGACGGCGAGATCACGGCGGGGGCGCGCGAGGCCGTGATGCGCGCCCTGCGGTCGCACTTCCGCCCGGAGTTCCTCAACCGCGTCGACGACACCGTGCTGTTCCGGCCGCTCACCCAGCGCGAGATCGAGCTGGTCGTCGACCTGCTGTTCGAGGACCTGCGGGAACGCCTGGCCGGCCGCCGCGTGACGCTGGAGGTCGGCCGTGAGGCGCTCGCGTTCATCGCCCGCGAGGGCTTCGACCCGGTCTACGGCGCCCGGCCGCTGCGCCGGTACATCGCCCGCGAGGTCGAGACCCCCATCGGGCGCGCGCTGCTGAGCGGTGAGATCCAGGACGGCGCGGTCATCAAGGTCGAGCTGGAGGACGACCGGCTCGTCGTGGGATAGCCGCGGCGGCCTCGCCGGTCAGGTACGGGTGGCCCGCAGGTCGTCCACCGGTCGCTCCGGCCCGGTGCCCGCCACGACGCGGCACTCCTGGGACCCGAGGCGCTCGACGGTCAGGGTGACGACGTCGCCCGGAGCCAGCGGAGGGTGGGCGTCGAAGCCCTCGCGTCCCCAGAGCTCGGCGAGGCATCCGCCGCCACACGTGCCCGAGCCCAGGACGTCACCGGTGCGGACCTCGGTCCCCCGCGAGGCGTACGCGATCATCTGCGCGTAGGAGAACGCCATGGCGCTCCACGTGTCGCCGCCGACCGGCTCGCCGTTGACCGCGGCCTGCATGCGGAGCGCGAAGGCGTTCCCGGCCCGATGGGGCACGAGCTCGTCGGGGGTGATGAGCACGGGGCCGAGGGTGGTGGCGCCGTCCTTGCCCTTGGCCGGCCCCAGCCGTACCCGCATCTCGGCGAACTGCAGGTCACGGGCGGACCAGTCGTTCATCAGGACGTACCCGGCGATGTGCGCCTCGGCCTCCTCGACCGGGATGTCCCGCCCGCCGCGGCCGATGACGGCGGCGACCTCCAGCTCGAAGTCGAACAGCGTGCAGCCCGGCGGCACCGCCACGTCGTCGTGCGGGCCGGTGACGGCGTACGGGTTGGTGAAGTAGAACGCCGGGGCGGCGTACCACTGCTCGGGGATGACGGCGTCCGGACCGGCCAGCTTGGCGGTGCCCTCGACGTGCCGCTCGAAGGTCATGAAGTCACGGATCGTCGGCGGGCCGGGGATCGGTGACCGCAGCCGGAGCGAGGCGTACGGGCGTACGAGCCGCGCCGCACGCAACGCCTCCTCCCCCGCCTCCAGGAGCCGTCCGGTGTCGCCGATCACGTCGGCCAGCCGTACGCCCTCGGGCAGCGCGAACACCTCGTCGCCGACCACCACGCCCGCGCGGTCTCGGCCGTCCTCGACGAAAGTCACAAAACGCATGAGTCTCCTCAGACACAGGTCCGCAGCGGACCGCCGTTCCAGGTCATCGCGTCAGTCAGGGCCGCGACGAGGTCCACCTCGGCACCGGCGGCGTCGGCGTACGCGCGGTGGAGGTTCAGCACGAGGCGCTCGGCGTCGGCCCAGCCGGCGAACTCCCCCAGGTCCGTACGCCGGGCGGCCTCCAGCGGGCCGAGCCCCTCGCGTACGGCCGACCGGACCAGCCGGTAGTAACGGTCGTGCTCGGCCAGCACGCCGGCCAGCGCCTCGCCGGTGATCAGCGGGCCGTGACCGGGGACGACGTGCTCGGGCTCGAAGGCGGCGATCCAGTCCAGCGACCGCAGCGCCCCCTCGACCGACCCCATGAACACCAGCGGCGTCAGCCCGTGGAACAGCAGGTCACCGGCGAACAGCACGCGCTCCTCCGGCAGCCACGCCACGACGTCGCCGGGGGTGTGCGCGGTGTACCCCGGGTGGCGCAGCTCGATCCGCCGCCCTCCGTGGAAGACCGTCAGCTCCGAGCGGAGCACGACGTCCGCGACTCTCCGCGTCACCGCCCCCCAGTCGGGCAGGGGCGACCAGACCGGCGGGCAGCCATCGATGATCGTATCGACCAGCTGCCCCGCCCGCGTCTCCTCGTGCGCGATGATCACCGTCGCGGCGGGCAGCAGGCTGTTGCCGTGCGTGTGGTCCCCGTGCAGGTGCGTGTTGACGGCCATCCGCACCGGACCGTGGGCGGCGACGGCGTCCAGGAACCGCCGCGTGCGCCGCTCGGTCGCACAGGTGTCCACGAGGAACAGGCCGTCGTCCCCGGCCACGGCACCCGCGTTGTTGATCCACCAGGAGCCGTCGGGCTGCGTCCACGCGAACACGCCGGGCACGATCTCCCGCAGCGCTGCCGCGTCCACTGAGGTCTCGGTCACCGATCAAGCCTGCCACGAGATCGCCCGCGACCGTACCGATCACCGGATTCCGGTCGTCACCGGCCGGGAGGCGGGGCCACGGACGGCCTGGCGGAGGGCCGGCGCCGCGACGGACGTTCGCCGGGTCAGGGCGCCAGCAGGTGAGCGGAGGTACGGCGCGTGGCGAGTGCGACGGCGCCGAGGACCTCCGCGCGGTCGCCCAGCCGGCCGGTCGTCACGACGACCCCCTGGCTGATCGCCTGGGGCAGCCGCCGGTCCAGGACCTCGCGGACGCCGTCGAGCAGCGGCGGGCCGACGGCGGCGACGCGGCCTCCGACGACGACCAGCTTGGGGTCGAGTACGGCGCAGACGCCGGACAGGGCACGGCCGATCGTCCGGCCCGCGTCGACGATGACCCGCAGGCACCCGGGGTCGCCGGCCACCGCCAGCGCGACGACGTCGGCCAGCGTCGTGTCCGGGCCCCGGCTGTGCGCGAGCGCGCCGACGAGCGCGCGCGTGCCGACCACCGTTTCGAGGCACCCGCGGTTTCCGCACCGGCAGACATAGCCTCCGTCGACGACGGTGACGTGCCCCAGCTCGCCCGCCGCGCCGGCGGCGCCCTCGTACGGCCGGCCGTTCAGGATCAGGCCGGCGCCCACGCCGTCGGACAGCATCAGGTAGATGAGGTCGTCGGCTCCGCGGCCGACGCCGAAGGTCCACTCGGCCATCGCGCCCAGGTTGGCGTCGTTGCCGACGTGGACCGGAACGCCGACCCGGTCGCGCAGCTGCGCGGCGATGTCGATGTCGGTCCAGTCCCGCAGCATCGAGGGGGTTCGCAGCGCGTGCGACACGAGCTGTACGGGCGCCGAGACCGCGACGCCCATGCCGATGACCCGGTCCCTGGCGTGCCCCGACCCCGCCACCAGGTCCAGCGCCGCCTCGGCGACGTAGGCGAGCGAGTCGGCGGGCAGGTGGTCGACGTCGATCTCACGCTGGCGTTCGCCGAGCACGTCGCCGGACAGGTTCGCGAGCACCACGCGTACGCCGTCGTGGCCCAGATGCACGCCGAGCACACCGCCGCCGTCGGGGTTGAGGGCGAGGAGGGTGGCCGGGCGGCCCCCGCCGGGGGACGGAGCGGACGGTTCGGCGCGTTCGGCCCGCTCGCTGAGGACCCCTTCGGACAGCAGCTCGGCGACCAGGCTGGAGACCGTCGTACGGGACAGCCCGGTCGTACGGATGATGTCGGCCCGGCTGACCGCGCCGCGTTCCTGCACCGTCGCGAGCACGCGAAGGCGGTTGCGCGTCCGCAGGGATTCGAGGGATCCGGGGGCACTCGTCATGTCCCCAGGCTAGAGCAGTTAATCCGCACTCCGGATTAATTACGACCGAACTACGCCAAAGTTACTCATTGACGCGGATAAACCTCGATCTTAG
>Ga0193707_1000236_pt1 | contig 17580 bp, 31 predicted proteins | sample U3c2metaG_FD_143043 | JGI IMG/M metagenome (GOLD analysis project Ga0193707, IMG submission 143043) | Soil microbial communities from a riparian zone of the East river system, Colorado, United States - U3c2 | ecosystem: Environmental > Terrestrial > Soil > Riparian zone | place: USA: East River... | reverse complement strand
AAGTAGACGGGTCCCGGATCTCACAACAGGCGTTCACGATCGTAACCACTCGACCGGTCAACTTACTTGCTCTGTCCGCACTCCTCCACGACGCCACGCCGGTACACCGAACGGCTCGCTCGTGTCAAGACCCCACAGGGTCCGGATCCGGTGTAACTTCCATCGGCCGTTTGGCGGGCATGGCTCCGCAACCGCGTAGGGGCGTGAGCCCTTCAGGCGCCTCCCCGGGGGGTCAGCCCGGAACCTGCCGGCGTGCCGGTATCGCCCGTACGGGCGCGCCCCCTCAGGTAGCGGGGGGTGTCCGTCGAGCTAGGTCGGGGGGTGCCCCGGCAGAGTGATCGCGCGGGGCGTCGCACACGGTGTGCGACACATGGTCGCCCGTGGTGCGTTATGGTGATGATCGAACACCTGACCGTCCTTAGCGGTCGGTGACGTAGGTGCCCGGCAAAAGGCAGACCACGTCGTAGCGAGCCCCCCCGGTAGCGGCCGGGGGGGTATTCGCGTTCTAGACCGCGAACGCCCTCCGCGACCGGAACCGGTCAGGGAGGGCGTTCAGGCACTAGGTACGCATGATCAGGACCCTAGCACCGGCCTACGAGAATCCGTAGTCCCCGTCCGCCACGTCGACCACCGCGTCTTCGTAGGCCACGTCGTCCAGGTAGTCCCCGTCGTCGTCCTCGTCGACGTCGTCCCATTCGTCTTCCTCGTCGTCTCCGCCGCCCCCGCGTGCCCCGGCGCCGCTTCCGCCGTGTCCGCCGGCCGCGTCGCGGGCGGCGCGGCCCTGCTCGGCGGGCGCGGCCTGGCCGATGCCGCCTGGTGGCTGGAACATCCACCGGTACGCCTTGTCCGTGATCCCGGCCCACACCACGACCCACAGGTCGGCCGGCGTCGCCCCCCGCAGGTACGCCTCGACCGCCCGGCCCATCGTGCCCGGCGCGAGGTACGGCGCCCGGAGCACCACCGTCCGGGGCCGGCCGTCCTGGTGGCCCTTGACGGTCAGGGCGTTGACCGTGCGGAGCTTGGCCTCCTTGACCTCCCGCAGGTCGGCACGCCGGAGCACGGCCTTCAACAGCTCCTGACTGCCCGCCGTGGGCTGGGAACCCCTGTTGCGCCACCGCTGGACCGTCGTACGGGACACGCCGAGCGCGCGGGCTAGCTGGGACACCCCCCCGGCCTCCGTGACACCACGCTCGATCTGAGAGCGCGTGTCAAGCTCACGCTTCGGCGTCCGGCCCGCAATCGCCCGGTACGCGGCCTCACCCAGGTTCACGGGGTGTCCCCGAGCACTGCCCGCATGACCGAATTTGCCTCACTCAGGAAAACGGTCATAGCGACCGCTTCCAAGATGAAGGCGTTGCGCGGCTTGTCTCCCCGCACCCGATCGAGCGCGGCCAGAAGCTCGGCGTCGAAACGGACAGAGACCGGCGGCACGCGGTGCCGATCCCCCGTACGGCTGTCGCTCATACCCGCGCTCCGATCTTGAAGTAGTCAACGGCTTTCGCCGATGTCTTGGGGGTGAACTCGCCGAGCCTGCGACCGATTTTGATCCCGAGCTTACGTGCCGCGTCGTGCGGGTCTGGATCCGTTGAGGCGTACCACAACATGTCCGTGTGGACCGCCACGGGACGCGCCTGGTGGGCTTCCGCGATGCGGTCGATGTGACCGAGAACGGTTGCCCGCTGGCGGTCACACGCGGTGTGGTACCAGTCCCACCGCTGGATCGAGCCGCCGGCATGCGCCCACAGTCCGGCGGCCTCCCGGTAGGTGGCCCGGACCGCCGGGAGGATCCCGTACCGCTCCCCCGGACGGGCGGTCTTCTCGGCCTCTCGGCGGGCGAGGTCCCACCGCTCGGCGAGCCCGCGCCACAAACGGCGGCCGGGCGTGGTCCATGAGTCCAACACCCCGGGCTCGATCCCCCGCCGGGCCAGGTACTCCATGATCGGCGTGGTCACCCACACCGTCCCGTCGAAAATGTCTGACGGATCCACGATGGGTGTGTGGCGCTTGTGCACCCGGGCGGACTGGGCAGGGATCAACCAGTACCCCGCGAGGGACGGATCGAACGCGATCCGGTCCGTGCGGCGTAGCCGGCCGAACCCGAACTCAGCGACGCCGATGGCGGACAGCCGCGCCGCTACCAGGTCGAACCCGTGGACGTAGCCCTCGACCTCATGACGCATCGGAGCCCGACGCCAGACGATGTCCCCACCGCCCTGCCGGCGGTCACCGTCCGGGCGGGTGTCCCCGATGCCCCAATACGGCGTGCGCTTCCGGTCAGTCTCGGCCTTGCCGAACAGACCCCGCATCCCGATGTGCCCGGACACCCCGCCCGTCATGCACCACGGTTGGCCCATGTTGGCCTGGTACCACGCCAACCGGCGGGCAATGTCGGCCGGCGGAATCCCCACCTGAAACAGGGGAGTGCGGGTCTGGTCGATCGCGCCGAGAACCGCAGTGTGAATCTCCGGGGCGTCCCGGCGGCGCCACGTGGTCCACGGCTCGACCCGCGTGGCGCTCCAGCCAGCATCGGCCAGAGCGCCAGCCTGACCGGCCCAGGACGCCAGGAGGTCACGTCCACCGGCCAGTGCGAGCACACCATGCGCGCTACCCCGGAGTAGCCCGGCCGCTCGATCCAGGGTGTGCCGCGCGTCGTTCAGTGCGCCCGGGGATACAGGCGCGCTCACGCTCTCACCCAGGGATGCGAGATGCGCGTGATGAGTGTCCAACACGATCGCGGACCATCCCTCCCGCTTCACTCAGCATCACCCTTTCGGAGGGTGTCGTACGGGGCGTACGAGTTGATCCACACCCCGGCGTCGGCCTCGTCGATGACCCAATCCCGACCGACCTTGGTGCCCTTGAGGCGGCCCGTGGACAGGTGCCGCCGGACCGTCCGGGGCGGCACCTCTGCCACGTCCGCAACCTCGGTCACGGTGAGCTTGGTCATCGAGTCACGTCGTCCCATGTCACGATCGCCCGCTTGCTGACCCGGGCAAGTGTGCGGTCCGCCCGCAGCAGCGCCCCCTCGACCAGGTAGTGATCGTCACCCCAGGGGGTCACGGTGTGAACCTGCATCGCGAACGCCCGTTCGAACCCCTTGTGGGTGTTGGCGTTCGTGGCGCCCTGGGGCACCGTGATGTCCTTGCCGACCAGGGCATCCCACCGTCCTCGACCAGGCCCGGCCAGACCGTCACGGATGCGCTCCAACAGCGCTACGTCGGCCTCAAGCCCTTGTGCCTCATCGATCATGGCCTCATCGAGCAAGGCCGCGTGGAGATTGGCACCCGGCACCCGGCGGACCGGACCGTCATAGTTCGTCGACCGGACCGGCCCGACCGGCAACCCGGCCCCCGCGACGGCCGACGCCAGGGAACGCCGGTCACTCACCGACTCCCCAGTCCACAAGCGCGGATCGTCGTCAAGGTCGGCCGGCGGGTCGTATCCCTCGTCGACGGGCGTGAGGCATTCCGGGCAGGTCTGGAGTCCCCGCGCGCGGGCCGGCGCGCTGTCGTGCCACGGGTTGGGGCACGCGAATTCCCCCGGCATTTCGTCGGGTACGACCATGGCGCCCCCCAGCAGGGTCGCCAGTAGCTCGATCACGTCGTGTTGGCGGATGAACCCGACCACGGCCGACGACGCCATGTGATGCGCCACCACGGCCTCAATCGAGTCGTCAAGGTCATCGGTCGGCACGGCACGCACCAGGGCTTCGAGATCGTTGAGTAGCCGCTCACCGGTGCGTTGAGCCACCATCGCCAGCGCGGGGCGGCGCGGCCGGTGGGTGGCCCGTACGGGCCGGTTGTTGCGCTTCCGAGTCTTGGACTTCGGCATTAGCATTCCAATCGGTAGAGATGGGGATGGGTGGTGCGCCGGGAGCGCCCCAAGGGTGGGCGGGACGCTCCCGGCCTCTCCGTCGCTGGCACGCGACGGGTGAGCCTGTTAGAACGGCGGTTCGATGTCGAACGGCGTGAAACCGTCGCAGTAATTCGGCGACAAGATGACGACCGACCATTCCCACTTACCCGCGTCCATGTCGTCATCGTGTCCGCAGCAATCGATGTTCATGCGCGAGCAACACGGACGCCAATCGTCGTGGTCGGGCGGGTCCTGGTCGCGGGGGTCGTAATCGTCGTAGCTGTAGTCGGTGGAGATGTCGTAGTCAATCTCGGTGGTGTCCGGTGGCATGGGGGGAACCGTAGCAGGTTGGCCACGTGCGGCCAACCCCCAATCTGAGCCTGACCGAAAATGATCGAACGTGATACCGTCTCGCGTCATGGCCTTCGGAACGATCCACCCCATCACTGACGCCGGTAGGCGCCTGTCCGAAGCGGTCGACAAGGCCCGCGCGGCCGGCGGTACGGGCCGGTTCATCGCCGTGTCGATGGCGGATGGCGGATGGTCCGGCGATGTGTACGACACGAAAGCTGACGCGATCAGGCACACCGACGAATCGGTGTATTGCTATCTCGCGGTCCCCCCGATGCCGATGCCCCCGGCCGAGGGAACCGCGTGGATCGCCTTGCACCGCAAGCTTCTGGACCAGGGCTGGAAGATGACCGACCCCGGGGCGCCGGTACCGATTCCGGCCCTGGCGCCCGAGATGACGGCGCCCCGGGCCGGCCGCCGGCCGTCCGGCCTGGTGATCCCCACCCCGAGAGGTAGACGACGTTGAGCACCGACCAGGCCGAGCAGGAGTCACCCGTGAAGGACCCGGACGCCCCGTACGGCCGTCGCCCCGATGGCACCCCGTACAAACGGGACCCGGGGCCGTTTACCCACCTGCGGGGGAAGCCGTTCGGGTCCGTTAACGGTCAGGCCCCGGCACGTCGGGGTGCCGCCAAAGCGACGCCCAAACCACGCGCCACCCTGGCCGCACCCAAACTCGACGCGGCCGGGTACGGCGGGAAAATCGCGCGGGGATTCCGGTCCCTGGCCAAGCTCGCATCCCGGCGCGCCCCCGCCCCGGCCGCGATCATCGCGGTCCGCTCCGACCAAATGGCCGAAGCGTGGGGCCGCGTCGCCGTGTCCTACCCCAAGTTCGGGGTGTTCATCGACAGGCTTGGGAAGGGCGGTGACCTGTCCGACGCCATCGGCGGGACCGTGCTCACCCTGGCGATGATCGCGCACGTGCAGGGCCTCACCCAGGGCACGCCCCTGGCCGACCTGCTCGACGACGCGGTTGGTGAGGTACTGCACACGTTCGCCACGTCGGACGAGTTCGGCGGGCTGCGGGACAAGATGGCGAAGGCCGCCGAGGCTCGCGCCGCGTCGGTCGCGGACCAGGGCGAAGCGACCGATGCCGCCGCCTAAGGAACGGCTTCCGGCCGAATATCACATCGGTCAGGATGAGTTCATCTCTGACTACGTCGCGCCGGAACCGGGCCAGCACATCGCGATGATCGGCCCCAACGGCGTCGGCAAAACCACCATCGGCATGAAACTGCTGGCGCAGTGCGTCGCCCTGCATCCCGAGACCATCGGGCTCGCCCTGGCCATGAAGCCGCACCGTGGCCCGAAAGCGGACGGCCGGCGGTCTACCGGTGACCCCACCGTCGCGAGGCTCACGCGGGCGCTGGGCGGCCGGATCACCCGTCAGTGGCGCCCACACTGGCGGCACAACCTCATGGGGGATCCGGCGTTCTGGACGCTGTGGCCCAAGCACACCACCGAGTTTCGCGCCGACGTGGCCAACCACTCGGCGGTTTTCCGGGACGCGATCATCGACTCGTACAACGAGGGAAACCGATGGATTTTCGCCGACGAGATCTACTCCCTGTGCGCTGAACTGAAGCTCGACCCTGAACTCATCCACGTCTGGTCAAAGGGTCGGAGCATGAAGTGCGCGATCATCGGCGCGACCCAACGGCCAGCGTTCGTCCCGAAATGGATGTATAGCTCGGCTAAACACCTATTTCTGTGGCGAGACCCCGACGCGGACGCGCGCAAGCGGTACGGCGAGATCTCCGGTGTCGACCCCCGGCGCGTCCTGGCCCTCACGGACGGCCTACGCAAGCACGAATGCCTCTACGTCTACCCGGAAGGAGACGTGTGGGCGACCCTCACCCCGGGACCGTTCATACCGGACCCGCGTGCGCCGGCCGATGCCGGGCGCACGACAAGCCGTGCCTCCTCGACGGGCACCCCGTGAGGGTGCCGCACCGGTGCTCACGCTGCCCGTGGCCGGCCGCCCGGAAGATGGCCAGGAAAAGCCGATACTAATCGTCTTCGCCGGCCCGATGACGGCCGAAGTAGCCGACCGATCCGTAGCCGGTTCGCTTGCCCTGCAACCGAAGTAGCACGCGAGCCTCATCCTTGATGGCGTCGGATAGCTCGTGGTCGCGCCCGTGGCGGGAAGCCTGCCGGGCGTACAGGGTCGGCAGGGCGTCGGGCTCCATGTCGTTGCGGCCGATCCGCACCGACCATTGGTCGAGGAGGTCGAGCGTTGACGGCGCGCCCCGCCCGGACCGCCGTGACGCGGCCGGGATGTCGTCGATCGATGACCGTAACCGATCAATCGATGACGTTGCCTGATCAGGCGTAAGTCGGGGCATGGCAAAGGACTGTAGCGGCACTTTGAACGCTTGTGCTACAGTCCGCCTCAAATCGTGTCCGAAACTGATCACGGGGTGGATATGGCAGGGACCGCGACCGCCGAGAAGGGCGTCAAGCCCGCTGGCGGTACTCAGGCGGCACCTACGCGGCGGTTCCGCGCGGGTGTTCAGCAGCACATCGAGACGTACAAGATCTACAACGCCACGTTGGGCGCGGCGACCACAACGACCTTCCTCGACGACGTCCCGAGCTACGGCTTCCTCCGGGGTATCTGGATCAAGGTCCTGGTCACCGGCGGCGCGGGCGGATCGGCCACCTACGAAGAGGACGCGCCGTTCTCGCTCATCCAGCAGGTGCAACTCCAGGACGTCAACTCGGTCAACATCATCGCGGTCGTCACTGGGTATGACCTGTACTTGATCATGAAGTACGGCGGCTACTTTTTCTCGGGCGACCCGCAGCAGGCCGAAGGCTTCACTCAGGGTGGCGCGAACGGCAACCCCGCGTTCGTGCTCTACGTGCCGCTGGAGATCCGGAACCGCGACTCGCTCGGCGCACTGCCGAACAAGAGCAGCAACACGGCGTACAAGCTCCAGATCATCGTGGCCGGCCTCAACGACATCTTCATCGTCAACCCGGTGACGCCACCGACGAACGCCCGGATCGACCTGATCATGGACGCCTGGTGGGAGCCCCAGGATCGCGACCTCGCCGGCCGCGCGCAGGCCCAAGAGCCGCCCAGCCCCGACACCGTCCAGTACTGGATGAAGGCCACCTTCACCCACGGTGGCGCGGAGCCCATCACCGACCAGCTCAAGCGGTTGGGCTACATGTATCGCAACCTCATCGGTACGTGCCGCACCACGGCACCGGTCCGCTCGACGACGAACTTCCCGAACCCGCTCACGGTCATCTACGAGGGTCAGGCAATGACCATCCCGGACCGTGACCTGTGGCGCTGGCTCATGGGCCGCTACTTCGGGTACACCGCCGCCGTGGGCGTCGCGGGCGGTCTCGACGTCGGAGTGTTCGTCCTCCCGTTCAATCGCGATTTCGGCCTACAGCCGGGAGCAGAGGTCGGCAACGGCTACCTCCCGACCGCGTCCGGCACCCGCGTCGAATTCCAGGGCAACATCGGCGCCGCTGGCACGCTCCAGTGGCTCATCAACGACGTGTCCGCCGTGGACGAGTTGGACATCACCGGCCCGTAGCGGCCAGAAAACGGAGCCTGTTTCATGAGTGATTTGTCATCGGCCGACCTCCGGCGCCTGCTCAAGGAGCAGGAGGCACGGGAGGCAACGACCGCACTGGAGACGCCACACTCGCGCCTGCTCGCCGAGCTGGCCGACCACCGCGTGATCCCGGTGGAGCTGGGCAACGCCCTGGCCCGCGTGTTCGACGCGCTCGACCTGCTCGGCGTTGACCTGCTCGGTGGGGAAGGCCACACCGCGCGTCTCAAGGCATCGACGCAGGACGTGCCCGTGGACCAGGCCCCGGCCGACGCCGTGGACCCGGTCGACCCGCCGACCCCCGACAAGACCGCGACCCCGGCCGACGTGGCCAAGAAGGGCAAGTAGGCGATGAACATCATCAAGGACAACCGTTTCTGGATCGGCGCTGCCGCTGGCTTCTTTGTGGGGCCAATGGTCGCGAAGGTCGTCCGGATGCAGCTTGCGCGGCTCAAGACCGCCACGTCTGCGTAGCGGGTCGACATGGGCGACACCGGCCTGAATCTTGCCGGCCTCGGCATGATGGCGGCCGGTGGCATCCTGGCGTGGACTGGCGTCAACGACCCGACCGGCGGACCCATGGCCGTCGTGCGGGATCTGCTGAAGGGCAAGACACCCACGCCCGGAACCAAGACCGTGACGGCTCCATCCGTCCAGTCCTTCGGGGCTGCACCAACGGGGGCGGGTGGCATCCCCACGGGCGCGGCGGACGCGGCCGGCGCGAAGGGCGACGTGATCGACGTCGCCCGGCGGTACCTCGGGGCGCCCTACCGGTTGGGTGGGACATCAACGACGGGCATCGACTGCTCGGGACTCGTCCTGGTGGCCTACCGGGATGGGGCAGGGCTACTACTGCCGCACAAGGCCACCGCGCAGGCCGCGCGCGGTCGCCTGGTCGCGCGGTCGGAAGCTCATTCCGGTGACCTGGTCGCGTGGGGCGTCCCGGGCAACTATCCGCACATCGCCCTGGTGGTCGATTCGGAGACGTGCATCGGTGCGTGGACATACGGCGTGCCCTGCAAGTACGACCGGATCGACCAGAAAGCGGTGCCAGGGTTCGGTTTCCCGGACATCATCCGGGTGGTGGGATAGGTGGCTATCGCTACCGGACTCATCGTGACGGCCGGCGTCCTGGTGCTCGTCGAAGACCTCGTGACGGATAAGTGGACCACACCGAAAGCGATCAAAACGACGGTGGCCACGGTGCTCGCCGCGTACGTGACGGCCGGACTGGACAAGGCGCTACCAGGGTTCGGAACGGGATTGGGCGTGATTCTGGTGCTGGGTATAGCACTCAAGTCGGGACCGGCCATTATGGACAAGATTTTGAGTGAGGGGTGAGTAGCAGCAATGGGAACCGTTGAGAAAATCTTTCTCGGCTTCACCATCACGGCGGTAGTCGCGACCATTTTCACGTCGTCATATTCGGCGGGAATCTTCGGCGCGGGTGCCGGCGGGATAGCCAAGATCTACCAGTCCGTCAAGCACTAACCGACCCGGGAAGGGGAGCCATGCCCACGCAGAACCGCGTCTACAGCGGCACCCTGACGCGCCGCTACCAGGTCGACGTACCCGGCGACCCCGGACGGACCGATCTCGCGCCGCACCGCATCGACGAGGGCCACCTGGTCGACACGTCCGGACGCGACGAGGCCCCCCGTGGTGGCGGGTGGATGCCTCAGGAATACCTCGAACTCCCGTCAGGTCTGGCGGGCGGGTCGCCCCAACAGTTCGCGCGGACCCACCAGCGGACCGGTGACCACCGAACCGATGACGGTGGAGGCATCCTCGACGGCAAGGCCCCGTTTGGGTTCCTGCGCTATCTCAGGGGGTTTTTCCCGCAGCGGCCGAACGAGCCGGAAGGGTTGGTCAACGCTGGCGCGGCCGGCGCCGCTCACGGCGGCATCGGGTCGCGGGGCATGGACCCGTCCGGCACGGTCGGCCGGCGCACCGTGGACGGCCGGTACACAACCGGCGTGGTCGACCTGGGCCACACGTACACGATCCCGATTGAGCGCGTCCGGCGCCCGTTGCACTTCAACCGGCCGAAGCTGCGCCGCGTTCTGGCCCCCAGCATCGTGCGGGAGCAGGGCGGGGCGTCGCCCGGCGGCTACTCCAGTCAGTACGATCCGGCCGTGTCCGCCTGGTCGGCCGGGGCACGCAACCCGACCGTCCGGCGACTGATCCAGGCGTACGGGCAAGCGGAGTACGACGAGGTGTCGCAGAACCCGACTGCGGTACGCGGCCGGGCCGGCAATGAGCCCATCGGAAACGGCGGATGGTGACGTGTCGGTAGTCGATTCCGTCAAGGGCGCGTTCTCCGGCCCCGGGAAAAAGTGGATCATCGGGGGTGCCCTGCTCGGGGGCGGCTACCTGTGGTGGACCCGCGTGCGCAACGGCAAGACCGCCGCCGCCGGGGACGGTACCGGCGCGGCGACGATCACCCCGGGCGGCGCGGCCGTCGCCGATCCGGTCACCCCGGCGGGGGGCGACTACTCGCCAGCGGCGGGCACCACGACCAGGGCCACGACCAACGGGGAGTGGCTGCAAAACGTCATGGCGAAACTGATCCTGCCGCCCTACAACCGGCCCACAGCGGCAACCTGGAACGCCCTACAGAAGGCGCTCGCCGGGGACCCGTTGACCACGGCCGAGATCAGCATCGTCGAGACGGCCATCCAGATCGAGGGCACCCCACCCGAGGGAATGCCGCCGCTGAACATGTCCGGCACCGGCAACGACGGCACCACCAACCCGTCCCTACAGACCCCGACCGGCCTACGCACCACCGGCCCTGTGTGGACGGATCACCTGGAGGTGCACTGGGATCCGGTACCGGGCGCGTACGGCTACGTCATCAAGGGTGGCCCCCAGGACGTCACCACCGGCCCCGTGTCGGGCGTGATGATCGGCGGCCTGGTCCACAACGGTTCCTACTTCCTCACCATCGCATCGAAGAACGCCAACGGGGATCTCTCCCCGTTCTCCGCACCCGTCACCGCTCACACGAAGAACTGAAAGGCACGCCATGCTCAAGGCCGAAATCTCCATCCCGGTCGCCCTGGCGACCGCAGCCCTGACGTGGGGCATCTACCAGTTCGCGTTGCCGACGCTGGCGGACGCCCGGGGCGTCGAACCCAACAACAAAGACCTCATGAGCGCGGAGAACACCGCGCTCATCCTGGCGGCCGGCGTGGCGGGCGGAATCTCGATCCTGGCCCACGACACCACCCCGTTCATCGTGGCCGGCCTGCTGGCCACCGCGTTGTCCTGGACGCATCGCAAGGCCAACATGACCGACTCGACCACGCAGCGGATCTTCAACGCCGACCAGTACACCGCGCGCCGCTACGACGTCGAAGCGGTCGGATAGCCCGATGACAACGCCGAACCCGGGGGGGTATACGGGCGGCATCCCCAATCCCACCAACCCGCAGCAGGTAGCCGGCGCGATCGTCGGCAACACCAAAACCGTCCTGGGTTTGCTCCCCGGGGCGGACGCGGCGAACTCCCTCATCGACGGCATCACCGCGTCCCGCCGGTGGATCGGCGACCGCCACAACTGGGCGCGGGTCCTGTGGTTCGTGTCCGGCGCCACCCTGCTCTACATGGGCGCGGCGGTTCTGGTCCGCAAGCAAATCAAGGCCGGAATCGACGCGGCCGGCATCAGCCCCACACAGATCAAAGAGTCCCTACTCGGGGCGACCAAAGCCGTTGTGACGAAAGGGAAGTAGCCATGTTCCAGGAGCCATCCCCCGGGCCGGCGGCATCCACGTGGCAGCAAGACGTCGCCGTTGGCGGGGAAGACGTCGAGAACAACCCGGCGCCCCTCGCGGTCGCGGTATCGCCCCAGGGCATCACCACCGTCCGCGACGTTCCCACCATCGGCGCCGCGTCCAACTCCGTCACGGTCCCGAGCGGCCTGTGCAAGCGGATCGTTGGGAAGACGTTGCAGCGTCGCCGTATCACGCTCGTGGCCGATGCCCCGGGCGTCACCTACGGCAACCCGGTTGGGCGCATCAATGTGGAGGAAGGGCTCGCCCTGGCCCACGTCGGGCTCCTGCTCCGCGACGGCGTCCCGATGCCGCTGGCGTCGTCCGGCGAGATCTGGTTCATGGCCGATAACGCGGTCGACGTTGAGGTGTCTTTCTGGTCGGAGATCGACCTCGGCTAAAAGGTGGAGGTGAGCAACCTCCACCGAAAGTACGACCCGAGCAACCTCGGCCGAATGGGGGAGGAAGAAACCGTGGCTGACACCATTGACGTTCTGCAAGGCACCTACAACGCTGCCGCCAATGCCGTTATCGGGTTTCTGCCCGTGCAGTCATTCAAGCGGCGGATATCCAATATCACCGTGATGGGTCCGGCCCGTTCGACGTTTCGTATGTACCGGGGCGATCGGATATCCCCCGCCCTGCAAATGACGTCCACCCCCACCGGCGGCGGGGAGAACAACACATACGACTCGATCACCACCGGCGCGCCGACCTTCATAGGCCCCGGAGAGCAGGCTATCGGGGTGTGGACCGGCGGCCTGGTTGCCGCCGGCCAAACCGGCACAGCGACCGTTAGGAGCGTCTACTAATGCCGTGGGGACCAGCTCCCATGATCAGCCTGGTACTGCCGGAAGACGCCGGGCCGAACGATCCGCAGATAGATATCGGCACCGACAATCCGCCAGACCTGGTCGCCTACTACGCGGGTTTTGGTGACACCCTCATTCAGTCGTTCATATTCCGCGCCAACGCGACCGACTACACATATCTCGCGCTCGTCGTCGGCGGCGGAATCCCGTTCATGGCGTTGGGATCTTCCAACGCGGCCGGCGTCAACGAAATGGAAACCATATTCCAGATAGGCGCGAACCCCGAACTGATTCTCGGGTCAGGTGGCGTCGGCCTGGTCGCGATCTCGCCCGGATCATTTTTTAGCATTCGCGCCGGGGCAGGGTTCGGAATCGACGGCGTGATCCAGGGACGCGGCCGGATCGACTACGTTTTCTCGACCGCCAACACGGCTGCCATCGGGGCCGAAGCGGTAGTCCTGACATCGAACAACGTCACCTATGTCGACGGCCGCGCGTACTCGATCGAGGTGCACGAGCTGCACCGCCCCGCCGGCGGGTCCACCCTCGCCCTCGGCAACATTCGGCGGACCAACCTCGCGGGCGCCGTGAAAATCAACGACAACTGCCCGATCAATGGTGGCGACACGACGGGACAGTTTCGGGGCCTTGTCCGCAACGTGTCCGGGGCGGACATCACCACCGTCGTGGTGGCGACCATCGCCGCGTTCCCGGCGGGCACGGTGCAAGGCATCGGTAGCACCACGATGGTGCGATGGATGGAGATCCGCGATTGGGGCGACGCGGCGGACTACCCGGGCGCCATCCAGATCTAGCGCTACACTGCGAAACCCCCTCACTTTTTGGAGTAGCACATGATCCAGGACTGGGACCAGCTTCCGGATACGCATCTGCCGGACAACCTCCCCGTGCACATGGTGGCCGATGCCCCGGAAGACGACCTTCCGGCGTCGTCGGCGGGGGCGTTCGCGCCCGACGAGAACGCGGATACGCATCTGCCGGACGTGGACCGTGGCTAGGCTCGCGCCGTCCCTGGTCCGTGCCCGCGCCATCATCGACGCGCGCTGGCCCGACCGTGACCGGACGTCGGACGGCTGGATCGGCGACCCGGCACACCAGGCCCGGCAGTCAGACCACAACCCGAACGTCCGGGGCGTGGTCGACGCCATCGACGTCGACATGTTCGGCGGACCGTCGCCCGTGATCCGGGGCGTCATCGTGGCGGCCGGCATCATGCACCCCGCCATCAACTACGTCATTTTCAATCGCCGGATCTACCAGGCGTCGGACAGCTTCCGGCCCCGGTACTACGACGGGATCAACCCGCACGACCGGCACTGCCACTACTCGATCCACCAATCCGTCGCGGCCGAGAACTCCAACTACCCGTGGTCCCTGCTCGCGACGTGGCCCACGTGGGGCCTGCTCGGGCGGGAGTTGGCCTCCTCAGGAAACTCGGTGGACGAACTCCAGGCGTTCCTCAACGCATGGGGCGCGTCCCTCGTCGTCGACGGCGACTTCGGGCCGGCCACGGACACGGCCGTGCGCAACCTGCAACGCACCCACGGGCTCGCCGTTGACGGCCTGGTCGGCCCGATCACGCGAAGCCTGCTGTTCTCGTAACGCTCCCCGGCGCATCACTCCCCCGTGATGCCGGGAAAGAGAAACGCCCTGTGACTCGCATCACAGGGCGTTTTTCTGTCTGAACCGCTACGGTGTGGCACATGCGAATCCCCCGACGCACACACCTCATCATCCGAGTCACGCCGGTCATGGCAACGTCAGAGATCTATATCCGCGCGGCCTACGCCTACCGGTGGACCCGCCCCGGCGCCCAGTTCGCTGCCTGGTGGCGGACCACGATGTCCCTACCCCGCACCACATTCCACGTCCACCGCGATGCGCAAGCCTAAAGCGAGATGCGTGGAATGCGGCCGGCTCACCTCAATCTCGGTGAGCGGCCGTCTCCACCCGCACAAACACCCGGGGTGGCGCCGCGCCTGCCCCTGTCGCACCGCCGCCCCGGACGACAGCCGGGACGTACCCGACAACCAGCTACCCCTACCGCTGGAGGACATGTGAGGTTCCACCGCTGGCTACCGCTCGACGATTGCCGCCCGTGGTGGTGGCCCCGTTGCCGCGCAACGGAAACGTCCGTCGTGTGGGGCCGGACCGTTCGGTGCCACGGGCGCCGCTGGCACAAAGGGGTTCACTGGTGACCGGCTACCGGAACCACCCCGGGTGGCCGTACGCCCTGCGCTCCTTCTTGGGTGCCTCTCCGGCCCCCTCAGGAGCCTCACGGCGCGCCGGTGGCTGTGGCTCGCCCGTTGGTTCCTCCACGGACTCGATCGCCTCTACGGCGCTCTCATCCGCCTCAACGGCCGCCTCAACCGCGACCTCCGCCGCCGCCTCAGCGACCACCAGGGCCACCCCCGCCGCGTCCTCAACCGCCGCAACCCGGGCGGCCAGGGCATCAAACTCGGCACGGGGAACCATGTCGATCTCTTCACGCCGCGCGGTGTCCGCCCCGGCGCTGGCCCCGGCCGCGAACGCATCGGCCACAGCCTCAGTTGCCGCCGCCGCCACTTCGGTTGTCTCGGTGGCGTTGTCCTCGATCACTACGACATCTTTACCCATGCCGAAATCATAGGAGGTTTTCCGATGTCCGCCCTCCCCTCAACCGTCGACGATTGGATCAACGGTGCCTGGTACGGCCTGCTGGTCGCGGGCGGCCTGGCCCTGTGGCTCGCCGTCACCTACTGGACCGCCCGCTACCTGTCCGCCGGGTGGCGTCGCGGGTGGCGCTCCGGCCGCCCACGAAGGCCACAGGCGCCCGTTCCCGCCCCGCAGGTACTCACACCCACCCTCACCGATATCAACACCCTGCCGTTCCGGGGAGGAGGAGTGTGCGCGGTCGGGCACTACGTCAGCCCCGGCGCCCTGGATTGCTACCTCGACCACCGCATCAACTTCAAGCGCACCTACGCCACCACCCAGGACGATCTGCGCTTCGCCCGCGACGCGGCCGAGCTGTGGCAGGCCACCTTCACGGATTCGTGGCAACCCCGTGGCTGACGGAATGATCGCGGGCTGGGCCGAACCGACACCGTTCTACGAGATCGTGCAGGTCGGCCTACCACACCAGGAAGTCGAGTCCCTGGTACCGGACGAGACCGGCGGTGACCCCGTTGTCGTGTGGCTGGACGGCATGGTCCACCTGGACCTGGCCAGCGAGAACCCGGCCGCGCACCACCGCGCCGCGCTCACCCTCATATTGACGCCCGAACTCGCCGGGCAACTCCTCGACGCGATCGCGTTTTCCGCCTTCAAGCAAGGCGTGTTGACAGCCGTCACCGTCCACCAAGACCAAGCCCGCGCGAGTCGAGAGGCACACCACCGTGAACATTGAAATCAAGCTGTATAAGGAGGGCGTCCGTTGGGCGTCGGGCGGAATACCCCTGAACGTCGCGCCTTACAAGGGAGGCGAATACATGACCAACCTCAGGCCCGACGCGGGTAGGTCAAACGCGCTCTACCGGGTGCGAGTCGTGCCGGTCGAGCGGCTATTTCCCGGCTGGAACGAGGCACGGGTGACGCTGGAGATCGAGGGTATGGCCATGGACTACCCCGGGTTCAAGCCGGTTTCCTGGTACGACCATGAAGAGACGGACTGGCCCTCCGGGTTGGTCCGGTTCCCGGACACCGAATGGGACTCCCCCAACCCGTCCAACCTGTCCGGCCACCCGATCGTCTGGACACTGGCATTTAGGAGCGTCAAGTGAAGACGATTGCCGGCGCGATGCGGGCCGCTATCTACGGCGCGGCCGGGACGCTCGGCGGGCTCGCTGCCGTCGTGTTCCTGGGCGCGTTCGCCGTGGCCGCCGTCCGCCGTGACATGACCCGCGCGGTGCACGAAATGATGGCAGGGTTGCGTCCGATGCCGCCGGCCCCGGACGATGGTGACCATGGGACGACACAGCGACGCGCGGAAATGCCCTCACCTACAAACGGCGGCGCACACGGCGAGTGAACCGTGTTCAGGGAACCAACCCGCCACATCGTGCGACCACCCCGGATATACAGGCCAGCACACGATCACGTGGAAGACGCTGGACGGGCAGAAGCACAAGGCGACGTGCGCCGGGGGCCGTGAGGCATTCACATGCCCACACGACAACCCCAAGCCACACAACTACGACGTTCAATGTCCCGGACCTGCGGGGCACAACTACGGATCACCGGGCTACTTCGGCGATCGAGCCTATTAGGGGAGACAATGCAAGATCCGAATGACGCGATTCCCGTTCAGATGCGAGAAATGGCGATGGAGGCCATGCGAGTACCGGCCCCGGCCCGGTCTGAGACCCTGCTACCCGAGCATGAAGTCAGGGTCGCCGTGATGACACTGCGAAAGATCCTGGTCGATATCGAGGCGGCAGACACGTCGGACAGCCGCCCCGCAGACTACCCGCGCCGAAACCGTCTGGTATTCGGAGCCATCTATGCGGCGCTCCGCGCGGGCTACGCCGCTGGCGTCGCGATCGACCACACGGAACCGGACTGGCCGGTTGCCTACATCGAGCTACCCGACGTCGGTCAGGTCTCATGGCACGTGCCCGCCCACGGGATGGTGTGGGACGGCCACACCACCAAGCTGAAGTATGACCGGTGCGCGGCCTACCGCTACATGACCAGGCTGGTAGCGGAGACGTCTGGTACCGTGGCCCCCATGCAGGGGAACGGCGAGTAGAGCAGTGACGACGTATGCGGCCGGGCCGGCGCGAGCTACGATGATCTCCATTCCTACCCGCGAGGAGATCTCTGAGATGCTTGCCCACCCGGCCGTGGCGTTCGCTGCCGTGATCGGCGCGACGCTGGTAGTCCTGGGGGCGCTCGCGGGAATCGTGTTCCTGGCGTACAACGGGAAGGGCACGGAGGCCATCGGAGCACTCCTGCTCGGCGTGCTCGGTCTGGTCCTGGGGAGGCTCCGCAAGATCGATCACCAGACCAACGGGACGACATCTCGTCTTCTCGATGCCGCTCTTGCACCTACCGTCCAGAGTGGAGCGTCCACATCGGACGTGTCCGATGTGGACGTCACGCAAACCTTGCCACGCCAACGGATTCCCGCTCCGTCCACATCGGACATGTCTACAATGGGTTGAGAGGCCGAAGGCCGAAAAGGGCCGGAGGCCCTGGTTTACCCCGCGCCGG
>Ga0193707_1000235_pt1 | contig 17593 bp, 12 predicted proteins | sample U3c2metaG_FD_143043 | JGI IMG/M metagenome (GOLD analysis project Ga0193707, IMG submission 143043) | Soil microbial communities from a riparian zone of the East river system, Colorado, United States - U3c2 | ecosystem: Environmental > Terrestrial > Soil > Riparian zone | place: USA: East River... | reverse complement strand
CTGGTTTCGTTCACCGGAATTTTTACTTTCAAAAACGGCGTGGCTGTGCGAGAAGTTGCGGCACAAATCCCGCTCTGGAAATTCATGGTGGAAACCGACTGCCCCTATCTGGCGCCTGTCCCTTTTCGCGGAAAACGCTCTGAACCGGCGTATACACGCATCGTGGCAGAAACGATCGCAGCAGGGCGACAAATTCCGCTGGAAGACGTTGCCGAGGCGACAACCGAAACCGCGGAAGGATTTTTTCAGTTCAATCGGACATGAATACGAATAGTGGTAGAGCGCGACCACAGCTTGCTCGCCGCGGCGAGGGCGCGCCGAAAACACGCGACAAAATGGACAGCTCGGCGATCCGTTGCCATGTCTTGCTTTTCGCGCTTCTTTTCGCATCCTGCGCGGCGCCAGACACGCAGCATCAGATTGTCGTCAGCACGCGTGAACAAAAACTCGCCCTTGTTGATCGAGGCGACGTCCTTGCAATTTATCCAGTCTCTACTTCGAAATTCGGATTAGGCGATTGGCGCGGCAGCCGTTTTACGCCGCTGGGTAAACTGCAGGTCGCCCAAAAAATCGGCGATAATGCGCCGCCGGGCACTGTGTTCAAGGATCGGCTCCGCACCGGTGAAATCGTTGCGCCGAATTCCCCGGGCCGCGACCCGATTGTCACGCGCATTCTCTGGCTGCGCGGACTGGAGGCGCAAAACTCCAACGCGTTTTCTCGAGATATTTACATCCACGGTACGCCCGAGGAACAGCGCATCGGAACGCCTGCGAGCTATGGATGCATCCGGATGCGTTCGAGCGACATCGTACAACTATACGACATCGTAGGAACCGGCGTCGCGGTCACTATCGTAAACGCACCACTGGCCGCTGCCGTGCCAAGTTTGGTGTCGGCTCATTCGATGTCTGACACAAATCCAGCGCCATTCGTAATGCGCTAAGGGCTGTAACCGGGGTCGCTGACCCCGGAGCACCCGGAACCGAATTTCACAAAACCGCGGTCGGCGACCAGTGGCTACAACTACGGCAGCTTGCCGAGATGCTCTCTCGCCGTCTCTCGCGACAGCAATGCCATGTCAGCGTCCACCATGATACGCACCAGTTCCTGGAAACGCACTTTCGGTTCCCAACCCAGCGTCTTTCGCGCTTTCGAAGCATCGCCAAGCAGAATATCCACTTCCGCCGGACGTTCGTACCGTGGATCATGCTTTACGTATTGCTTCCAATCCAGATTGGCTTGGGCAAAAGCTGCTTCGACAAATTCGCGGACAGTGTGGGATTCACCGGTAGCCAGCACGAAATCGTCGCCTTCGCCAAGCTGCAAGATTTGCCAGATGCCTTCCACGTACTCAGGCGCAAAGCCCCAATCTCGTTTTGCGTCCAGATTGCCGAGGAACAATTCCTTTTGCAACCCGTGTTTGATCGCTGCAACAGCACGCGTGATTTTGCGCGTGACGAAAGCTTCGCCGCGCCGCGGGCTTTCAAAGGTTAAACCAAATGCCGTTACTGGCGCGAAGCCCGTACCTTTCGCGATGATTGACCGTCGCCCAACATGAAGACACCTTTCCACACCCTACGGACTGCGCGGCCAGCATACGCTGTTCATCGCTGGAGAATCCGTTGCACCACCAAGGTAATCGTACGTTTGACTGTCGAACAGCCAACAAGCTTGATTATTTCCTCTTTTGATGATTACGAGGCTCGGCAAGACACGGTGCGATCTTAGATGAAAGAGTCCAAGAAGGTTGCCCTGATTACCGGAATCACTGGCCAAGACGGTTCTTATTTGTCTGAATTGCTCTTGGAGAAAGATTACACCGTACATGGAATCGTGCGGCGCACGAGCAATCTGTTGCGATCGCGCATCGAGCATCTGCGGCGCGATGAAGAAATTTACGGTCGACGCTTATTTCTTCACTATGGCGATCTCTCCGATAGCACGACCTTGCGTCGAATTCTCGGCGATGTTTGCCCGACAGAGCTGTATCATCTCGCCGGCCAAAGCCATGTCGGCCTGAGTTTCGAAATTCCCGAATCGACATGCGAGGAGACGGGCATGGCAACGCTGCGGTTGCTGGAAATCGTGCGCGCACACCCGTCGCCGGTGAAATTTTATCATGCTTCGAGCGCGGAAATCTTTGGAGACGCATCCGCTTCGCCGCAAACTGAGAACACCCCGCTGCGGCCGACGAGCCCGTATGGTTGCGCCAAAGCGTTCGCGACGCAATTGGCACGGGTTTATCGACAATCGTACGGACTGTTTGTTTGCAATGGTATTCTTTACAATCATGAGTCGCCACGGCGCGGCGAAAATTTCGTGACGCGCAAGATCGCACGCGGGGCCGCGCGGATCGCTCGAGATCGCGACTATGATCTTGTCCTCGGAAACCTGGAGAGCCGAAGAGATTGGGGCCGTGCCCAAGATTACGTGCAGGCGATGTGGTTAATGCTGCAGCACGAGACAGCCGACGATTACGTCGTGGCGACCGGAGAGACACATTCCGTACGTGAATTTGTCGAAGCAGCCTTCGCAGTTGTCGATCTTCCGTGGGAAAAATACGTAAAGCACGATCCTTCGTTCGATCGTCCTACCGAGCCGGTGCGCCTGGTCGGCTGTGCGGAGAAGATTCGCAAAACGCTTGGTTGGGGGCCGGCTGGAAGTTTCGCGCAACTCGTGCGCGAAATGGTTGAGGCGGAGCTCGCTGCAATCGATTCACACGAGTAGGACGCGATCGCTGGGCGCGCCAACTCATGTCGCGCGGCAGAAGGGTTTGAGAAACTTTGGGTCAAATCCACCTGACTGCTGCATGGCGTTGCCCAACGGCAGCAGCGCGTGATAAAATTCGCGATGAAGTTTTGCGGCGATCGAAGTAATCAATTGGACCAACTGCTTCCAACGGCAGAGTCGCGTCCCGCGCAAGCTTTACAACTGTGCGAAAGAAGCCGCCGCGAACGTGAGTCCGCAGGCTTCATTCTGGCGACACACGCAAATATTCTTTCCACGCCGAACACGTGAATCCCCACCTCCATGCGGAACTCCCACGGATTTTAACCGCAGATCGTTTTAAATTGGCTTCGATAGAACCGGTGCAGGTGAATGTTATTTCATCGCAGTCGGCTACGCCAAACTGAAAGTTAGGGTGTCGCTACGATCGAATGGCCGCCGCCGCACCGGCCCATTTGCGTAATGCGCGCAATCGCGCTCTCCACATCGGCTGACACTGTCTGCGATCAAATCGGCCGATTCGTCGATGATAACGATGATGTAGGGAATTTTGCCCGGGATTTAGATATCGTCTTTTGGAGCCGCGTCGCTGACGCTTGACCGCGGCCGGCGACCGCGGCCACAGCTCACGGCATCTGACCGAGATGTTTTCTTGGCGTTTCACGAGAAAGCAATTCCATGTCCGCGTTAACCATGATGCGGACGAGCTCGTGAAATCGCACTTTTGGTTCCCACCCAAGAATTTTTTTCGCTTTGGAGGGATCACCGATCAGGAGATCTACTTCCGCCGGACGCTCATAACGTGGATCGTGTTTGACAAATTCCTTCCAGTCGAGATCGACATGTGAAAAAGCCGTTTCGGCAAACTCACGCACGGTGTGCGTTTCGCCAGTGGCCAGCACAAAATCGTCCCCTTCTCCATGCTGAAGGATTCGCCACATCCCTTCCACGTACTCAGGCGCATATCCCCAATCTCGTTTTGCATCGAGAGTACCGAGGAACAACTCCTTTTGCAGCCCGTGTTTGATCGCGGCGACTGCACGCGAGATTTTACGCGTGACGAAGGTTTCGCCGCGACGCGGACTTTCGTGATTGAACAAAGTGCCATTGCTCGCACAAAGCCCATAGCTCTCGCGGTAGTTTACCGTCGCCCAATAGGCGAACACCTTCGCCACACCATATGGGCTGCGCGGCCAGAACGGAGTCTTCTCGGTTTGCGGTATCTGCTGCGCCTTGCCAAACATTTCGCTGCTCGATGCCTGATAGAAACGCGAGCGGAACCCCACTTCTCGAATCGCTTCCAAAATACGGATCGTGCCGACACCAGTAACGTCCGACGTGTATTCCGGAATATCAAAGCTCACGCGCACGTGGCTCTGCGCTGCCAGATGATAGATTTCGTCCGGCTTCAAATCATAAAGCAGCTTCACCAAATTCACAGAGTCGCTAAGGTCACCATAATGCAGAAACAGTCGTACGCCGTTGATGTGGGGATCAGCGTAAAGATGGTCAATGCGGGAAGTGTTGAAGGTGCTGGCGCGGCGAATAATGCCATGGACTTCGTAACCCTTCTCCAGAAGCAACTCAGCCAGATAGCTACCATCCTGACCGGTGATGCCAGTGATGAGTGCTTTTTTCATGCAGGCATTAAGAGCAAGAGTCCGAGTAAAGAGCAAGAATCAGATTTTTCGGCTGCCGCATATTCAAAGCAGTAGAACACTGCCGCTTTTCGGTCAGACGTCCGGCGGTGACACCATGATTCGCGCCAAAATACCGCGTTGCGCACCGATCAGTGCTGCGATGCCTTCGCGTGCGAGTCCTAGCATCTCATCCAGCTGCGATCCCGAAAAGGTCGCTTCTTCACCAGCTCCCTGTACTTCTACAAATTCGCCGTCTTCGGTAGCCACAAGATTGAAATCAACGGTGACGAGTTTGTCCTCTTCGTAATTAAGGTCCAGTATGGCCTGCCCATCCAGAATGCCGGCGCTCACTGCGGCGAGCAATTTTTGCATTGGAGGGGCATCGAGTTTTTTTTCTCTCACAAGTTTCCGGCAGGCAATGGCGAGCGCCAGACTGGCTCCAGTGATTGCGGTGGTACGTGTTCCTCCATCGGCTTGCAAAACATCGCAATCGACCCAGATCGTGCGCGTACCGAGTTTTTCGAGATCGATGACTGCTCGTAACGACCGGCCGATCAAACGCTGAATCTCTACGCTGCGACCGTCGAGGCGACCTTTTGCGGCGTCGCGCGGCTTTCGCGTCTGCGTCGAATACGGAAGCATCGAATACTCAGCCGTAAGCCAGCCGCCAGTCGCTCCCTGCTCTTTCATCCAGCGCGGCACCGCCTCTTCGATCGTGACGCCGCAGATCACGCGTGTTTGCCCTATCGAGACGAGCACCGAACCGCTTGCATGCGGCGCGATGTTTAACTCGAAATTGATCGAGCGGATTTCATCGGGTCCGCGGCCGTCATTTCGCTGCATCGCTGGGAACTTAGATGTAGCTGGGATTTGCGCGACGAAAGATTTTCCAACATCGGATGGGATTTGCAGTGTTAAAGATCCAGTTCCCATAGCCCTGCGATCGCTACCAAGCCTGAGTAATCGCCTTGACGCACTGCACGGGCCATCGTTCTTTAAGTTTTTTGAGTGAAAAATAGGGCTGACACGCATCTCGCCAATACAGAAGCGCAGCAGAAGGCGCAAGTTGAGGAACTGACCGACCACCTGGCGCAAACCGAAGCTCAGCACAAGGCCCAAGTCGAGGAACTCAGCACCCATTACACCAGGGAAATCGAGCACTTGTGCGAGCGCATTGTGCAAATGAATGAGCTTCTGCACGAGCGCATCGCCCAAATGAATGAGCTTCTGCGCGAGCGCATCGCCCAAATGAATGAGCTTTTGCGCGAGCGCATCGCCCAATTGAATGAGCTTTTGCGCGAGAGCGAAGCGCGGGGAGAGGGCTTGCGAAACCGTCTGCGCCAGCAATTAAAAGCAACCCAGAGGCTTTCTCGACTTCTGGATGAGGCAGACCAGGCGGCGGCCCGCCTTCGCTCTTCAGCGCGCTGGCAAATTGCGAATCCTGTTTCTACCTTGAAATCAAAACTTTCTCCCCGGAAATCGCGGCACTTGTTAGGCTACGGGCATTTGGAGAAAATCGTGTCGACCTACGAAAAGTGGCGAGCCGCCCACCCCGAGGCTACGGCAATTGATGACGAAATCCAAGCCCTGCTTTCAGACGGAGTTTCAACTCCTGTACAGAAGACAGACTCCATCGAGACATCGTCAACCGTGCTCATTGAATCTCCCGTGCCCACGCGTCCGATTGAGTTTCAGGTTCATCAGCGAGTCGAAGTTTCAATCATTATTCCGGTGTTTAACCAGCTTCGTTTGACTCAAGCGTGTCTTGCTTCGCTTCAGGAGCATCAGGGAACGGAACGCTTTGAGGTTATTGTGGTGGATGATTGCTCGACCGATGGCACTGCCGAATCTGTTCCGCGGATGCCCGGGGTTGTCTATTTGCGCAATGAAACCAATTCGGGTTTCATCGCCTCCTGTAACCACGGGGCGGAAGAGGCCCGAGGCGAATACCTGGTTTTTTTGAATAACGATACACTCGTAACGCCAGGTTGGTTAACTGGCCTGCTCGATACTTTCTCAGAAGAGCCGCGAGCAGGTATTGTCGGCTCAAAACTTATTTATCCGGATGGCCGTTTGCAGGAGGCAGGCGGCATTATCTGGCGAGATGCTTCTGCATGGAAATACGGCAAGTTCGATGACGCTACCAAGCCGCAATACAACTATCTCCACGAAGTGGATTATTGCTCGGCGGCAGCGTTGATGATTCCAAACGCGCTCTTTCACAGCGTGGGCGGATTCGATTCGCGCTATGCACCCGCCTACTACGAAGATACCGATCTATCCTTCAAAGTTCGCCGGGCTGGTTACAAGATATTGTATCAGCCGCTTAGTGAAGTCATTCACGACCAAGGTGCAAGCGGGGGCATTGATCTCTCGACGGGCACAAAAAAGTATCAGGCGATCAATCGCTCGACCTTCGCCGAGACGTGGACCGCTGAACTGATGGCAAAACCGGCTATTGGCGATTTGGCGTTTTTGCGTCAGCCCCCCGCTGGCCGAAAAAACATTTTGGTGATCGACCATCATCTTCCAATGTCCGATAAGGACGCGGGATCAGTCCGGATGTTCCATATTCTTAACATCCTTCATCAGTTGGGCCATCGCGTGACGTTTATTCCTGACAATCTCGCGGACATCCCGCCTTACGGGGGCGAATTGCAGAAGCGTGGGATTGAAATCATTTATCACCCTTATATCAAAAGAGTGCGCGATTATCTCATTTCGCACGGCCCCGAGTTCGACGCTGTGGTCTTAAGCCGGTGCGACTTTGCTCGCAAACATATCGCGGATGCTCGGTTGTACGCGCCGCGAAGCCGTATCATTTTTGATACGGTCGATCTACATTTTCTTCGCACCGATCGAGAGGCTCAGATCACCAACAACCCGGAGACGCGAGAAAAGGCGCGCCAGCACGAAGAGCTGGAATACGATCTTATTGACCAAGCCGATGAGACCTGGGTGGTAAGCACTGTAGAACAGAAGCTTCTCCGCGAAGCCAGGCCAGATAAGTCTGTTGAGATCGTCTCAACGATTGTCGAGGTTCCGGGTTCGAACACCCCGTTCGCGCTGCGGCGAGATTGGCTTTTTATCGGCGGGTTCCAACACACGCCAAACATCGACGCGGTTCTCTTCTTCGCGAAGGACATTTATCCTCTGGTGAGCGAACATCTGCGCGATGCCAAATTTTACATCATCGGCGACAAGGCGCCTCCAGAAGTCGCTGCGTTGGCAAGTGAGAGGATCGTTGTCGCAGGATTACAGCCAGATGTTCGTCCGTTCTTTGACAGCGTAAAGCTATCCATTGCGCCGCTGCGATTTGGGGCAGGCGTGAAAGGCAAGATCAACCAAAGCATGGCTTTTGGTGTGCCAGTGGTTGCAACATCTCTGGCTATCGAAGGAATGGAACTTCAAGATCGCGAAGACATTCTCGTCGCCGACGAGCCGGAAGACTTTGCACGCGCATTAATAGAGCTTTACGAATCGGAAGAACTTTGGACGCGGCTTTCTGAGAATGGTATGAGGAAAACACACACTCTGTATTCGACTGACGCGGCGCGCAAAAAGCTGGAGTTCTTGTTCAGCGACGACCATTTGAGAAGTCTGAGGCTATCCGCGGCGGTTAAGCAACCAGCCGTCGCTGTGGTAGCAAAAGGCTGATCCCGGTTTTACGAGTGAGCAAAACGCAGCCGCCGGGAGTGATCACCGGAAACGCGAATCCAAACCCTATCTCGTTCGGACAGGGTTCCGTCGTGGTTTCGTGGGAAACAAACGATCCAGCCGGAGCAGACGTCCGTGTTTGAACGTCTTTTGGTGAGGAAAGGCTTGTGAGCCGAGGACATTCAGGCACGGTGGAAATTCCCTTGATCGAGCAATCAGCAGAATATTACTTCCGGGTTAAACGGGGCCAGCCAACCTGACGTACCTCTCGATACGGTGAAGGTGCGACGCGAATCCTCAGGAAACATTCTCAGCGAACTGACAACAGAAGTGATGCGCGGGAATGTCGATCCAGTTGAACTTTCGTGATTTATCGCGAAAGTCATGGCTCGTTGTCTCCACAGTGTAAAGTTTCGTGAGATCTTTCGCTACGTGACGCCGCAGATCACGCGTGTTTTCCCCATCGAGACGAGCACCGAACCGCTTGCATACGGCGCCACGTTTAACTCGAAATCGGGTGAGCGGATTTCATCGGGTCCACGGTCGTCATTTCGCTGCATGGCTGGGAAATTGGATGTAGCAAAAATTTCTGCGACGAAAGATTTTACCGTGTCAGATTAGTCCCGGTCGGAAAGAATCAGTATTCCGATAGTCCATCAATCACTGCTTCAAGCGTGAGTAATCGGCTTGACGCACTGGGCCAGCCATCGTTGTTTAGACGCTTTCTAGTGAAAAATAGCGCTCATAGCCAAACGGCGATTTGCATCGCCGGCGCGCATCGATCAGGAACGTCGATGCTCACAAGGCTGCTGCATGCTTGCGGCCTCTACTTAGGCCCAAAAAACCAATTGATGCCCCCGCAGGCCGATAACCCAGATGGGTTCTGGGAACATCTGGGATTCGTAGCGTTAAACGACGAATTATTAAATGAGCTGGGTGGCGCCTGGGATTTACCACCTGAGGCCAGCGAGAACTTCAAACATGTCCGACTCGATCCTTTGCGCATGAAGGCGCGGCTGCTGGCGGAGGGATTTGATCGGTCACGCATGTGGGGCTGGAAAGATCCGCGTAATAGTTTAACGCTGCCGTTTTGGCAGGACCTTGTGCCGGGACTCAAAACACTCATCATCGTGCGCAATCCACTGGAGGTTGCTCACTCGATGAAGGAAAGAAACGGAACCTCATATTCATTCGGCTTGCGGCTTTGGGAAATCTACAACCGGCGCGCGATCGAGGCAGCAAACGAACAAGAGCGACTGGTTACTCATTACGATTTGTTTTTCGAAAATGCGGAATCTGAGTTACGTCGAATTGCGGAGTTTATCGGTTTGCCCGACGCGCAAGTAGCCAGCGCGGCTGCGTTGGTAACAAAGCGAAGACGCCATACGCATTTTACGGTTGATCACCTTATCGACGCTCGCGTCGCCCCGGAGCTCATAGATCTTTATCGCGCCTTGGTTACCGAGGTATCGGCAGGCGGAAAGAAGAAAGCCGCAGCAGCGACAGCTCTGCAGACTGGGAAATCGGAGAAGGCCGACTTACTTCCTGGGGCAGTTAGCCGGCTAAACGCCTTCGTCCCAGAAAAGATTGCGCAAATCGAGCGACTCTACGGCGATCTCCTGGCGCAAACGGAAGCTCGTCACAAAACTGAGATAGAGCACCTTAAGGCCCATCTCGAGGAAACCGAGGCCCGTCACAAATCACAAGTGGAGCAACTCACTGGACACCTTGCAGACACAGAAGCGCAGCACAAACTGCAAGTCGAGGAACTCAGCGCGCGCTACACCAGCGAAGTCGAGCACTTGCGCGGGCGCATTCTTCAAATCAATGAGCTTCTGCGCGAGAGAAGCGTTAGCCTGGCAGAGAGCGAAGCGCGTGGAGAGGACTTGCGAAATCGCCTGCGCCAGCAACTGAAAGCAACTCAGCGGCTTTCTCGACTTCTGGACGAGGCAGCTCAGGCGGCAGCCCGCCTTCGCTCTTCGGCGCGGTGGCAGATTGCAAATCCGGCTGCTGCCTTAAAAGCAAAACTTTCTCCCCGGAAGTCGCGGCACTTGTTAGGCTACGGGCATCTGGAAAAAATCCTCTCGACTTACGACAAATGGCGAGCCAGCCATCCTGAAGCTGCGGCGATCGATGAGCAAATCCAGGCCCTGATTTCAGGCGCGAATTTGACGCCGCCGGAGAAAGCATCAGCGGTCGGACCTCCCGTGCCCACGCGCCCCATTGAGTTTCCGGTACATCAGCGAGTCGAAGTTTCAATCGTCATCCCGGTGTTTAACCAGTTTCATTTCACTCAAGCATGTTTGGCTTCGCTTCAGGAGCATCAGGGAACGGAACGCTTTGAGGTTATTGTGGTGGATGATTGCTCGACCGATGGCACTGCCGAATCTGTTCCGCCGATGCCCGGCGTTGTCTATCTGCGCAACGAGACGAATTCCGGTTTCATTGCCTCCTGTAACCACGGGGCGGAAAAGGCCCGAGGCGAATACCTGGTTTTTTTGAATAACGATACACTCGTAACGCCGGGTTGGTTAACTGCCCTGCTCGATACTTTCTCAGAAGAGCCGCGAGCAGGTATTGTCGGCTCAAAACTTATTTATCCGGATGGCCGTTTGCAGGAGGCAGGCGGCATTATTTGGCGAGACGCGTCGGGATGGAACTACGGCAAATTCGATGATCCACAAAAACCGGAATACAATTATCTGCGGGAAGTAGATTATTGCTCCGCGGCGGCGTTGATGATTCCAAAACCGCTCTTTGCCAGCGTGGGAGGGTTCGACTCGCGTTACACGCCTGCATATTACGAGGACACTGACCTGTCCTTCAAGGTTCGCCAGGCCGGTTACAAGGTGTTATACCAGCCACTAAGCAAGGTTATCCACTACGAAGGGGCGACTGGTGGAACCAACCTTTCGACGGGCACGAAGAAATATCAGGATATCAACCGCTCCACCTTCGCGGAAGTATGGGCGGCTGAGCTCATGACAAAGCCGGCAAGTGGCGATGTGGCGTTTTTGCGACAGGCGCCGCCGGGCCGCAAGAACATTCTGGTGATTGATCACCATCTTCCAAGCCCCGACCGGGATTCGGGTTCGCTGCGGATGTTTCAAATCCTCAAGATTCTTCGCCAACTTGGTCATCGGGTCACCTTTGTCCCCGATAATCTGGCAAACGTCCCTCCTTACACTGGCGAGCTACAAAAGCGCGGAGTTGAGGTCGTCTATCGTCCTTACGTCAAAAAAGTGCGCGACTACCTCGGTTCGAACGGTTCAGTGTTCGACGCCGTTATGTTAAGCCGGTGTCATTTCGCGCGCAAACACATAGCGGATGTACGCTTGTTCGCTCCGCAGAGCCGTATTATTTTCGACACCGTTGATCTTCATTTTCTCCGCGAAGAGAGCGAGGCGCGCCTGACTGGAGATCCCGAAATGCGGCGGAAGGCAGAGGAAACGCAGCAATTGGAGTATGAATTAATTGATCAAACCGATGAGACCTGGGTGGTAAGCAGTGCCGAACAGCAATTGCTCAAGAAGAACTGGCCTGACAAATCTGTTCAACTGGTTTCAAACATCGTAGACGTGCCTGGATCAAAGACGCCGTTCTCGCTTAGACGAGACTTTTTATTCATCGGCGGCTTCCAACACACGCCAAACACGGACGCTGTTCTCTTTTTCCTGCAGGAGATTTATCCGCTCATTAAGGAGCGTCTGCGTGACGCCAAATTCTACATCATCGGGGACAAGGCGCCGCCCGAAATAGTCGCGCTGGCGAATGACCGGATCATTGTCGCTGGATTGCAGAGGGATGTTCGCCCCTTTTTTGAGAGTGTAAGACTATCAGTTGCGCCGCTGCGATTTGGGGCGGGCGTGAAAGGTAAGATCAATCAAAGCATGGCTTTTGGTGTTCCCGTGGTCGCAACCTCGCTAGCCGTAGATGGAACAGAGCTGCGCGATCGTGAAGAAATCCTGGTGGCAGATGAGCCGGAAGCGTTTGCGCAGTCAATAATTGAGCTTTACGAATCAGAAGAACTTTGGAACCGGCTATCGGAGAATGGCATCAGGAAAACACGCGCTCTTTATTCAACGGACGCAGTGCACAAAAAGCTGGAGTTTTTGTTCAGCGACGATCATTTTAGACGCTGGCAGCAATCGGCGGCGGTTGATCAGCAAGAGAGTGCCATGGCAACGAGAACCTGACCTTGGTTCCTGCCAGTGAGTAATACGAAGCAAGCCGGCCGGATCACCGCGAAAATCAGCGCGAGCCCGAATCCTATTTATTTCGGGCAAGGCAGCGTAGTAATTTCATGGGAGACGAACGATCCGAGCGGCGGCGAGATTCGTGTTGCAACCTCCGCCCGTGAAGAAAAGCTCGTTACCCGAGGAGGAAAATCTGGGCGCGTTGAAGTTCATTGGATTGTGGACTCGACAGAATACGAGTTTCGCCTTTATCCGGTCAGCCGGCCCGACAAGCCTGTTGATTCAGTAAAGGTCAGACGCAGCAGCAACTCATTGCACCCGCTTCTAGCTGAAGTTGCGCTCGAAGTAAAACACGGAAACATCGGCGCGACCGCGCTTTCACACTTTATCGCCAAAGTCCTGCCACCTTGTGTCCGCAGTGCAAAGTTTCGCGAGATCTTTCGGCTTTGGGAGCGACATGGCTTTCACGTGACGCCAGTGCATTTCTATCAGCCTATCCCCAATACCCAGTCCTTGCCCGAAATTCTATGGAATCGGCCGAGCGAACTGGTCGGCATCAACATGAACGATGCAGTGCAACTTGATCTATTGCGGAATCATTTTCCTAAGTTTCGCGGCGAATATGATCAATTTGCCGCCGAGCCAACCAGCGAACTGGGCCGTTTCCATATTAATAACGGGCTTTTTGGCGGCACTGACGCGCTGGTCGCTTACTGTATGATCCGCCATTTTCAACCACGACTGATTATTGAAGTGGGCAGCGGGTTTTCTTCACTCGTCGCAGCCGAGGCCATTGCAAGGAATAAAAACTCAGCCCTGATCTGTATTGAGCCGTTTCCCCTTGATTTTCTCCGGCAGGGATTCCCGGGACTGCATTCCTTGATAGAGAAAAAGGTCGAAGATATCGACCTCGAATTTTTCTCACAGCTCCACTCCGGCGACATCCTTTTTATCGATAGCTCTCATACGGTAAAGATTGGTGGAGACGTCAATTATCTGTTCCTGGAAGTGTTGCCGCGTCTAAAACCCGGAGTCATTGTGCACGTCCACGATATCTTTTTTCCCTTTGATTATCGGCGTGACTGGGTGATGGATGAATTTCGCTTTTGGGCCGAGCAATATCTGCTCCAGGCGTTTCTGACATTTAATTCCGAGTTCGAAGTGCTGATGGCCAATGGTTACCTGGGGCACCGACACATGGAAGATCTCAAAGCGACCTTCGCCAATTCACCCTGGTGGGGCGGAGGTAGTTTCTGGATGCGGCGGAAGCCTCGGGCGAATTAACGCCATCGGGCAACAAGAGTAGGAGGATAACGTCGAAAACGGCGACGAAATGCAACATAGACTAAACAAGCCTATTTTTATAGTAGGAGCGCCGCGCTCGGGCACGAGCATTCTCGCCTGGTGCTTAGGCCAGCATCCAAACATTCTCCCACAGGAAGAATCGAATTGGCTCGGGCCTTTTCATATTTTGAATTGAATCGCTCGGCCCTTTTGAAGATTGATTTCGGGACCGTGTACCGGCTGATAGTCGCTGTATGAATTGGAATAGGGTAACAAAAATGCTTGCGGCGAACCTGCTTCTGCTGCCGCTTTGGCTGGTCGTTCTGATGATATTGTACCTAGCGATCTGCGCTTGGTACGATGTCTTCCAATTTACCGTCTTCGCCGGAGACGATTTGCGTTCGTTCTTGGCGGCGCAGCAAGGGTTCACCGGCTACAACGAGATGACGATCTCGTTCTACAAATTTCGACCTCTGACCGCTCTCCTCTTCGGCATCGTGGCACATGTGACGAAATCCGATTTCCGGGCCGTTGCCTCGGTTTCGATGATGCTTCACGCTGTGAACGGCTTGTTATTCTTTTATATCCTGTATCGACAGATTCGTCTTCCGCTCCTCATAAGCATCGCGATGACGGCGATTGCGATTTTCAACCGGTTCTGCACTTACCTTTTCATGCAAGACTCAGCGCTGACCGTGGGATTAGCCATCGCTCTTTTCCTGCTCATCCTCATTACAGCGTCGCCTTTCATCGAACGGCCCACGGTTGGGCGCGCTCTCTGCCTGGTCATCCTATACGCAGCGATCATTCACACCTACGAACCATATCTCGTGCTGGGGGTGCCACTAGTTCTTCTTGGGGTCTGCACTTTCCGTTCGAACCGCCTCGCGGCCTGCGTCGTCGCAATTGGGGCTATCGCTGCTGCACTCTTGAATTTTTCGATAAAAAAATTCTTCCTAGGGACCCCCTTTCTCATAGGAACTACGACGCAGCCGATCACCTTCAATGTGCCACAGATCCTTTTGTTTGCCTGGCGGGGAACCCTTAATCTGGTTGGGATCAATTCCGGGCCAGCTTATCTTTCGCTCGAAGATTTCCCCGATTCTCCCTTGTGGATGCGAGTCGTATCTGTAACAACGGCGGTACTGTCCATCGCTCTGGTGCTGGGAGCTGTCGCGTCCATTATGGCGTCAGGGCGCAGGCAGAAGACGCGCTCGGCCCTTTTCCGGCTGGCGCTGTACACTTCGGCGATCGCGGGGTTGCTGTTGTCCGCCAGTATCACATTCAGACAAATGTACATGTGGCTCTACCCCGCGTATCTGGGCTTCCTGGTTTTCCTTGGCTTCTCGGTCCAAAAGAGCGAGACGCGTCACCGCGGATTTCAGCTAGGGCTTACGTGCCTTGTACTGCTCTCGATTTCACGAGAGGTTTATCTCAGCCGGCGACATTCAGTGTTTTTCGCATTCCAAGCCGACGCAATAGCGAACAATTTGTTTACTACTCTGCACCACGTCGACGGCGTCGCTAGCATCGACACCATTCTTATCCGTGGCGAGGTACCGTCGAAAGACTGGGTGTTTATGGCCAATCGATTTTTCAGGGGGGATACCCAGTTGCCCGCGGGGTACACGTTTTCCAAGTTCTACGCGCTTCCGAACTTAGAATTTGACGACAAGGGTTCAGGTGCAGAAGTCACAGAGGAGGCAAGATTGGTTCTCGAATACGACGCTCTCTCTCGCTCGTTCAAGATATCGCGGAAAAAGCAGCTGCTGGATGTTGAATCCCATCAAATGAACTATTCCGTGCTTAAAGCCGCGGCTGCAGCGTTTCCACCAAATCCACGATGGTCGACTCCAACAAAAACGCCCGTTTTTTTGATGTCGAAAAATGGCGTCAATTGCGTCATCGCTGTAGCGCCGGTAGACATCCGGGTTCGCGTCCCTCATCCTGGAAGTGTGCTTCACGTCTGCTTCTCGCACATGTACGCAAAAGGGGATGGCGCCGATCTCGAAATCGCGTCCCTTAGCCCAGCCGGAACCAAACTCCTACTCTCGCGTGTTGTTCCCCCGCTACTTGATAATGACTTCCCCGTCTGGCGAAAATACGAGTTCGCCCTACCTGCCGACGCCGAGCAGGTCGACTTGCATGTTTTCTCCAAGACCGATCCTGTTGCTGACTGGATCGCTATCCGCGATTTTTCGTTCGATTAAAAAGAGCTACGGCAAGTGCGAGATTGCGCCGGACTCCCTCGACGCCTATCAGCAGGGTCCGCCTTGGTTTCCCATGAGATTGATTCAAGTAAGGATATCTTCTAAGCTGGGCTGCCTCATAAGGGCTTATTTGTCAGCTTAGAGTAAAGGCATGCTTATCTCGATCGTGGTTCCGGTCTACAGAGAGGAGAAAAACATTCCTGAATTCCTGTCGAGGGTAGTCGCGATTTTCGAGAAAATAACCAGTGAGTTTGAGATTATTTTCTCGATGGACCCTTCGCCGGATCGGACCGAGGAGATCATCTTGGGGCATCGGTCTAAGGACCCAAGAGTCAAACTACTCAAGTTTTCGCGCCGATTTGGCCAGCCCATGGCCACCTTGGCTGGGTTGCAATATGCCACCGGTGAAGCGGTGATCGTCATGGACGTGGATTTGCAGGACCCTCCCGAACTCCTCACTGAGATGGTCGCGAAATGGCAGCAAGGCTACGATGTCATCTATGCCCAGCGCCGCGGGCGCGAGGGAGAAACCTGGTTGAAACGGGTCGTGTCCGCAGCCGGCTATCGACTGATCAATAAAATCGCTGATGTGAATATACCGCCTAACACAGGGGATTTCCGTTTGATGAGCCGTCGAGTAGTTGATGAGATCTTATCGATGAAGGAGTCGCACGGCTTTCTGCGCGGCATGGTCGCATTAGTTGGCTTCCGCCAAACTTCCGTGGTTTTTGATCGCCCGCCTCGGTTTGAGGGCGCAGGAAATTACAATCGATTCCTTGGCTCGCTCCGAATCGGTTTCAACGGCATCTTCTGCTTTTCGAATTACGCGCTGAGCTTAAGTACGATTTTCGGCTTCATCGCCGCCGGCTTTTCGTTTTTGCTCATGGCGACCTATCTTTTCTACAAGCTGATGGGATGGGAAATTCTCTGGGGTAATCCAACGCTCGTGATCCTGGTATCTTTCCTTGGCGGTATCCAACTCATCAGCGTCGGCATTCTGGGCGAGTACATCGGTCGCATTTATGAAGAGGTAAGACAGCGCCCACGATTCATCGTCGACCGCGCCGAGGGATTCGACCCTAAATGATTGCTGTGACGTCTGCTTCCAAATGGCCCAAAAGTCTCCCGCCGCTCACAGCCGAGCAGCAGCGCATTAATGATGAGTTTATCAAGTGCTGGCACGAAGAGCTCGCCGGTCGGCCCCGCTACGGACTCATCGAAAAGTTCAACCACAAGTTTCCCGTCGAATACTCGCGCCCTGGCTTTAAGACCACGCTCGAGATCGGATCAGGCCTCGGAGAACATATCCGCTACGAAAAACTGACGCGTACGCAGGAGGAGAATTATTACGCCAACGAATTCCGCGAGAACATGGTTGCAGAAATTCGCAAATCATTTCCCCACGTGAAGACCGTTTTCAGCGACTGCCAGAAGCGCTTCGATTTCGCCGACGATTTCTTCGACCGGTTGATAGCTGTGCACGTGCTGGAACACCTCCCAAACCTCCCGGCCACGATCCGAGAAGCTTACCGGCTCCTCGACAAGCAGCGCGGGCAGCTTCTCGTCGTGATTCCATGCGAGGGCAGCCCGGTGTATTCGCTCGCCCGCAAGATTTCTGCTGAGCGTGTCTACAAGAAACGCTACGGCGGCGACTACTCGTGGTTATACACGCGCGAGCACATCAACAGCCCGCACGAAATCCTCGCCGAGCTGCACCCTTACTTCACAGTCGAGGCACGCAGCTTTTTCCCGCTTCCATTCCTCCCGTTTGTTTTCAGCAACCTCGTCATCGGCCTAAGCCTTATCCCTCGTTCACATCCGCTGACCGCCGCAGCCCTGTGAGTTTCCTTCCATGCAAAGCATGTTTGTCACTGGCGC